>RCUS01001146.1_pt1 | contig 14508 bp, 9 predicted proteins | sample 2166221 | NCBI WGS metagenome assembly RCUS01 (sample SAMN09932758, study PRJNA488358) | compost metagenome | isolation source: compost soil in cyclohexanecarboxylic | place: Germany: Experimental Botanical Garden | reverse complement strand
TGGCGACGAAGCTCTGGTCGATCTTCAGGTAGTCGACCTTGAACTGGCGCAGGTAATTGAGGCTGGACTGGCCGGTACCGAAGTCGTCCAGAGCGATCATCACGCCCATGTCATGCAGCTTTTCGAACAGCTCCAGGGTGATGGGCGTGGCTTCGATCAACTTGCGTTCGGTCAGCTCGAGGGTCAGGCGTACACGGCCTGGGGCAAAGTGCTGGAGGAAGGTTCGGCAGTCATCCAGCAGGCTCAGGTCACGGCAGTGGTCGGCGGTGATATTGATGCCGATATGGAAACCGTCCTCCAGTAATGCGGTGTACGGCGCCAGGCTGTGGGCCGTGTGCAGCATCAGCGCACGGGTCATGGCGACAATCTGGCCACTGTGTTCGGCATAGGGAATGAACAGGTCGGGGCGTACCAACCCTTCGTGCGGGTGATTCCAGCGCATCAGCACCTCGACGCCGGCCCAGCGGTAGTCGTCCTTGCGCACCACCGGTTGGAAGTACGGCAGGAACTCGTCGGCTTCCAGCGCCCGCTGCAGTTCGGCCCGGGGTGAGGTGGCCCGGCGGATCTGCCAGCGGCAGACGGTACCGGCGACCGCGCCGAGTATCAGCAGCAGGCTGAGCAAGGCCAGGTAATGAGTGCGCAGCAGTTCACCCTGTTTTCCGGCGCCGTAGCCGCCCTGCACGCTGAACGGATAGCGTGTCGAACGCTGCACCACATTGGCGCTGGGCGCGGGGGCGGACTCACCGCTATGCACCACGCCGTCCTTGCCCATCCAGTGAGTGCCGACACGGATTTGCAGCGTTTCATCGGGGCCGATCAGGCGCAGCGCGGTGAGCAGGTGGTCGCCATCGACCGTACTGATCGCGCCGTGATCACCTTCACTGGCCCGATACACCAGCAGCGCATGGCCCGGGGTTACCGAGTTGCCATCCATCAGCCATAACCGGCCATCGGTGTAGTCGCGGGCGTCGACCGGCTCATCGAACTCACCGAACAGCGAGGTGCAATAGAGTTTGTTTTGCTGGAACAGATTGGTCGAGCGCACGAAGGCATTGCGCGTGACCTGGCTGCGCAGGGCCAGTTGCGCCTCTTCGCACGGGGTTCCGGCCAGCGGCAGAAGAGCTTGGGCGGTGCTGGAAAGGTTATCGAGGATACGCTCGACATGCTCGACCACCTGGCGCGTGGTGGCCAGGCTACTGGCGCGCAGTTCCCGCTCGGTTTGCCAATTCATCACGGGCAGTGCGCAGGCCATTGGTAACAGGGCGACTCCCCAGGGTAGCAGGGTGCGCCAGCTCAATCGGGCGGGGCGTTTTACCGTGAAGGGCATGCTGGCCTAATCTTGTAGGAGGTACCGTGGGGAGAATAGCCGCTTGTCGGGCGTGCCTGCGAACTTAAGCGCGACAATTCAATTTACGCAATGTAGAATCCGTTTACGAATACAACAATAAGGTTCTCCGCTACCGGGGAATCAAGCCCGCCGAGAATGGGTCCTATGACAAACCATGGGTTCAAGCTGATCTTTGGTGATTACCTCGCCCGCAGCGTGCGGGGTATCTCCTGCGCACCGCCATCTCTGTTCGACATCCCAGGCAATTAATCAATTTTCGCTGCAGATGAGGACACGAACATGGCTGATATCTTCGACAACCCGATGGGCCTGATGGGCTTTGAGTTCATTGAACTGGCGTCCCCGACTCCAGGCGTGCTGGAACCGATGTTCCAGATACTCGGCTTCACCAAGGTTGCTTCCCACCGCTCCAAAGATGTTCACTTGTACCGTCAGGGTGGCATCAACCTGATCTTGAACAACGAGCCCAAGAGCATCGCCTCGTACTTCGCGGCTGAACATGGCCCGTCGGTGTGTGGCATGGCGTTCCGCGTGCGCAATGCCCATGAAGCCTATGCCCGCGCCCTGGAACTGGGTGCCCAGCCGGTAGAAATCGAAACCGGCCCGATGGAACTGCGACTGCCGGCGATCAAGGGTATCGGTGGCGCACCGTTGTACCTGATCGACCGCTTCGAAGAAGGCAGTTCGATCTACGACATCGATTTCAATTTCATCGAAGGCGTCGATCGCAATCCGGTCGGTGCAGGCCTGAAGATCATCGATCACCTGACCCACAACGTCTATCGCGGGCGCATGGCCTACTGGGCAGGTTTCTACGAGAAGCTGTTCAACTTCCGCGAGATCCGTTACTTCGACATCAAGGGTGAGTACACCGGGCTGACGTCCAAGGCCATGACCGCCCCGGATGGCATGATCCGCATCCCGCTCAACGAGGAATCGTCCAAGGGCGCTGGGCAGATCGAAGAGTTCCTGATGCAGTTCAACGGCGAGGGCATCCAGCACGTGGCTTTCCTCACCGACGACCTGCTCAAGACCTGGGATGCCCTCAAGGGCTTGGGCATGCGTTTCATGACGCCACCGCCACAGACCTACTACGAGATGCTCGAAGAACGCCTGCCCGGTCACGGCGAGCCGGTGGACCAACTGCAGCCGCGTGGCATTTTGCTGGATGGCGCTTCCGAGGCCGGCGACAAGCGTTTGTTGCTGCAGATTTTCTCGGAAACCCTGATGGGCCCGGTGTTCTTCGAGTTTATCCAGCGCAAGGGCGATGACGGTTTCGGTGAGGGCAACTTCAAAGCGTTGTTCGAGTCGATCGAACGTGACCAGGTGCGTCGGGGCGTTCTGAACGTCGAGTGATCGATCAGCCCACCGTCGTCAGTCCGATCTGGCGACGGTGGGGCGGATTTGCTTGCGCCTTCTGAACACGCCCCAATAGGCGATTGCCGAAGTCAGCACGCCAACCAGCACCAGCGACGGAATGATCTGCAGCGCCGAGGCACGGGCTTCCAGCGCCCTGTAGCCCTCCGGGTAACCCACTTTGATTTCGTAGCCATGCTTACTCGATTTCGCCCGGCTGAAGAGCTCTGCCTGGGAGGGTAGTGCGGTATCGTAGCTGTCGCCATCGCTCCACAGAGCGTTGCCGCCAAACTGCAACACCAGCACCAGCCCATCCTGGAACCCGCGCAATTCGCTGCGCAACATCTGGTCGTCGGTTATGGCGACGACATCCGCCTTGTTGCCATCTACGCGATACTCGACGGCGACGCCGTTGCGAAACAGAGGCGAATCGAGATTGAGCTGAACATTCGGCCCTTGCTCGGCAAATCTGGAAGTGGAAAGTTCGGCGTTGGACAAGGTGCCGCAGTAGCCTTGTTGCTTTTTAACCAGAACCAGCGAGTGAACCTGTGGTTCGCTGGCGACCAGAGATTGCAGTGCATCCTGAGCCTGGCTACAGGTGAGTTCAGTCAAGGGCAAGGCCCGGCTGGCAATGACGTGCAGGCTGTCCAGTGACCTGTCGATGGCAAATATCGCTTCCTGAAGGGAAACCCGGGCATTTTCCTCAAGTTTGCGATCCAGCTGATAGACCATCACCAGCAGGCCGGAAACGACAGGCACAAGCCCGACGACGAGGGTTAGCAGGGTATCGAGCAGTTTGTGCAAGGCTTTCTTGAGATTCGACAATGACGTGCCCCTTTCGCGACGCTGTCCAGTCGCGGACAGATTGCGCCCGAGGTTAGCGACGCGAAGGGGCAGTGAACTGTAGTCACTGTTTGCCGGCTGTGTAGTACAAGGGGATCATGACTGTCGGAGCGGCTTCGTCGAATTCAGCGCTTCAAGCACTTTCTGGGCTACCAAGGCGCTGGAAGCCGGGTTTTGTCCCGTGACCAGGCGATTATCGCTGACCACATACGCGGCCCAGGGATCGTCATGCTTGCTGTAGATGCCACCGCGTGCGCCCAGTTCGTTCTCGGTCAGAAACGGCACGACCTTGTCGAGTTCCACGAGGTGTTCCTCGGTATTGGAAAAACCGGTGACCTTGCGATCCTTCAGCAACAGGCTGTTGTCTTTGAGTTTTATGTTGAGCAAGCCCACTACGCCATGGCAGACGGCGGCGATCACGCCGCCGCGCTCGTAGATCTGGCAGGCCAGTGTTTGCAGAGGCGGATTGTCCGGAAAGTCCCACATGACCCCGTGACCGCCGGTGTAATAGATCGCGCTGTAGTCCTCGGCCTTGACCTGGCCAGGACTGAAGGTGTTGCCCAAGCGGTTCATGAACTCCTTGTCGTCGTACTTCGCCCAGTCCAGGTCGGGGGCCATCTGCAGGCTGTGGGGGTCGATCGGCACGTAGCCCCCGGCAGGGCTGACATAATCAACCGTGTAACCTGCTTTTTCGACGACTTCGACGAAGTGCACCGCTTCGCCCAACCATAGCCCCGTGGCCCGTTTCAGGGTCGGGTACTTGGCCGTATTGGTCAGCACCACCAGAATCTTCTTGCTCATGACCACACTCCGTTCAGCTCGAAAAAAGGTCCGGTTGTTTCACGGCGCACAGAAAGCCTATTGAGCATAGCTGTCGTTGGCCGTGACGCCATTCGGTAGTGGCTATGTGCTAGTCTTCGCCGAGCACTCTTGCGGGCAGGTGACTTCGAGCCCATGATGCGCTAGTTCATCATTGACCCTGGAAAAGGTGGATCAGGACATTGGCCGCTAAAGGGATCTCGCGGGAATCGGCGACGTTGGGGATCCTCCTGGCGCCAGCGTGTCTTGCCGATAACGTCATGGGCGAGCGGGTCGCGCATTTCGATTGGGCACGCACCGCGTGTGGGCCGTTGGCACGCTGGCAAGCAGCCCAGCGCATCGCCGTCGACATGATGATGCCGTCACCATTTCCCTGTGCCGTGGTCTGGGGCGCGGACCTCACCGTGATTCACAACGATGCCTACCTGGGATTGTTTCCCGAGGGGCACGAGACCTTGGGCGAACGCTTTGATGTCCTCTGGGGCGAAGTCTGGGGACACGTCGGGCCCAGGGTGTTCAACGTGCTGGAGGGGCGTTCGAGCCTGGTCGAGAGCGAGCCGGTGCGGATTGCTCGCGGCAACGACGCAGAACCGGCCTGGTTTGTTTTCAGCTACTCGCCCCTGCGCGACGAGCAGGGCGAAGTAGCAGGTTTCCTGCACACGGTGATTGATACCACCGCCAGTGTCGAGGCACAGGGCAACTGGCGCCAGCAGGCGCAGACGTTCGAGGGGCAGATCGCCCGCTACATGGCCGATCGCGAACGCATCTGGCAACTGTCGCGCGACGCGATGATCATCGTCACCCCCGATCTCAAGCTGCACGCTGCCAATCCTGCCTGGTACCGCATGCTGGGCTGGGATGAGGCGGCGGTTCAGGATAGTCCAATCCTGGAGCTGATCCACCCGGCTGACCGAGCCGAAGTCACCCTGGCAGTACTCGACACCGAGCACTGCCAGCAGTTGGATACGCGCATGCGTCACCAGGACGGCCACTATCGCTGGCTGCGCTGGAATGTCAGTTTCGACGGCGCGACGCTGACCGCCGTGGGACGCGACATCACCGAGGCCCGCGACGAGGCCATACGTCAATCCGAGGCCCTGCTGCGCGACAGCCAGCGGTTGGAAGCAATCGGTCAATTGGCGGGGGGCATGGCCCACGAATTGAACAACCTGCTGTCGGGCATTGGCGGCAGCCTGGAACTGTTACAGCGCCGTTTGGCTCAAGGCCGCCTGGAGCGCCTGGACAACTACGTCGATCTCGCGCGCGACTCGGTGCAGCGTGCAATGAACCTGACCCACCGCCTGCTGGCATTTTCACGCAACCAGCCATTGCGACCCAAGGCGCTGGACCTGAGCCAGCAACTGTGGGCGATGGAGCCGCTGTTGAGCCAGGCGCTAGGTCCCGAGATGCGCCTGCAATGGCAGCTGGATGTCGCCCCCTGGACGGTCTGCCTGGATATCACGCAGTTCGAGAACGCCTTGATCAACCTCTGTGCCAATGCGCGTGACGCCTGCCTGGCGCAAGGCAGCGTGACGATTCGGAGTGTCAATCAACGGCTGGCCAAGGCCTTTCCCGATGAACACGGGCTTGCGCCAGGGGACTATGTCGCATTGCAGGTGGAGGACAACGGCCAGGGGATGTCGGCCGCGGATCTGGCGAGGGCATTCGAACCTTTCTTTACCACCAAGCCGCTGGGGCGTGGGTCAGGGATGGGATTGGCGATGGTCTATGGGTTCGTTGGCCAGTCCGGCGGCTACGTCTGGATCGAATCGACACTCGAGCACGGGACCAAGGTTTGCATGCTGTTTCCGCGCAGCCTCGAGCCACTGGCACAACAACCGCCGGCACTTGTGCTACCGGCCAGGCGGGCCAAGGGCCAACGCTTGCTGTTGATCGACGACGAACACAACCTGCGGCTGCTGATGCGCGAGTTTCTCTGCGAGCGGGGCTTTGAAGTCTGCGATGTGATGGATGCCAACTCGGCACTGGAGCGTTTCCGCCATGAGGGGCCGTTCGACCTGGTCATTACCGACATTGGCTTGCCCGGTGGTTTCAGCGGCCGGCAAGTGGCCAGGGCGATGCGCATGATCAACCCACAACAGAAGATTCTCTTCATCACTGGATACACCGAACAGCCGGTGGAACAGTCGTTGCTCGACGAACCCGGCACTGCACTGATGCTCAAGCCTTTCCTGCTGGACAGCCTGGCGATACAGGCCCAGCACATGCTCGCCGATTGAGCGGGTCAAGCCCTGCCGAGGATTTGCGCCACCCGACTGCGTAGCTGTTCCAGTTCGAACGGCTTGCTGATCAGTTGCATGCCAGGGGCGAGAAAACCCTCTCGTGCCATGGCTGTTTCAGCATACCCGGTAATGAACAGAATCGGCAGGTGCGGGTGCAGGGTGCGCGCGATCTCCGCCAGTTGTCGACCATTCATGCCGGGCAGCCCGATGTCGCTGATCAGCAGGTCGATCGCCTGCCAGGAGCGCAACACCTGCAACGCGTCGTTGGCGTTGCTCGTCGTGCGACAGGGATAGCCCTCTGCTTCAAGTGCCTGCAGCAACAGCTGGCGAACATGGGGGTCATCCTCGACCACCAGCACGTTGCGGCCACCGCTGTGCTGCGCGGCCAACACCGCTTCAGGCTCTGCCGGCGGCTCGCCACGATGGCGCGGCAGGTACAGATCGACGCGCGTGCCTTGGCCGATCTGGCTGTGCAGCTCGACATGGCCGCGTGACTGTCTGCTGAAGCCGTAAACCATGGATAAACCGAGGCCAATGCCCTGACCGACGGGCTTGGTGCTGAAAAACGGCTCGAAAGCATGTTCCAGGGTGCTTTGCGACATGCCTTGGCCGTCGTCGATGATGCTCAGGCGCAGATAATCGCCGAGGGCCAGCGCGCTGGCCGACGATTGCGCAGCCTCGACCTGCTGATTGCTCGCTTCGATGCGCAACAGGCCACCGCTGGGCATGGCTTCGCAGGCATTGAGCAGCAGGTTGTCGAGCGCTTCCTGCAACTGTGCGTCATCGGCCTGCACGGGCCACAGGTCGGCAGGTACGTGCACTTGCAGAGCCACGCGTTGACTCAGGACGCTTTTGAGGCGTTGTGCTTGCAGCAGCGGATGCATGTCGATGCGCTGGCTGTGCAAGGATTGTCGAGAAGAAAAGGCCAACAGTCGATGGGTCAACCTTGCGGCGCGCGCCACGGCCTCCTTGCCCATGCGCAATGCACCGTCAAAACCGTCGTTGTGCCCCTGTTGCAAATGACGCTCAATCAACTCCAAGCTGCCGCCGATGCTGGTCAGCAGGTTGTTGAAGTCGTGGGCGACGCCGCCGGCCAACTGGCCCACGGCTTCCATCTTGCGGGTCTGGTGCAGGCGCAGGTCAGCGCTCTGCAGCGCCTGGTTGCGAGCATCCAGGCGCTGTTGCAGGTCGAGCATCTGGTCGCGTGCCCGGTATTGGTGGCGTCGATTGCGCAGCGCGGTCTCGATCAGTTGCAGCAGTTGACTGTCGTCGAAGGGAACGAGCAGGCGCATCAGGTTGCACTGGGGAGGGTGATGAGCGGCGGACGTTGCGTCTGTCAGCAATACGATCGGCAGATCCGACCAGCTGGGCTGTTGGTCGATGACACCCTGGAAAAGTGCACGTGGTTCGCTGTTCAAGGCTTGCTCGGCGATGATCGCAAGGCCAGCCCCTTCGCCAAGGCACGCCTGCAGATTGGCCACGTTGCGGGCGCGCAAGCAGTGCACGCCGGCGCTTGCCAGCAACTTTGAAGTCTGCGCGGCAATGCGCGCCGGTGCCAGGATCAGGGCACGTTCGTCGAGCAGTAACGAACTGGCCAAGGCGACTCTCCTGTGACAATGGGCAGGGCCGATGCTTGACCGGCCGCCAGTGGTCCAATGTTCACTTGACCGCCGTCTTTCGTTTAGGGTTCAACCCAACCCTGAGGAGCTGTCCTACAGTCCTTGTTGAAGCAATGGATCATCCGGGTTCTGCCGCTCCAGCTCGGCGAGCAACACCTGGACGTTTTGCAATTGACCGGTTTCCTTCCAGTACTGGATCAGCAGTACCCGCGCCCGACGATTTGCCGGTTGTCGGCTGAGTACCGTCTCCAGCTGTTTCTGCGCAGCATCGACCTGCTCCAGCGAATGCAAGGTGACTGCCAGTGCATAGCGGTACTCGGTGTTGTCTGGCTCAAGCTCCACCGCCCGCGACAAGGCGAGCAGGGCGTATTCGCGTTGTTCATGGCGGTTGAGCCAGAGCCCCAGCTCGTGCTGCAGAAACGCCGAGTCGGGGCGCAAGGCCAGGGCTTTGGCGAGCACCTGGCGCGAGGCGTCGTGGTGTCCCTGGCGCTCCAGCAGGCGCACCTGAGTGGCCAAGGCGTCCAGGCTCTCGGGTTCGACGGCGAGGCTGCGCCGCAGTGCGCTGGCGGCCTGGGTGTAGTCGTTCTCGTGCAGATACAGGCGCGCCAGATGCACCTGGGCCGGCGCATCCTCGGGCTGTTGCTGCAAGGCTTGCTGGTATTGGTCCAGCGCCGTCTGCAAGGGGCCGAAAAACAGGCCGATGGCGTCGGGGTCAAGGCCGAGCAGGGCATCCACCGCGGCGAAGCGCACGCTCTGCTCTTCGTCCTCCAGCAGTGGCCCCAGCACCAGGCTGCGTTGCGCTGGCGGTAGCAGATGACGAATCCCGTTGATGGCAGCACGGCGCACCAGCGGATCCTCATGCTCCAGATCCTGGCGAGCCAGCTTCAAGGCCTGAGGCGACGGATAGTTGGGCAGCTCGGCATAGAGCGCGGCGCGGCGAATGGGCGTGAGATCGTCCCGTTGCAGCTGCTGGTAAAGCACGCGCGCAGCACCTGGCTGGCCTTCGTGGGCCTGGCGCAGGGCCTTGCCGTAGCTGTGCGGAGGCAGCGTCGGCGCAGCGGGCGGCTGGTCTCGCCGCAGGTAGCCGATCGTAGCCGCTACCCCAATCAGTAGCAGCAAGGCGATCAGATAGCGGTGGCGTCTGGGCATCGGGCGATCCGTGGCGTCAGGAAGGGCAGAGCTTGGGGCAGAATGCGGTGGGCTGCAAGCGGACGTAGCGCGACGCAATGTTCAGCGCCCCGGTCGCCCATACGCCTGGCTGATGCGATCGATGACCATGGCCAGCGCCACGATTGCCAGCCCGGCCTCCACACCCTGGCCCACATTCAGCGTCTGGATCCCCGCCAGCACGTCTTCGCCCAATCCACGCGCGCCGATCATCGAGGCGACCACGACCATGGAAAGCGCCATCATCACCGACTGGTTGAGGCCCGCCATGATACTCGGCAGGGCCAGCGGCAAGGCGATGCGACGCAAGCGCTGCCAGCGACCGGCGCCCAGTCCGTGAGCAGCCTGCAGCAGGGACGGGTCGATCTGCCGCAAGCCCAGGTCGGTCAGGCGCACCAACGGCGGCAGGGCATAGATCAAGGTGGCGAACACCGCCGGCACCTTGCCCAGCCCGAACAGCATCAGCACCGGGATCAGGTAGACGAAGGCCGGTAGGGTCTGCATCACGTCCAGCACCGGCAACAGCAGGCGCCGGGCCAGTGGACGGGTGGCCAGCAGAATGCCCAGCGGCACGCCGATCAGCACGCACAGTCCGGCACTGACCAGCACCAGGGCCAGGGTCTGCAACAGCTTGTCCCACAGCCCGAGCATGCCGATCGAGGCTAGCAATGCCACCAGCAGCAGGCTGCGTATCAGGCTGCGACTGGCGTGCCAGGCGAGCAAACCGACCAGCATCAGCAGCAGCCACCACGGTATCCCGCGCAGCAGGTTTTCCAGGCTTACCAGCAGCTGCAGCAGTTGCTCCGACACGCTGCGCAGTTGGTCGCCGTAGTGCAGCACCCACCCCTCGACGAGGCTGTTGACCGCATCGGCGAAAGAAAACTGCAAGGCTTCGGGAAAGCTGGCGCTCACAGGCTAGCCTCGATCTTGGCGGCCACCTCAGCGGGTAGCCAGGGCTTCCATACATCAGGGTTTTCTCGCATGAAGATGATGGCGGCGTCCTTGGCGGGTGTACGTTTTACGCTCATCTGCGCCAGCGTCCTGTTGAGAAGGTCGATGGGCAGGTCGACCTTTTCAAACACCGCCACCAGCTCCGGGTAATCGTCGCGAAACGCCTTCGACACGCCAATCGACAACTTGGCTGGCAACGACTGGCTGCCTTGCGGGTTGGCGTTTCTGGCATCGGTCAAGGTGGCCCAGGCTTTGGCGCTGAACGGTGGCTCCTGCAGGCGCACCAGGTCGTGACGGCCGATCAGCGGGGTCGGGCTCCAGTAGTAGAACAGCACCGGTTTGCCGCGACGGATCGCCGAGTCGATTTCGGCATCCAGCGCGGCCCCGGAGCCACTGCGAAAGTTGCTGTAGAGGCCATCCAGGCCATAGGCCTTGAGCTTCTGGCTGTTGACGATTTCGGATGTCCAGCCACTGGGGCTGTTGAGAAAACGTCCCTTGCCGGGGGACTCGGGGTCAGGGAACACCTGAGGGTAGCGTTTGAGATCCTCGACGCTGCGCAACTCCGGGGCCAGCGGCTTGAGATTGCGCGAGCGATCGCCGTTGATCACGTAGGACGGTACCCACCAGCCTTCCTCGGCGTTCTTCACCGTATCGCCCAGGGCGAACACTTGGCCTGCCTGCTCGGCCTTGACCCAGGCAGGGCTGCGCCCGGCCCATTCCTCGGCGATGACCTGCAGGTCGTTGCGCGCCAGTGCCACTTCCATGCTGACGGTGCTGCCGGGAAGCGTGTCGGTGGGGTACCCGTAACCGCGCTCGACGATCAGCCGCAGAATCTCGGTGGTCAGTGCACCGCTTTCCCAAGTGATAGCGCCGAAGTGTATGGGGGAACGTTGTTCTGCTGACTCGACCCGATCAGTGCTGGCCAGGCCGAAGGTGAGCAGCAGGCCGGCCAGCAGCGTTGGCAGTGTGTTCATCGGGGCCTCGTCGGTTGCCGGTCAGGGAGTCCGGGCAAGTGTAGACGACGGCTGACGCGGCCCGCCCACGGCCGCGCAGACCAGGGAATGGCTGCTGCCTGCAAATGCGGCCGGCGCGCTGGAACGATGACGCCGATGGCCAGCATCGACCTGCCATGTCCGCAACGACCGCTGTGGCCAGAACTCGCTAACCTGGGAACAAGGAGCACCTCATGACCCTGGATCTGAACTTCGTTTACTACCGCAACTTCCGCTTCGACGGAAAGTTTCATGTCCGCTGCATCGGCAGTGATCTGCACAAGGTCAGCCGCATTCGCTATGAGTTGGAACGCGTCGATGCCGAGGGCTCGGTCTCGTTCAAAGGCATATCGGTGCAGTCTCAGGCGCGTACCGGGCGTTTGAGCGATCATGGCTGTCCGGCCCTCCTGGTCGCCGAGGCCGCGGCGGGCACTTATTCGATCAGACCCAGGGTAGTACTGCTGGACGCCTACGCGCAGGCAACGGGCCGGCCGGTGGGTGCTGCCGGCGTGATCGAGATGCCTGCCCTGGTCCTCGACATCAAGCACCCAGAGCTGAACCGGAGCATCCTCGACACGCTTCCCTTGCCGTCGGCAAACCGCCGACGCAAGCGCTCCGCCGGCAATGACGCTGCGCAGGGAAAGATCGTCGACGATCCCTACGGCGGAGCGCTGCCGGTTTTCCCCGAAATCGGCCCTGATGCCACCTATCCAACCCTGGTGATCAAGTTCAATGACGGCGGCCTGGAGCAATTCCGGCGCGATATCGAGCCCGATTCGAATTCGGCGCTGGTGCGCTCATGGCCCGCGCTGAAGTCGGCCATTGCGCTCTGGCCCTTTCTGGATGAACACGAGCGGCAGAATGAAAGGCTGCAGGTTCTGAGCGAGTATTGCTATGTGCAGCAACTTGACGGTATGCCCAATGACGCCTTCGTTACCCTGCTGAAGACGCTGGCTGCCCAGCCTTCTGTACAGAGCTTGCATTTTCTGGCACCGGACGCGCAGCCCAACATCATTCTGGCGGGCCTTGCGGCGGTTGCCGCGACGCTCATTACCGGTGGGGCTGTCGTGGCGGGAAGCAACGCGTTCGAGGACGCCCAGCCGACCCCTGATTTTCAAGCGCTCCAGCATTATCTGGATGAGCCCGATGCACGCTCGCAAGGCCTGAACATCCGCAAAGCCTGGCAAAGACAAGTGACTGGAAAGGGCGCCCGAATCCATTTTTCTGACGGTGGCCTCTTTGCTGATCATGAGGAACTGCTAGGCAATCCTAACCTGAAGATTGTGTCGCAGCTTCCCAACCACGACCCCAAGCACGGCACGGCTGCGGTGGGAATCATCCTCGCGGCCAGTAATGGCACGGGCGTCACTGGCGTCAGTCACGACAGCGAGCTTTACCTGTACAACAACCGGGCGACTAACGCCCAGGGCCACTCACAGACCCTGAAGGACCTGCTCCAGCATGTCGAACCCGGAGACATCGTCGGCATCAATCGACAGACCGCCACTGTCGAGGTACTGACCACATTCCTGCCATCCCTGCATGACAGGGCCTGGTGGGACGTCGCCCGTGAGTTGAGCCAACGCGGAGCGGTAGTGGTGAACGCAGCGGGCAATGGCAGCAATGCCGACCTCACCGATAAAGGCACGCGCAAAAGCTATGGTGTCGACCTCTCCAATTGGGCGTATTTCAATGATCATGGGGAGGCCGACGCGATTTTGGTCGGAGCTTCCCATTCGTGGGATGGCAAGCCTCACCAATACTCCAATTACGGCTATCGCTACCGGATGCTCAATGCCTGGGGAGACAGTGTGGCAACCCTCGCCTATGGCGATCTGCAGGACCGCTCGGACGACGACCGGGACTACACCAGCAACTTTGCCGGTACTTCCAGTGCCACGCCGCTGGTGACAGGGGCACTGAGCCTCATCCAGTCCTATGCCATGGAGCAGCATCATGTGTACCTCAATGCCAATCAGATGCACTTGCTGGTCATGGCATCAGGGTACGAAGACGCCACGCTGTTCCATACCGACGTTCTCCCCATGGGCGCCAGGCCCAACGTGTACGGCGCATTGAAACGACTGGACCAGATACTCGGCGAGGGCCGGTTTCTCCTGGGTGAAGGATGAGGTGCACGTCCCAGGTAACGCCAGTGCAACAGCCCACTTGCCCGCAAGTACCTGGCCAGTGGGCGGCTCCAGCCCTCACACGCGGAACTGATCCATCAGCGCCTGCTGTTGATTGGCCAGGCTGTTGAGCGACTGACTGACCCGCGCCGACTCATTGGCCTGCCCCGACAGCGATTCGGTGACGTCGCGAATGGTCGCGACGTTGCTGTTGATCTCCTCGGCTACCGCGCTCTGCTCTTCGGCGGCCGAGGCGATCTGCAGGTTCATGTCGGTGATCACCGTCACCGCCTGGCCAATGCGTTGCAGCGCAACCACCGCCTGGCTGACCTGCTCGACGCCGCCCTGGGCCTGGCGATGGCTGTTGTCCATGGCGCCGACCACTTCGCGGGTGCCGGCTTGCAACGCTTCGATCACCTGCCGGGTTTCCTCGACCGACTCCTGGGTGCGCCGCGCCAGGTTGCGCACTTCATCGGCCACCACGGCAAAGCCACGGCCGGCCTCGCCCGCGCGGGCGGCCTCGATGGCGGCATTGAGGGCCAGCAGGTTGGTCTGTTCGGCGATTGAACGGATAACTTCCAGCACCGAACCGATCTTCTCGCTGTTCTGCGCCAGGCCTTCGACTTCGGCCATGGCGTTGCTCATGTCGGCGGCCAGGGCGTCGATGCTGTGGGTGGTGCGCTCGATCACCGACAGCCCCTCGCGGGTTGCCTGGTCGGCATCGCGCGCTGCCTGTGCAGCTTGCGCGGCGCTGCGCGCGACATCCTGAGCGGTGGCGCTCATTTCATGCGAGGCGGTGGCCACCTGGTCGACCTGGCGATACTGCTGTTCCATGCCCGCGCTGGTTTCGCTGGCGATGGCCGAGGACTGGTCGGCGGTGCCACGCGCGGCCTGCACCGAGCGCTTGACGTCGGCGATGGTCGGTTGCAGCTTGTCGAGGAAACGGTTGAACCAGCCAGCCAGTTCACCGAGTTCGTCGCGTTTGTCGTAGGTCAGGCGGCGGGTCAGGTCGCCTTCGCCGCTGGCGATGTCCTTGAGCAT
>RCUS01001143.1_pt1 | contig 14520 bp, 13 predicted proteins | sample 2166221 | NCBI WGS metagenome assembly RCUS01 (sample SAMN09932758, study PRJNA488358) | compost metagenome | isolation source: compost soil in cyclohexanecarboxylic | place: Germany: Experimental Botanical Garden | reverse complement strand
TCCTATAAATCCAAAAAGACTTATTTCGTAATTTTTCAGATTATTACGGAATATGGACCGAAATTTTCTCCGCTGCCGTTGTCGGCACACGCGCAAATTCCTAAAGGCTATTTGCTTGCAGGTTTTTAGATCGCTCAGCGTTTGAGACCCCGCGTTTACCTACCGCCCCCTTCTGCAACTCACCCGCATCTTTTCGTGTTCTGTAGGCCTTGGCATTGACCATCGTCAGGTTTAGAGGATGACCGCTTGCTGTCCAGGCCCGGTCACTTAAAGCGATTGGCTCCTAAGCTAATGCTAAAAAGTTATTTATTTTACTTTTCTTAGATCATTTAGCCTTTCAGCCATTGCTTCCCACCGACCGCCTGACAAGGAGTTCACCATGACCCTGCATGCTCCGCTGCGCCTGTTTGCCGCCCTGACCCTGACCGGTGCAAGCTGGTTTGCCCAGGCGGCCGACCTGACTGTTGCCTACCAGACTACCGTGGACCCGGCGAAAGTCGCCCAGGTCAACGGCGACTACGAAAAAGCCAGCAAAGCCAGTATCGACTGGCGCAAGTTTGACAGTGGTGCCGATGTAATTACCGCCGTCGCCTCCGGCGATGTACAGATCGGTTACCTCGGCTCCAGCCCCCTGGCCGCCGCCGCCACCCGCAAGCTGCCCGTGGAGACCTTCCTGATCGCCACACAGATCGGCGCGGCCGAAGCCCTGGTGGCACGTGATGGCGCCGGGATCAACTCGCCTCAGGACCTGGTCGGCAAGAAAATCGCCGTGCCGTTCGTTTCAACCGGTCATTACAGCCTGCTGGCTGCACTTAAACAGTGGAACATCGACCCGGCCAAGGTACAGATCCTCAACCTGGCGCCACCGGCGATCATTGCCGCCTGGAAGCGGGGCGATATTGATGCCACCTACGTCTGGGACCCTGCACTGGGTGTCGCCAAGGAAAACGGCAAGGTGCTGATCACTTCCGGTGAACTGGCCGAGAAAGGCGCACCGACCTTCGATGCCTGGATCGTGCGCAAGGACTTCGCCGTCAAGCACCCTGAAATCGTCAAAGCTTTTGCCAAAGTCACCCTGGATGCCTATGCCGACTACCGCAAAGACCCTCAAGCCTGGCTGGCCAATCAAAGCAACGTCGACAAGCTGGTCAAGCTCTCCGGCGCTAAGGCCAGTGATATTCCGGGCTTGCTGCAGGGCAACGTGTTCCCGCTGGCCGCTGATCAGGTAGCCGCCCTCGGCGCGCCGACCACCCAGGCCATCACCGACACCGCCACCTTCCTTAAAGAGCAAGGCAAGGTCGAGGCAGTACTGCCGGACTACGCGCCCTACGTCAGCGCCAAGTTCATCGCCAATTGATCGGAGCTCGTCATGGCATTGCTTGAACTGGAGCGTATCAGCGCACAGTACCCCGGCGCAGCCGAACCGGTGCTGGCCGACATCAACCTGAGCCTGGGCCCACAGCAACTGCTGGTGGCCCTCGGCCCTTCGGGTAGCGGCAAAACTTCACTGCTCAACTTGATTGCCGGCTTTGTTGCGCCCAGTGCTGGGCGTATCACCCTTGATGGGGTGGCCGTGCAAGGGCCAAGTGCCGAGCGCGGCGTGGTGTTTCAGGATGACGCCCTGCTGCCCTGGCAGGATGTTCTGGCCAACGTTGCCTTCGGTCTGGAATTGGCGGGCGTGGCGCGCCCGGAGCGTGAACGCAAGGCGCAGGAAATGCTCGCCCTGGTAGACCTGGCCGATTTCGGCAAGCGCCGCATCTGGCAGTTGTCCGGCGGTCAGAAACAACGCGTGGGCCTGGCCCGCGCATTGGCCGCCGACCCACGCGTGCTGCTGATGGACGAGCCATTCGGCGCCCTGGATGCCTTTACCCGAGAACAAATGCAGGAGCTGCTTCTGCAGGTCTGGCAACGTACGGCGAAACCGGTGTTCCTGATTACTCACGACATCGAAGAAGCCGTGTTCCTCGCCACTGACCTGATCCTCCTGGCGCCCAATCCTGGGCAGATCGTCGAGCGCCTGCAGCTGGATTTCGGTCAGCGCTACGCCGCGGGAGAGTCGGCCCGGACGATCAAATCCGACCCACGCTTTATCGAAACCCGCGAGCACGTGCTCAGTCGGGTGTTTTCCCAACGCAGCGCCGCCGTGCGGCAGGAGTTTGCATGAGCAGCCTGGACGTGTCGGTCGCGGCCAAACGCAGCAACCCAACAACACCGGTTGCCAAGCCTCGTCGCAGCCTGAGCACACGCTGGATCAGCAGCCTGACCCTTCTCACCTTGCTCCTGCTGTGGTGGGCAGTGACCGCCGCTCAATGGATTGAGCCACTGTTCCTGCCACCCCCGGAAGCGGTACTGGCCAAGGCCTGGTTGCTGCTGACGCAAGGCTATATGGAATCGACCCTGTGGCAACACCTGGGCGCGAGCCTGGGACGCATCGGCCTGGCGCTGGGTGCGGCGATTGTCACCGCGATTCCGATCGGCATCGCCATCGGCCACAACCGCATCGCCCGCGGCATCCTCGACCCGCTGATCGAGTTCTACCGGCCTATTCCACCCTTGGCCTACTTGCCGCTGATCGTGATCTGGTGCGGCATCGGAGAGCTGTCCAAGGTACTGCTGATCTACCTGGCGATCTTTGCGCCCATTGCCATTGCGACCGCCACCGGCGTGCGCACTGTCGACCCGACCAAGCTGCGTGCGGCGCAATCGTTGGGTGCTTCGCGGGCACAGTTGATTCGCCATGTGATTCTGCCCAGCGCCCTGCCCGATATCCTCACCGGTGTGCGCATCGGCCTGGGCGTCGGTTGGTCGACCCTGGTGGCTGCCGAATTGATAGCCGCCACCAGCGGCCTGGGTTTCATGGTCCAGTCGGCTGCGCAGTTCCTGGTCACTGATGTAGTGGTGCTGGGCATTCTGGTGATCGCCTTGATTGCCTTCGCTCTGGAAATGGGGCTGCGTGCCCTGCAGCGTAAGTTAGTGCCCTGGCATGGCCAGAGCCATTGAAGCCTAAGCGAGAACAACCATGAGCCTGACTATTACCCCGCTGAGCATTGCCCTCGGCGCACAGATCAGCGGCGTTGACCTCAGCCGTGAGATCAGCAGCGAACACCGTGATGCCATCGAACAGGCCTTGCTCAAGCATCAGGTGCTGTTCTTTCGCGAGCAGCCAATCAACCCGCAACAGCAGGCCGACTTCGCCGCTCGGTTTGGTGACCTGCATATCCATCCGATCTACCCCAATGTGCCGGAAACGCCGCAGGTGCTGGTTCTCGACACGGCGGTAACCGACGTGCGCGACAACGCTGTCTGGCATACCGATGTCACCTTCCTGCCGACCCCGGCACTGGGTGCAGTGCTCAGCGCCAAGCAGCTACCGGCCTACGGTGGCGATACCTTGTGGGCCAGCGGTATCGCCGCCTTCGAGGCATTGTCGGCACCGCTGCAACAGTTGCTCGATGGTTTGAGCGCAACCCATGACTTCACCAAGTCGTTTCCGTTGGAGCGCTTCGGCACTACGCCTGAAGACCTTGCGCGCTGGGAAGCGACGCGGCGCAACAACCCGCCACTGTCACACCCGGTGATCCGTACGCACCCGGTCAGCGGGCGCAAGTCGCTGTTCGTCAATGAAGGATTCACCACGCGAATAAACGAGCTGAGCGAGGCGGAAAGCGAGGCGATACTCAAACTGCTATTTGCCCATACCACCCGGCCGGAGTTCACCATTCGCTGGCGCTGGCAGGAGAACGACGTAGCGTTCTGGGATAACCGCGTGACTCAGCATTATGCGGTGGATGATTACCGGCCACAGCGGCGGGTAATGCATCGGGCAACAATCCTGGGGGATGCACCGTTCTGAGTCTGCGGTGTAGCTATCGCCGGCAAGGCCGGCTCCCACAGGACTAAGGTTCAACCTTAGCCAATGTGGGAGTCGATCTTGTCGGCGATTAGGCCAGCAGGGTCAACGCACCAGATGCAAGAACTGCATATGCCGCTCGTACTGATCGAGGATGTCGTTGATGATCTGCTCCTTGCTGTAGCCCACCAGGTCATAGTCCTGGCTGCCTTCGCTCAGATGCACCTCGGCACGGTAGTAGCGACGGTTCTTCAGCTCCTGGGTGCCCAGCCCGCCCAAGGCGAACGATGGCGTGAAGTAGCCACGCATCTGCACCTGATAGATGAACGGCTGCTCCTCACCATGGCCAATCTTCAGACTGACGTTGTCATGGCTCGGGTCTTCCTGGGTGATGACGTTCAGGCCCTTCTCGACGAACACTTCAGTGACCTCGGCAATCGCCGGGCGCACCACGTCATCCATGAACCGATAGACCTCATCCCGTGATGGGAAGTGCACCGCTTGGCTCAAGCGCTGGCGCCAGCCACCACGGCCGCGGCGCGAGTTGGCGAACGGTGCCAGCGAATGCAACTGCGCAATCTGCCGCTGCGACTCCAGGTAGAACGCCTTGTGCAGGCCCCACATCATCGCCAGGAGGATCACCGAGAATGGCAGTGAGGTCAGCACCACCGCTGACTTCAACGAGTCGATGCTACCGGCAAACAACAGGCCGATCGTTACCAGGGCAGTCATTGCGCCCCAGAACACCCGCAACCAGTTCGGGCCGTCTTCATCAGGGTTACCCCCGCGGGCCGACAAGGTCGACAGCACCACGGTGCCAGAGTCGGCAGAGGTAACGAAAAACACAAAGCTGATGAACACCGTGACCGCGATCACGGCCTTGCTCCACGGATAGGTTTCCAGCAGCAGGTAAAGCGTCATCGACGGGTTGTCGATGGCTGATTGGCCTAATGCAGTCATACCGTGATCGAGCACCTGCGACATTGCGCTGTTGCCGAAGATCGACATCCACGCCAGGGTGAAACCCAGCGGGATCAGCAGCACGCCGAAGACAAACTCGCGAATGGTCCGGCCACGGGAAATCCGCGCAATGAACAGACCGACAAAAGGCGCCCAGGCAATCCACCAGGCCCAGTAGAACACGGTCCAGCCGCCCAGCCAGTCACGGGCTTCGTTGTAGGCATAGACGTCGAAGCTCTTACGCGGCAGCGCTCCGAGGTAATCACCCAGGTTCTGAATCAAGGTATTGAACAAGTGCTGGGTAGGCCCGGCGAACAGCACGAACAACAGCAGCGCACAGGCCAGGAACATGTTGATGTCGGACATCACCCGCACACCCTTCTCGACTCCGGCCACCGCCACCGCTACCGCCGCGCCCATCATCAGGGTGATCAGCGCCACCTGCACCCATTGGGTATGAGGAATGCCAAACAGGTAGTCCAGGCCCGAGTTCAGGTGCAGTACACCAAAGCCCATGTCCGCGCCCAGACCAAAGACCGTGGCAATAATGCCAAAGCCGTCCACGGCATAGCCGATGGGCCCGTTGATACGCTTGCCGATCAGCGGGTAGAGCGCTGAGCGCAGCGCCAGCGGCAGGTTATGCCGATAGGCGAAGTAGGCCAGGGCCATACCGACGAAGGCAAACACCCCCCAGCCATGCAGGCCCCAATGCAGGAACAGCAACTGCATGGCCTGACGCCCGGCCTCGACTGTTCCGGCTTCCCCTTGGGGCGGTTGGAGCATGTGAGTCAGTGGTTCGGAGACGCAAAAGAAGAACAAGGTAATACTGATGCCAGCGGCGAAGAGCATGCCGGCCCAGGACAAGTAGCTGAACTCGGGTTCGTCGTGGTCGGCACCGAGCTTGATCTTGCCGTAGCCGGACAAGGCGGTGACCACCACGAAGACCAGGTACAGCGTCATCGCCAGCATGTAGTACCAGCCGACCGTGTTGGCCGCCCAGTTCTGCGCCGCCAGCAACCATTCGCCGGCCGCCTGCGGATTGCTGATGACCACCAGTCCGAAAATGAGGATAAAACTCGCCGCGAAGTAGAAAACCGGCGGATTCATGCGGATTTTGCCGCTAGGTAAGGAACTCGGCGCACCCATTAAATGTGCACCTCGACATGAGGGGAAAGGCTTGGATTGAACGGGTTCGGCAAAGGGTTTTCTCCTTTTGAACACCGGCAGCGGACCACCGTTTTAACTTGAACAAGCGTTCAAGTTAAACACGGATGGGGGTCGCGATGCGACCCAGTGCCGCAACTCAAGCCTGGGGCAAGGCCCTAGACACCATTGCGAATTTACTTTTGAGTGCCGTCATCATGCTGCAAATTGGCCTGGGTCAGGTTGCTGCCCGGAACCACGCTGCGGGTCAGCCAGACATTGCCGCCGATGGTCGAACCCTTGCCAATAGTGATGCGTCCCAGAATAGTTGCGCCGGCATAAATCACCACGTCGTCTTCTACGATCGGGTGACGCGGATGGCCCTTTTGCAACTGCCCATCCTCGTCCGCCGGAAAGCGCTTGGCCCCCAAGGTCACGGCCTGGTAGATGCGTACCCGCTCACCAATGATTGCGGTTTCGCCAATCACCACACCCGTACCGTGGTCGATGAAGAAGCTTTTTCCGATCTGAGCACCAGGATGGATGTCGATACCGGTCGCCGAATGCGCCAGCTCCGAACTGATCCGCGCCAGTAACGGCAGGCCAGAACGGTAGAGGTGGTGGGCCAGGCGATGATGGATCACCGCAAGAATACCCGGATAGCACAGCAACACCTCATCGACACTGCGCGCCGCCGGGTCACCATGGAAGGCCGCCAGCACATCGGTATCGAGGATGCTGCGCAAACCCGGCAGGGCTGCGGCGAAATCCTGAATCAGACGCAGCGCCTTGGCATCGACCTCAGCGGCATCGCACTTGCCTTGGCGAGCGACGTAGCGCAGCTCCAGACGCGCCTGGGCATGCAAAGCTGTCAGGGCCGAGTCGAGGGTATGACCGACGTAGAAATCCTCGCTTTCCTCGCGCAGGTCGACAGGCCCCAGGCGCATGGGGAAAAGCGCCCCACACAATTGCTCGAGGATGTGCCGCATGGCTTCGCGCGAAGGCAATTCCCGCCCCCCCTGCTCGCCACTGCTACGGCCATTGCTGCTGCGCCATTTGTCACGGGCGCTGCGCAAGCCGGCAACGATGCCCTGCAATTGCCAATGCCCTGTTTGCGCGTTCTCGCTCACGGTTACGTCTCCCTGTCGCTACGGTGAATGGAATGAAAATGCTGTCAGATCAGCCCTCACTGTACGGCAAATGCCCTTACGGGAAAAAATAATCCGTTATTCCAAAACGCGATAAATCAGGCATAAGGCCGGAAGTTGCCCACTGACCAGAGGCTGCCTATAGTCGAATTTTCCCTTGCAGATGTATTGCCATGATCGACCGACAGCTATCCCGCTTCAATCGTCTGGACCTGCTTGGCGCGCCGACCGCGCTGGAAAAACTGCATCGCCTCTCGGCCTGGGTCGGCCGAGACATCTACGTCAAACGTGACGACTGCACTCCCCTTGCTCTGGGCGGCAACAAGCTGCGCAAACTCGAATACCTGGCGGCCGATGCCTTGAGCAAGGGCGCCGACACGTTGGTTACTGCCGGTGCGATCCAGTCCAACCATGTGCGCCAGACCGCGGCGCTCGCCGCGCAACTGGGCCTGGGTTGTGTCGCACTGCTGGAAAATCCGATCGGCACCGATTCACCGAATTACCAAAGCAACGGCAACCGTCTGTTGCTGGAACTGTTCGACGCCAAGGTCGAGCTTGTGGATAACCTCGACAACGCCGAGCAACAACTGCAAGCCCTGGCTGTACGCCTGCATGCCAGCGGGCGCAAACCCTACATCGTGCCGATCGGCGGCTCCAATGCGCTCGGGGCGCTGGGCTACGTACGCGCAGGCCTGGAGCTTGCCGAACAGATCAAACACGGCGGTCAGCGCTTTGCCGCTGTGGTGCTCGCTTCCGGCAGCGCTGGCACTCACAGCGGCCTGGCCTTGGCCTTGGCCGAAGCCCTGCCAAAGCTGCCGGTGATTGGTGTGACGGTGTCCCGCACAGATGAGGCCCAAAGGCCCAAGGTCCAGGGGCTTGCCGAGCGCACGGCTGAACTTCTCGGCGTGCACTTGCCCAAGCACTTCAAGGTCGAACTGTGGGACGAATATTTCGCCCCTCGCTATGGCGAGCCGAACGCTGGCACCCTCGCCGCCATTCGCCTACTGGCCAGTCAGGAAGGTTTACTGCTGGATCCGGTGTACACCGGCAAGGCCATGGCCGGCTTGCTCGACGGCATTGCTCGCCAGCGATTTGACGACGGCCCACTGATTTTCCTGCATACCGGTGGGGCACCGGCATTATTCGCCTACCCTGAGGTCTGGAACAGCTGAACTAATTATTCCCAAATAATATAAGAAGATGCATTTATATTATTTTTAAGCCTATTAACGTCACCCTATAGTCGCCTACCACTACACAACAACATTGGGGCTTCGTCATGACAGTAATCGGAAAACAGCTTCTCAACGCGAGCGTCGCCCTGCTGTTGGGTGCCAGTCTGCTCAGCCACGCGGTTGCCGGTGAGCAACTGAAATCCATCAAGGAAAAGGGTGTAATCAGCGTTGGCCTGGAAGGCACCTACCCCCCATTCAGTTTCGTCGATGCAGACGGCAAGCTGGCCGGGTTCGAAGTGGAACTGTCCGAGGCCCTGGCCAAGGAGTTGGGCGTCAAAGCCAAGCTGCAGCCGACCAAATGGGATGGCATCCTCGCCGCGCTTGAGTCCAAGCGCCTGGACGTGGTGATCAACCAGGTGACCATCTCTGAGGAGCGCAAGAAAAAATACGACTTCTCCCAGCCCTACACCGTTTCCGGCATTCAAGCGCTGGTGCTGACCAAGAAAAAGGATGAGCTCAATATCAAGACCGCTGCCGACCTGGCCGGTAAGAAAGTCGGCGTAGGCCTGGGCACCAACTATGAGCAGTGGCTAAAGGAGAACGTCCCGCAGGCCGAAATCAAAACCTACGACGACGACCCAAGCAAGTTCCAGGACCTGCGCGTTGGCCGCATCGACGCCACCCTGATCGATCGCCTGGCCGCACTGGAGTACGCCAAGAAGGCCAAGGACACCAGCGTCACCGGCGAAGCCTTCTCTCGCCAGGAAGCGGGCATAGCACTGCGTAAGGGTGAGCCGGAGCTGCTCGAAGCCCTCAACAAGGCACTGGACAAGCTGCGCGCCGACGGCACCTTGAAGCAAATCTCCGAGAAGTACTTCCAGGCTGACGTCACTCAATGATCGAGGAAAGCCTGCAGCTTGCCCTCGACAGCGCGCCCTTTCTGCTCAAGGGCGCGTACTACACGGTGATCCTCAGCCTCGGCGGGATGTTCTTCGGCCTGTTGCTGGGGTTCGGCCTGGCGCTGATGCGGCTGTCGTCACTCAAGCTGTTGAGCTGGACGGCGCGGGTTTATGTGTCGTTTTTCCGTGGTACACCGCTGCTGGTACAGCTGTTTATGATCTATTACGGCCTGCCGCAGTTGGGACTGGAGCTGGACCCGTTGCCGGCAGCGCTAATCGGCTTCTCGCTGAACATGGCCGCCTACGCCTGTGAAATTCTCCGTGCCGCGATTGGCTCGATCGATCGCGGCCAATGGGAAGCGGCCGCCAGCATCGGCATGACCCGTGGCCAGGCCATGCGCCGGGCGATCCTGCCTCAAGCTGCGCGCACTGCTTTACCCCCACTGGGTAACAGTTTTATTTCTCTGGTCAAAGACACCGCTCTGGCCGCCACCATTCAGGTGCCCGAACTGTTCCGCCAGGCCCAATTGATCACGGCTCGTACCTTTGAAATCTTCACCATGTACCTTGCCGCAGCACTGATTTACTGGGTGCTGGCCAGCGTTCTCGCACACTTTCAGAACCGCCTGGAAGCGCGGGTCAACCGACACGACCAGGAGTCCTGAGGCATGATTGTGGTAGAGCGACTGAGCAAGCAGTTCAATGGTCAGACGGTACTCAAGGACATCAGCCTCAAAGTCGACGCGGGTGAAGTCATCGCCATCATCGGCCCCAGCGGTTCTGGCAAGACAACCTTTCTGCGATGCCTGAATCTGCTGGAAACGCCCAGTAGCGGCCGTATCCAGGTCGGTGATGTGGAAATCGATGCCAACCGCCCGCTCAGCCAGCAGCAAGGGTTAATCCGCAAGCTGCGCCAGCAGGTCGGCTTCGTGTTCCAGAACTTCAACCTGTTCCCCCATCGCACGGCACTGGAGAACGTCATTGAAGGCCCCCTGGTGGTCAAGAAGACACCTCGTGAACAGGCCGTCGCATTGGGCATGAAGCTGCTGGCCAAAGTCGGTCTGGCAGGCAAAGAAACGTCCTACCCGCGCAAGTTGTCCGGTGGCCAGCAGCAACGGGTGGCAATTGCCCGCGCCCTGGCAATGGAGCCCGAGGTAATTCTCTTCGACGAGCCCACTTCGGCCCTGGACCCCGAATTGGTCGGTGAGGTACTGGCAACCATTCGCGGCCTGGCCGAAGAAAAGCGCACCATGATCATCGTCACCCACGAGATGAGCTTTGCCCGTGATGTCGCCAACCGGGTGATCTTTTTCGACAAGGGCGTGATTGTCGAACAGGGTGAAGCCCGCACGCTGTTCGCTCACCCGAAGGAAGAGCGCACGCGTCAGTTCCTCGGCAAATTCCTCGGTACCCAGAACACCGGGTACTGAGTTTCCCGCCAGACACCATCCCCTACCTCACCTACAGGTTTTTCCTGTGGGCGTAGTCCTGTTCCGAAGTTTGCCACTGTCGGCCAATTGGCAGTGCGCGGGCTTGATCCTTTGCGCTTGCTGGCCAATAACCGCCAATCCCGCAGATGACCATGCCAAGGATGCGCACCATGCCCCATGTCAGCCAAGGACCCGAACTTTCCCCGCCAGCCCTTCCCGGCATCAATGCTGGCGGTATTGGACGCCACAGCGCGGCACGCTTGCGCGCACGCGTGCAGATCCAACCACCAATGGAAGCCGGCGATCTACTCACCCTGTTCTGGGGGCAACGCTTTGTTGCCGCCCACACCCTGCAAACTCAGGAAGCGGATGACAGTATCGATTTTCGTGTACCCGCTGCCCTGCTGCACAGCGGAATCCACCGCCTGCATTATCGTCTGCTCAAGCCCGGCAGTCGCCCACTGCGCTCACCCGAGCTGCAGGTATTGGCCAAACTCGACTGCCCAGGTGGCAACGGCGCCCACGCGCACCTGCAGCCCGTGCAACTAGCGAGTCAGCTGCGTCGCGAAGGCCTTTTCCTCAATAGCCTGTGTGGCGATCTACCCTGCACCCTGGCTCCGTATCAAAACATGGCCAAAGGCGATCGGGTTACCTTGCGTTGGGGCGACCTGCGCTTTGACCTGCCGACCTTGAAGCAGTGCCAGGTCGGCCATCCACTGCAGGCGAAGATCCCTTTGGCGCTCATCCACGAAGGCGGACCAGACCCACACCTGGAGCTGAGCTACTGCATTCTTGACCGAGTCGGCAACTGCTCGCAGTGGGCACCCGCCGCCTACCTTCGGGTATACGCAAAGCGTCGTTGAGCGCTTCTATATTTATTCCAAAAAGTTAGTTTATTTAATTTTTATACAGCATTAGGGTATATAAACCGGACCACCGGACCAGCGCATTTCAGTCGGCGCAGCCTGCGCCGACCTTTTCAATACGTGAGGTAAGGTATGGTCAGGAACACAATCACCCCAGTGCGTAACGCCAGGGCATTGAGTACAGCCAAGGAGCAGTACTGATGTCCAGTCTGGCAGAAACCAATGTCCACAGTGATCTGGACAGCGCCCCACTGCTGTTGCCCGCCAAGGTGCTACGCAGTGACGCTGAAGCCTTGCAGGCCGCCCATGAGCTGGCCGAACTAGCCCGCCGTCAAGCCGCTCGCCGCGACCAGCAACGCAAGCTGCCCTGGGCAGAAATCGAACAGTTCACCCGCAGCGGTCTGGGTAGTATTTCCATTCCCCGCGAGCATGGCGGCGCACAGGTGTCTTTTGTCACCATCGCCGAAGTGTTTCGCATCATCAGTGCCGCGGATCCGGCGCTGGGACAAATTCCGCAAAACCAGTTTGGCATGCTGCAACTGCTCAAAGGCACTGCCAACGAACGGCAGCAGGAGCTGTTGTTCAAGTCGGTGCTCGACGGCTGGCGGATCGGCAATGCCGGACCAGAGCGTGGCAGCAAGCACACCCTGGACCTTAAGGCGCGGATCAGCCGTGAGGGTGATCACTATGTGCTCAGTGGCGAAAAGTTCTATTCCACCGGCGCCTTGTTCGCCCATTGGGTGGCCGTCAAGGCTCTGAACGATGAGGGCCGTCAGGTGCTGGCCTTTGTTCGTCGCGGCACGCCAGGGCTGCGCATCGTCGATGACTGGTCCGGATTCGGCCAACGCACCACCGCCAGCGGCACCGTATTGCTCGACCGGGTTCAGGTCGATGCCGAACTGGTCGTCGACAACTGGCGCCAGAATGAGGTGCCGAATATCCAGGGCGCCGCCTCGCAGCTAATCCAGGCCGCCATTGATCTGGGCATCGCCGAAGCCGCCGTTGCCGACGCCATCACCTTTGTGCGCGAACGCTCACGGCCATGGATCGACGCCAAGGTCGAGCGCGCCAGCGATGACCTCTACGTGATCGCCGATATCGGTCGCCTGCAACTTGAGCTGCATGCCGCCCAGGCCTTGCAGAGCAAAGCAGCGCGCACCCTTGATGAAGTCAACGCAGCCCCCGTGGATGCTGCTGCGGCAGCCCGTGCCTCGATTGCCGTGGCCGAAGCCAAGGTGTTGACCACCGAGATCGCCTTGCTGGCCAGCGAGAAGCTGTTCGAACTGGCCGGCAGCCGCGCCACCCTCGCCGAGTTCAACCTCGACCGGCATTGGCGCAATGCCCGCGTGCACACCCTGCACGACCCGGTGCGCTGGAAATACCACGCCGTCGGCACCTATCACCTCAACGGTACCTTGCCTGCCCGGCATTCCTGGATCTGACCAGACCTCTGGAGCCTATTTATGAGCCTTCTGCCGCAACCGCACGAAAACGTCGCGGTCATTCACACTGACGCCCAGGCTTTGCAAGTTGCCGAAGAACTGGCTGGCGAGCTGCGCCGTGACAGCATCCTGCGCGACCGCGAACGCCGCCTGCCTCATCCGGAACTGGCGCTATTCTCGCGTTCCGGCCTGTGGGCCATCAGCGTGCCCAAAGCCCTTGGGGGTGCCGGTGTCTCCAACGTCACCCTGGCCAAAGTAATCGCGCGCATCGCCCAGGCCGATGCTTCCCTCGGCCAGATTCCACAAAACCATTTCTATGCCCTGGAAGTGCTGCGGGTAAACGGCAGCCTGCAGCAACAGCAGCGCCTTTACGCTGAAGTGCTGGCCGGCAAACGCTTCGGAAATGCCCTGGCCGAACTTGGTACCAAAACCGCCCATGATCGTACTACGGCGCTAAACCGTGACGGTGACGGCTACCGCATCAATGGGCGCAAGTTCTACGCCACCGGCGCCCTCTACGCCCAACGCATCCCCACGTCGGTGGTCGACGAGCAGGGCGTGCAACAACTGGTGTTTGTCCCTGCTGACAGCGACGGGCTGCAAGTGATCGACGACTGGAGTGGCTTTGGCCAGCGCACCACCGGCAGCGGTTCAGTGCTGTTTGAGAATGTCCGGGTCGCCGCCGAGGATGTGATTGCCTTCCAGAGCGCCTTCGAACGGCCAACTACTGTCGGCCCACTGGCACAGATTCTTCATGCCGCCATCGATACCGGCATCGCCCGCGCCGCCTACGAAGATGCACTGCAGTTTGTACGTACCCGCAGCCGACCATGGATCGACGCGGGCATCGACAAGGCCAGCGACGATCCGCTGACCCTGAAATCCTTTGGTCACCTGGCGATCCGTCTGCACGCCGCCGAAGCCCTTCTTGAACGTGCAGGTGAGTTTCTCGACCAGGCCCAGGCCGAAACCAACGCCAGCACTGTGGCCGCTGCCTCCATCGCCGTCGCTGAGGCGCGGGCAATCAGCACCGAAATCTCCCTTGCCGCCGGAAGCACCCTGTTCGAACTCGCGGGCAGTCAGTCCACCCTTGCCGAACACGGCCTGGACCGCCACTGGCGCAATGCCCGCGTGCATACCCTGCACGACCCGGTGCGCTGGAAGTACCACGCCATCGGCAATTACTACCTCAACGATGAGAACCCACCGCTGCGGGGAACCATCTGATGGCCAAGAAAAAGATCCTCCTCAATGCCTTCAACATGAACTGCATTGGCCACATCAATCACGGCTTGTGGACTCACCCTCGCGACACTTCCAGCCAATACAAGACCCTGGAGTACTGGACCGAACTGGCCCAGTTGCTGGAACGCGGGCTGTTCGATGGGCTGTTCATCGCCGATATCGTCGGTGTTTACGATGTGTACCAGAACAACGTCGACGTGCCGCTCAAGGAGTCGATCCAGCTACCGGTCAACGACCCTTTGCTGCTGGTATCGGCCATGGCCGCCGTGACCCGCCACCTGGGCTTTGGCCTGACGGCCAACCTGACCTACGAACCGCCGTATCTGTTCGCCCGCAAGCTCTCGACCCTCGACCACCTGAGC
>RCUS01001142.1_pt1 | contig 14529 bp, 12 predicted proteins | sample 2166221 | NCBI WGS metagenome assembly RCUS01 (sample SAMN09932758, study PRJNA488358) | compost metagenome | isolation source: compost soil in cyclohexanecarboxylic | place: Germany: Experimental Botanical Garden | reverse complement strand
TTCTGCAGCTTGGGGAAGGCTTCCTCATAGTGCCGCCACTCCGAGCCCAGGGTCTTTTTCCAGTCGGTGTTGGCTTTGATGCCGTAGCCATAGCAAATGTGCACGGCGGTTTCGCACTTGAGGCCTTCAATGGCCCGCTCCAGCGTGGCCACGCCCCAGTCGTTCACTTCGTCGAAGAAGACATTGAACGCGGGTTCGTCAAACTGGATGATGTCAACACCGGCAGCCTCCAGCTCCCGGGCTTCCTGGTTGAGGATCTTGGCAAACTCCCAGGCCAGTTTTTCACGGCTTTTATAGTGGCGGTCGTACAGCGTATCGATCATGGTCATGGGCCCTGGCAGCGCCCATTTGATGGGCTGCTGGGTCAGCTGACGCAAGAACTTGGCATCTTCAACGAAAACAGGTTTCTGACGGGCAACAGCACCGACAACGGTGGGGACGCTCGCGTCATAGCGATCACGAATCCTGACCGTTTCCCGCTTCTCGAAATCAACGCCGCTCAAGTGCTCGATGAAGGTCGTGACGAAGTGCTGACGGGTTTGCTCGCCATCACTGACGATATCGATGCCGGCGTGCTGCTGCTCCTGCAAGGCCAGGCGCAGCGCATCCTGTTTGCCTTCGATCAATTCCTGATCCTGAAGCTTCCAGGGAGACCAGAGCGTCTCGGGCTGAGCCAGCCAGGAGGGTTTAGGCAAACTACCGGCAGTCGATGTGGGTAACAGTTTTTTCATGAGGGATGACCTTTTACTGATACGTCAGGAAGCGTAATGGGCGGACCACTGTTGAAGAACAGCGTGGTAAGGTTTGATAAAGTGCTCCTCGACAAATCGTCCCTGTTCAATAGCCAGGCGGCCACGTTCCTCTCGATCGTAGACAATGCGCGTCAGCGAATAATCCTCATGTTGCAAGCTGGGCTGGTAGGATTTTCCTGCAACGGAATTGGCGTTGTAAATTTCCGGGCGGTAGATTTTCTGGAACGTATCCATGGTGCTGATGGTACTGATCAGCTCGAGGTTGCTGTAATCACCGAGCAAATCGCCGGAAAAATAAAACGCTAACGGTGCAACACTGTTGGCAGGCATGAAGTAACGAACCGACAAACCCATTTTTGCGAAATAGTCATCCGTCAAAGAGTATGCATTTTGCTGATATTCAAAGCCCAACACAGGGTGCTGGTTTTCAGTTCGATGATAGGTCTTGCTGCTCGACACGCTCAGGCAGATGACCGGCGCTTTGGCAAAGTGCTGTTGATACGTGCTTGAGCTCACAAAGCGCTTGAACAACTGGCCATGCAGCTCGCCAAAATGCTCGGGCGTGCTGAACGCTGGCCGGTTTTTATTGTGCCCCAGTAGCAATATGCTGAAATCGTAATCGCGCACGTAGGACGAAAAATTGTTCCCCACCATGCCCGCGATGCGTTCGCCGGTTTTGCGATCGACGATGTCTGTTTTCAATATTTCAATCAACGGCAGGCCATGATCGCCGCGGTCAGCATCGACGGTCATTTCGACGGTTATTATTTCAAGCTCGACGCTGTAACGGTCCCCTGTGGGATTGTCCCAATGCGCCAGAGCGTTGAAGCGGTTGTCGATCATCGCCAAGGTGTTGCGCAAGTTTTCCTGGCGACGCGCACCTCTCGCCAGGTTGGCGAAGTTGGTCGTGATACGCGTGTGTTCGGAGGGCTGGTAATGTTCGTCGAAACGAATGCGCTTGATGGAAAACTTGAAATCTGTGCCGGTCATGACCTGAGGTCCCACTCAACTATTTATACGCTCTAATTAAGACGTATCTTAAGTTGGGATACTCATCGAGAGGAACTGAATAGATTTCACAAACCCTTTAGTCTGGTTCATAACGCCGCCGCTTGGCCGGTTCCACACTCCATTGACACAAATCAAGCCGCCCGGCCCGGTTCGCGAGACGATGACTGCCAGCAAGGAACGGATCGACAAGCGCCCAACGTCTTGTCCGCATGGCACCGCCATCGATCACTGTGCGCAGCATTGCTTAAGGAGCCCCACATGAGCCCGTTGAACCACGTACTGGTAGCCACCGATTTGTCCCCCGCTGCGCGCAACGCCGCGGAGCGCGCTGCATTGCTGAGCAAGGCGCAGGCAACCTCGCTGGACCTGCTCTACGTTGCCAATCCAGCCCCTTTCGAGCGCCTCAAGCAACTGGTGGTGCCCGATGACAACGTGTTGAAGCGCGTGCTGGAGACAGCAGGCGAAAAAATCCAGGCACTGGCCGCCCTGCTGTTCCAGCGCTATGACATTGCCGCTGGCGTGCAGGTCGCGCCCGGCTCGGTGGTCACGGAAATCACCCGGGTGGTGCAGGACAAACACAGCAACCTGCTGGTATGTGGCGCGAAGGGGCAAAGCGTGGCGCGTCGCCTGCTGCTGGGCTCTACTGTGCAAAAAATGCTCAACCGCATGCCCTGCCCTCTGCTGGTGGTCAAGCAGGCGCCTCGCGACGCGTACCGCACCGTGCTGGTTCCGGTTGATTTTTCGCCCGCATCGCTGCGCGCCATCAAGCTGGCCAAAGCCGTTGCGCCACAGGCCGAGATCATCCTGCTGCATGTGTACGAAGCGCCCTTCGAAAGCAGCATGCGCTTTGCCCACATCGACCAGGACACCCTCACCCACTACCGCAATGTCATCCGCAAGGATGCCGTGCAACAGCTCGCGGCCTTGAGCGAAGCCGCCGGGGTGGCCGATGCCCGGCAGCTGGTGGTACATGGCGACGCTGCCTGGCGCATCGTCGAACAGGAACTGGAGCTGGACTGCGACCTGATCGTGGTCGGCAAGCAAGGCGAGAGCGCGCTGGAAGAGCTGTTGGTTGGCAGCGTCACCAAGCATGTGCTCAACGAGTCCCAGGGTGATGTGCTGGTGTCGCTGTAACTTGCACGGGGTGTCGAGGACACTGAAAGCGTGTCCTCGCCCTTTGATCATCTATTCGCCACATGCCGGCGATAGTGAGAAAGGGATACCCCGGTGTGACGCTTGAAATAGCGGCACAAGTAGGATGCATCGGCAAAATTGAGCGCGTCGGCAATCTGGCCAATCGTCAGCTTGCTGTATGAAAGAAGCGCCTTGATTTCCAAGGTCACCTGCCGATCTATCAGACCTTTGGGGCTGGCGTTGAAGTAGGCCTTGGTCAGCTGTGACAGGTAGAACGGGGTGATATGCAGCGCGTCGGCATAGAATTTCACTTCTCGATGCCCGATACAGTTTTTGCCTACCAGCTCCCAGAAACGCCAACTGAGCATTTCCTTTCGGCTGAACGCCCTGCCGGCTGTTAGCTGGGCAGGCAGTTGTTCGGCAATCTTCAAGAAGAAGTTTTGTAGCTGATTGCGCAGCATGACGTGTTGATAGGTTGGACAACATCGGACGATATCCCGCATCTGCTCCAGCCACCCCGCTATCAGCGGCCTGTCGCCCTCGGTGGGAACGCAATGCGGATAGTCATGCAGAAAGACGAACAAGGGGTTGGGCAGTGGGTAGGCAACCTCCGCAGCAAGGTCTCTGGGTAGCAGGCAAAAGAACACCTTGAAGCCACGTGAGCGACGTTTGAGCAAGGCAATGGTGTCCTCGGCCAGCACCATGAAGTCACCGCACCTGAGCGCATGTTCCTTGAAATTCAGCGTGAAACGGGCACTCCCGGTCAGGCAGACAAGCAGCGTCAGATAAGCATGGCCGAACGACAGCGGTGCACCCAGCCCTTCGGCCAGCGTGGTATCGCCGATCAGGACCGAATCGCCCGCAGCATGAAGTTTCGGAATGTGATGCATAGCGTATCAATACCACGACCTGGCAGGGCGAACAGCCTAGCACTGCTCAATCCGAAAGTTTCGAAAAGTACCGATACTGCCACGGTACTGGCGTTTACCGAGGGTGCGTCCAGCCCTACGCTGTCCTACCCGAACCCACCAGAGACGCGTACGGACATGAGATTGGAAACAAAGCGACTACTGCTGCGCCCTTGGCTCGATACAGACGCCGCTGATCTATACGAATACGCCAAAGACCACAGAGTCGGCCCCATAGCGGGTTGGCCTCAGCACACCAGTATCGAGAACAGTGCCGAGATCATTCGCACCGTCTTCAACCACCCAGAAGTGTATGCGCTTGAGTTGAAGGAGAACGGCCGTGCGGTGGGGTGTGTCGGTATTCTCATCGGTGCCAACAGCCATTTCGAGATCAGTGAAGAGGAAGGTGAAATTGCCTATTGGATCGGCGTTCCGTACTGGGGCAAGGGCCTGGTTCCGGAAGCTGTGCGCGAACTCATGCGGCACGCTTTTGAAACGTTGAAGCTCAAGGCACTCTGGTGTGGCTACTTCGCCAACAACAGCCAGTCCCATGCCGCCCAATCGAAGTGTGGCTTCCTTCATCATCACACCGAGGAGCACAGATTCAACCCGTTCCTCAACGACTATCGGACTGAACACATCAGCTGCATCAGCTATCCGCAGTGGCTGGCGCATACCCAAGCGCAAGGTCACTGAGAGCTTCATGTGCTTGGGCCTGATGCAGGCCCCCTGCCTCCTGCTTCAACGTTTCGAGCCAAGCAGGGCCAAGGCTATACCGCCCAACACGATCAGCGAAGCCACCACCATACGGGCTGAAAGTGGCTCATCGAGCAGCATCACCCCGGCAACCGAAGCCAGCACCGGGACGCTGAGCTGCAGGGTTGCGGCTGTCTGCGAGCGCAGTCGCTTCACCACCGCGTACCACACGACATAGCCTGCCCCGGAAGCGAGAGCGCCGGAAACGGCGGCGTACAACGCCCCGGTCGGGGTGATATGCGGGCCTGCCTGCAAGTACCCGATACCGACGACAATGGCTATCAGGGGCAGGCTACGCAGGAAGTTTCCTGCGGTATCTTGCGCCGGGTTCGCCGAGTGCTTGCCAAGCACCGAGTAACAGCCCCAGGCGACTCCGGCGACCGCCATGAAAAACGCACTTGCAGGGGACGGCGCATTTCCCCCGGGCGCCAGCAATACCACCAGGCCGGAAAACGCCACGGCCATGCCGAGCACCACCCGCGCGCGGAGCTTTTCGCCGTTTCTCCAGCCCAAGGTGAACATGGTGAGCTGCACAGCGCCGAACAAGATCAACGCCCCCACGCCGGCGTCCAGTTGTACGTAGGCCAGCGAGAACAGGAAAGCGTAGATAAACAGGTACAGACCACCCCGCCAGGTGCCACCGAGCGTACTCGACTGGCGCGTTTTCACGCACAGGGGCAAGAGAAAGAGCGCGCCACCGAGCAAGCGTATTGCCGTGAAGGCGTCCGGGTCGATGTCACCGCTCCTTAGCGCCAGGCGGCAAAAAATCGAGTTCGCGGCAAAGGCAATCAGGCTGAACAGCGTCGCCGCGACCCACCAGCCTTGCTGCTTGCTGACCTGCTGCATACGGTCTGTGTTTTCCATCGCGAGGCTGTCCTTCGATCATGGCTGGGCAACTGCAAGGTAGCGCATGACCAGGGCTTCGACTATCCGGCAGAAGGCGTACCCGGCTTCAACCAGAGAACAACAGGGCCTACCTCGGTTGGCCCGAGGCAGGGCCAGCTAAAGCGGTTGCGAGAACAACCGGGCAGGACTATAAAAGCCCAACTTAACGTGAGGTCCGCAACCGTGGCAGCAAAAACACCCACCGACAGCACACGGCAACTGACCGTCGGCGAAGTCGCCCGGCGCAGCGGCGTGCCGGTGTCCACCCTGCACTTCTATGAGTCCAAAGGGCTGATCGCCAGCACCCGCACAGGGGGCAACCAGCGGCGCTACCCAGCACTGGTGTTGCGCACGATCGCCATCATCAAGGTGGCGCAGCGCACGGGCATCCCGCTTGAGGAAATCAAGGGCGCCCTCGGTCGCTATGCACCCAACAGCAAGCTCACCGCGGCGCAGTGGGGCGAGATGTCATCGGCCTGGCGGGAAGACCTGAACGCCCGCATTCGCACGCTGGAAGCCTTGCGTGACAGCCTGGACAACTGCATTGGGTGTGGTTGCCTGTCGCTTGAGGATTGTCCGTTGCGCAATCCTGATGATGTGCTGGGCAAAGAAGGGGCTGGGCCGAGGATTCTGGAGAAACGTGGCCGTTAGTCGCTGATGCCTGCCCGTTAGGGTCTGGCGCTGAGCTGTCGTACTGAGAAATAAGATTACAAGTTTGTGGGAGCGGGCTCGCCCGCGAAGAATCCTACGCGGTGCCTGGCACCGGCTGCGCCGGTGTTCGCGGGCAAGCCCGCTCCCACACGGTTCTGAGCTGCGCCCCAAATGTTGGACACCCGTCCACTTTTGGGGTTTCTATGAGCAGGTATGAACTGCGCCCAGAATGTTGGACATCCCCCTCTCTGGGGTATTTATGAGCATTGCTTACTAGCTACTGCATGGAAATCCTTGACAATGTGTTTTTGTGATCACATATTTCATCTCACAAAACGCACAACAGGATTTGACCACCATGACAGACGCCCCGATCGCCTTCCCAGTGCTGCGCCAGGTATCGCGGGAAACCCTGCAGGAGCAGGTGTACCGGCAACTGCGCGAAGCCCTCATGAGCGGGCGCTTCGAACCCGGGCAGAAGTTGACCATTCGCGGCCTGGCCGAGGCCCTGGGCTCCAGCCCGATGCCGGTGCGTGAGGCATTGCACCGGCTGACCGCCGAAAACGCCTTCGAGGTGTCCGGCACGGCCCGCCTGCGCGTCCCGGTCATGACCGTGGATCGCCTGCGGGAAATCCGCGACGCCCGCGTGGCGCTCGAAGGCCTGCTGGCGGAAAAGTGCATCCATCACCTGCAACAGAGCGACCTGGACGATATCCAGCGCATCTATGCCGACATGCAGGACGCCGCCGACAACACCGATGTGTCCCGCTACCTGTGGACCAACTTCGCCTTCCACCGACGCATCTATGCCGTCGCCCGCGCCGACCTGACAGTGGCGGCGGTGGAAAATTTCTGGCTGCACATGGGCCCGTGCTTTGGCCTGGTTGCGCCAGACAAATCCCACCTCAATCGCTCCATGGAAGCGCACAGCCGCATCGTCGCCGCGCTTCAGGCACACGATCCCGCAGCGGCGCGCGCCGCGGTCACCGACGACATCATGCAAGCAGCCGACTCACTGGGTCGCTTGCTCGCCCAACGTGAAAACAACAAGAAATCAGGAGGCAAACGCGCATGAGCGTTCTGCAAAGACTCGTCCCTTATTCCAATCTGCGGGTACTGATCTCCGGCGGTGCCGCCGGTATCGGCGAAACCATCGCCTCGGCCTACCTCGAAGCCGGCGCGCACGTGCACGTGTGTGACGTCAGCGAAGCGGCCATTGCCGCATTCCTGGATCGCCACCCCAGCGCCACGGCTACCCAGGCCGATGTCGCCGACCCGGCCCAGGTCGCCAAGGTTTTCGCCCTTCAGCGTGAGCGCTTCGCGGGCCTTGACGTGCTGATCAACAACGCCGGCATTGCCGGGCCTACCGCCGGGGTCGAGCGCATTACCGACGAAGAGTGGCAACGCACGATCGACATCAACCTCAGCGGGCAATACCGCTTCGCTCACCATGCCGTGCCGCTGCTGCGCGAGTCGCCCAACGGCCACCTGATCCAGATCGCCTCGGTTGCCGGTCGCCTGGGCTATGCCTGGCGCACGCCGTATGCCGCCACCAAGTGGGCCATCGTCGGGATGATGAAATCGCTGGCGGCCGAGCTGGGTGAAGACGACATCCGCGTCAATGCGATCCTGCCTGGGATCGTCGAAGGCCCGCGCATGGATGGCGTCATTCGTGCCCGCGCCGAGCAATTGGGCGTACCCGAGCCACAGATGCGCCAGGAATACCTGAAGAAGATCTCGCTCAAACGCATGGTCAGCGCCGAAGACGTCGCAGCCATGGCGCTGTTCCTCTGTTCACCGGCCGCGCGCAACGTCACCGGCCAGGCGATCAGCGTGGACGGCAACGTCGAATACCTCTGAACACCCGCCGCACCTTCTTTCGTTTCCACAAGAACAAGTCACAGGAAACCCGCTCATGGCCAAGGCAAAACCCGTCATCATCACCTGCGCTGTCACCGGCGCCATCCACACCCCGTCGATGTCGCCGCACCTGCCGGTGACGCCCGAGCAGATCGCCGATGCCGCCCTGGGCGCCGCAGCGGCCGGCGCCGCCATCGTCCACCTGCATGCACGCGACCCGCACGACGGCCGACCGGTGCAGGATCCAGCGTTGTTCCGCGAGTTCCTGCCGCGCATCAAGCGTGAAAGCGATGTGGTGATCAACATCACCACCGGCGGCGCACCGACCATGGGCGTCGAAGAGCGCCTGCAACCGGCGCTGCAGCTCAAGCCCGAGCTGGCGTCGCTGAACATGGGCTCGATGAACTTCGGCCTGTACGAAATGCTCGACCGCTTCAAGGAGTTCGAGCACGACTGGGAACGCCCGTACCTGGAAGAAAGCGACGATCGAGTGTTCCGCAACACCTTCCGCGACATCGCCTACATCCTCGAATCCTGCGGCGAAAACCGCACCCGCTTTGAAATCGAATGCTACGACATCGGCCACCTGTACACGGCTGCGCACTTCCTCGACCGTGGCCTGTTGAAAAAGCCGATCTTCATCCAATCGGTGTTCGGCCTGCGCGGCGGCATCGGCGGTCATCCGGAAGACCTCATGCAGATGCGCCGTACGGCTGACCGCCTGTTCGGCGATGCCTACATCTGGTCGATCCTCGGCGCGGGCCGCAACCAGATCCCGCTGGCCACCATGGGCCTGGCCATGGGCGGCAATGCCCGGGTGGGCCTGGAAGACTCGCTGTGGGACGGCCCCGGCAAGCTGGCGGCCTCGAATGCCGATCAGGTTCGCCGCATCAGGACCGTGGTCGAAGCGCTGGGCGGGCGCGTGGCTTCGCCGGATGAGGCGCGCGAAATCCTCGGGCTGAAGGGTCGCAACAACGTCGACTTCTAAGCGCCCCCGCGCGCCCCGGGCAGCAACCGCCTGCCACGCTGAACCGAAGTTCACCTCAAGAATAATGACAAGACCAAGGCGCCCGGCTGTCCGGGCGCCAGCCAAGAGGACCTTCCCATGACTTCTCCGGCAAGCGCCCCCCGCAGCCAGAAAGAAATCAATGCCCTGCTGTTTCGCAAGCTCATGCCACTGCTGGTCATCGGCTACGTCCTGAGTTTTCTCGACCGGACCAACATTGCCCTGGCCAAGCATCAGCTGGAAATCGACCTGGGCATCTCCGCCGCCGCCTACGGCCTCGGTGCCGGCTTGTTCTTCCTGACCTACGCGTTGTTCGAAGTGCCCAGCAACCTGATCATGCACAAGGTCGGCGCGCGGTTCTGGATCGCCCGGATCATGGTCACCTGGGGGTTGATCTCCGCCGCCATGGCCTTCGTGCAGGGCGAAACCTCGTTCTACCTGCTGCGCGTGCTGCTGGGCATTGCCGAGGCCGGTTTCTTCCCCGGCGTGATGCTCTACCTCACCTACTGGTTCGGCCGGGAAGAGCGCGCCAAGGCGACCGGCTACTTCCTCATCGGGGTCTGTGTGGCGAACATCATCGGTGGCCCGCTGGGCGCGCTGTTGATGCAGCTCGATGGCGTGTGGGGCTGGCACGGCTGGCAATGGATGTTCGTCCTCGAAGGCTTGCCTGCCGCCTGCTTTGCAATCGTCATCTGGAAGAAACTGCCCGACGGACCGCACAAAGCGCCCTGGTTGCGCGCAGACGAAGCCCAGGCGCTGCAACAACGGCTCGCACGTGAGCGTGAAGAAGGCGGCAGCCATGTCGATCACTCGATCCGCCAGTGGTTGCAGCCACAGATCCTCCTGGCGATCTTCGTGTACTTCTGCCACCAGATCACCATCTATACCGTGATCTTCTTCCTGCCCAGCATCATCGGGACCTACGGCGACCTGTCGCTCACCACCATCGGCCTGCTGACTGCACTGCCGTGGATTGCCGCCGCACTCGGCGCCGCCACGTTGCCGCGTTTCGCCAACACGCCTGTACGTAGCCGGACATTGCTGGTGACGGGGTACCTGGTCATGGCATCAGGCCTGGTCATTGCCGCCTTCAGCGGGCCGGTGATCGCACTGCTGGGCTTCTGTATCGCCGCGTCGATGTTCTTCCTCGTCCAGTCGATCATCTTCATGTACCCCTCCTCCCGCCTCAAAGGCGCGGCGCTGGCGGGCGGCCTGGCGTTCGTCAACTCGTGCGGATTGCTCGGCGGGTTCGTCGGGCCTTCGCTGATGGGCTGGATCGAGCAGAGCACTGGGCAGTCGACCAATGGGTTGGTGTTCATGGCGGTCTTGCTGGTTGTTGCGGCGCTGGCTTCGTTGGCCTTGCGCCAAGGGCAGGAAACCGAGGGCGCTGCAGCGCTGGTCGCCAGCCCCAAGCGGTAACGGGCTGCAGGTGTTCGCCTGCAGGCTTGCAGCGCCTGTGAGATCGAGCGCCGCCCGCGCGGCGCTCGATTTGCTCGCTTCCACAGAATCCAAGCCCGGCACCCGGTGGCCGGCGCAGGAAAATCAGAAACTGTAGTCAGCCGTGACAAACAACGACCGCGGCTCGCCCAGATACCACTGCAGACCATTGTTCTCGGTACTGGAAGCGTACTGCCGATCAAACAGGTTGTTCACCTGCAGGCCCAGCGTCAGGTCTGCTTGCAGGTGCCAGTCGAAGTTGACATCGACCACGGTATAACCCGGCACCTCGACGGTGTTGGCGTTGTCCGCAAAGCGGCTATCGACATAGCGCGCACCCGCTCCTGCGCTGAAGCGTTGACCGAAGTCCTTGCTCAGCCACAAGTTGGCCGAGCGACGCGGCACATTGCTCGGCTGGTTGCCGCTGAAGTCAGCGCTGCCGCTGGCAAAGTCGTCGTACTCCGCCCGAACCCAGGCGGCGTTGGCGGACAGTTGCACAGCGTAGGGCAGGTGCAGCTCAAGGGTGGCTTCGATACCGTCCGAAGACTGCTGGCCGACCTGCTCCTGCAACCTCGGGTTCAGCGGGTCGCTGCTCAGCAGCTTGTTCTTGACGATATGGTAGGCGGCCAAGGTCCACTCACCACGGCCTTGCGGCAGCATCTGCTTGATACCCACCTCGGTCTGCCTGGCGGTGCTCAGATCCCACTGCTGCTGCGCAGCGCTGAGGGTCAGCAGGTCGCTCACGCCCTCGGTGCTGGTGGCGTACTGGCCGTAGACCGACAGGTCCGCGGTTGCCGCGAACACCAGGCCCACGCGCCAGTTGTCACCGTCCAGGCTGCGATCGGCGCGGGTGTCGGCATCCAGGTCTTCGCTGTTCAGGTGCACCTGATCGCGGCGCACGCCGGAAATCAGCGAAAGCCGCTCGGTCAGTTGCGTGCGGTTCTCGGCGAACAGCGAGAACTGCCGGGCCTGATTGGCATCACGCGAGCGGAACGGATCATCACTGAAGTACTGGCCACCCCCCGACCCCGACAGCGGTACGGTGTCGGTGTGGCTATTGCCGAAGTCATGCTTGCGCACGAAACGGATCGCGTTGTAGTCGGCGCCGACCACGGTCTGGCTGTCGAGGCCGAACAGCGAGTGTTGCAGGGTGAACGACTGCCGATCACCGATCTGCTCCTGGGTCTGCTTGATGCTGATGAAGTTGCTGCGCAGCACCTGATCGCCGGGTTGCCAGGTGTAGGTTTCGGCATTGCGCCAACGACGCTGGACCTTGAGGAAGTACAGTTGGTTGCTGGCACTGAGGTTGTCGTTGATTACCCAGTCGCTGACCAGGCGCGTGGACTGGTCGTTGTAATGGACCTCGGCATTGTCGACGTTGTAGTTGTGGTCTCGCAGCGACTCGCGAAAACGCCCGTTGACCAGCGGCGAGCCAAAGTACTGCTGCGGGTCCTGGTCGCCGTAGTCGTGGCTGAGGGTGACGCTCAGGTCGTCGCTTGGCTGCCAGCGCAGCGAACCGCTGAGGGCAAGGCTCTCGGACTGGCCACGGTCGACCCAGCCATTGCTGGCCTGCTGGTTGAGGTTCAGCCGATAGCTCAGGGTATCGGTGAGCGAGCCGCCGCTGTCCAGGGCCATCTGCCGACGGTCATCCGAGCCGTAGCCCAGGCGCAGGCGGTTGCGGACCTCGCCTTCGAAAGGCTTCTTCGGCACGACGTTGATCACCGCCCCGCTGGCACCCTCCCCGTACAGCACCGAGGCTGGGCCGCGCAGGATATCGATGCGCTCCACCGACCAGGTGTCGACGGGGAACGTGACGGTGCCCGCGCCCACGTACAGCCGGGTGCCGTCATACAGTTGCTGGGTCGCGCCATGCCCGGTGAAACCGCGTGCCGACAGCGCCGTGCCGCCGTTGCCGGGATGACCGAGGAAGGTGATGCCAGGGGAACGGGTTACCGCCTCCTGCACGGTGGCGTTGTTGCGCTCGAGGATCTGCTCGGCGCTGATGCTGGTCACACTGGCGGGCGTTTCCAGCGGCGTCAGGTTCAGGCGTGAACCACTGGTGCCGGGGGTGCGCAGGTCGGGCGCAGCGGTGTGCTCGGCCGTGCCATCGATGGCCGTGGCCGGCAGGGTGAGGGTTTGATCGTGTTCCGCAGCGTGCGCGGAAACGGACAGGACAACACAGGGCACCAGGCTTGCACGCAGCAGCGTGCCTGGCGATGAACTGAACAGCGAATAACGGGACATGTCGTTCCACTTGAAGCAGGAATGAATGAATCCCGGGGGAACAACGCATAGGGAATCGCAGGCGCAGGCGCCCACGCAAACCGGCCTGCGCCCGCCCACCGCGGGTTTGCCAAACGAAGCTTCAGGCCGGTCTCCGGGCTCGCGAGGGTCATGAAGCACTCACCTTCCCATGCCAGGGCACAGTGGTCATTTCGAGTGCTTCGCTCGCATACCGTTGCGGGGGCAGCGCCGGACTGATCATCGCACGATGACGAACCGGCTTCCCGTTTCACCCCACTGCACGGCGGCAGGGGGCACCTGAAACAGGCGCGCAGGGGACCATTAAATGTGCGGCTGCGTCAACATCTTCGCAACACCAGCCGGCTCTTACAGAGGGGTACGAGGTCGATCGCCAGCGCCCTGGCGCAACCAGTCGATAAACCGCGCAAACAACTCACTCTGCGAGTTGATCTGCAGCTTCAGGTACAGGTTCTTGCGGTGCATGCGCACCGTTTCCGGCGAGATCCCCAGTTCGATCGCCGTGGACTTCACCGAGTGACCGCGCAGGATCATGTGCGCCACTTCACGCTCGCGGTCGGTCAACACCTGGCAGCCGAAACTCTCGAACGCTGCCTGCACGCTGCCCCGCTCCGCCGAGGACGCAGCGGGCTCGAGGTTATGACGCGCGTAGCGCCCCAGCAGTTCGCGCACCATCGGCTCGACCGCGCGCAACAGGTCGATCTGGACGGTGCTCAGTGGCGTGCCAGTGCAGCCCTGGAACAGGCTGAAGGACAGCTTGCGGCCCTCGCTGAGGTCGATGATGTAGTAGCTGTCTTCGCTGCAACCAGTGCCCAGGTAATAGGCCTTGTAGTAATCGCTGTCGAAAAAGTTGTCCGGGGCGATGTCCTGCAGGTGATAGAACCCTTCGGCCAGGCCGCTCTGTACGGCCAGGCAGAACGGGTCGAGCAGGTAGCCGACGGCGAAGTAGCGATCGAGTACGGCATCGCGGTGCGGCTCGGGGATGCCGTGCTGGTACAGCAGGCGCGGTGCCCGCCCTTGGCATTCGAGGCTGATCATCATCGATTCGACCCCCACCAGTTCGCCCAGCGCGGCGGCCAGATACGCCAGTGCGTCTGGCGACTCACTGTTTGCCAGCGCGCGCTGCAGCGCGGCATGCCAGCGCTGCAACGCGCCCAGCGAGAGGGAGAGTGGGGTATCGGCAGAGGCCTGGGTCATGCCCGGCAGTCTAGCCTGCCGGGCATGACCTCGCACAGCCCTGTGCAGGACGCTCATCGCCCCTGGTACAGCCCTTGCGCGGCCAGCTCGGACGCCGTGTCGACAATGCACTGGCGCAAAGTCTCGACAATCTCGTCGACCTGCGCGTGAGTGATGATCAGCGGTGGCGACATCACGTTCAGGTGCATGATCGGGCGCACCAGCAAGCCTCGGGACTGGGCCTTGCGGTGGATGCGCTCGCCGATGTTGACCTCGTCGGCGAACAGCGTCTTGCTCGCCTTGTCGGCGACGAACTCGACGCAGGCCATCAGCTTCATGCACCGCACATCGCCCACCAGCGGCAGGTAGCGCAGGCTCTGCAGGCGCCGTTCCAGGTAACTGCCAACGTCCTTGACGTGGGCCAGCAACTGCTCGCGCTCGATGATCTCGATGTTCTTCAGCGCCGCCGTGCAGCACACCGGGTGGCCGCTGTAGGTGAAGCCATGGGTAAAGCAGCGGCCCTTGCCGGGTTCGGCGATCACCTTCCAGATGCGCTCGGAGAAGATGCACGCGCCCAACGGCAGGTAGGCTGAAGTCAGGCCTTTGGCGGTGGTGATGATGTCCGGGGTCACGCCGAACAGTTCTTCGCTGGCGAAGAAGGTGCCCAGGCGCCCGAACGAGGTCACCACTT
>RCUS01001139.1_pt1 | contig 14557 bp, 17 predicted proteins | sample 2166221 | NCBI WGS metagenome assembly RCUS01 (sample SAMN09932758, study PRJNA488358) | compost metagenome | isolation source: compost soil in cyclohexanecarboxylic | place: Germany: Experimental Botanical Garden | reverse complement strand
TGGAGCTTATCCGTGGTCATGAGAAACCCATGTCCCGGGAGGAGTTGGCCAAGGTCCTCAAGCTGACCGACGAAGAGCCGTTGGAAGCCTTGCGCCGTCGTCTGCGCGCCATGGAGCGCGATGGGCAGTTGGTATTCACTCGCAACCAATGTTACGCCCTGCCGGATCGTCTGAATCTGGTCAAAGGGTATGTACTCGGCCATAAAGATGGTTTCGGTTTTCTGCGCCCGGAAGGTGGTGGACCGGATCTGTATCTGAACAACCGCGAGATGCAGCGCCTGATGCACGGTGACTATGCGCTGGTGCAGCCGACCGAGATCGACCGCAAGGGTCGTCAGGAAGCGCGTCTGGTTCGCCTGCTCAAGCCCCGTGAGGCAGACATCGTCGGCCGTTACTTCGTCGAGAACGGCGTGGGTTTCGTGGTGCCGGATGACAGCCGCATCGGTCAGGACATCATCATCCCTGAAGGCGAAAACAAGGGTGCTCGCCAAAGCCAGGTCGTGGTGGTGCGCATCAACCAGCGCGCCAACTCCCGCATCAACGCGGTCGGTACCGTACTGGACGTGCTGGGCGAGAACATGGCCCCGGGCATGGAGATTGAAATTGCCCTGCGTACCCACGGTATCCCGCATACCTGGCCGGAGGAGGTGACCAAGGAGGTCGCCGGTCTGGGCGAGCAGGTGCCGGAGAAAGCCAAAGAGGGCCGCATCGATCTGCGTGCCCTGCCGCTGGTCACCATTGACGGGGAAGATGCCCGCGACTTCGATGACGCCGTCTTCTGTGAAGCCAAGCGTGGTGGCGGCTGGCGCCTGTGGGTTGCCATTGCGGATGTCTCCGCCTACGTGAAGCCTGGCACTGCGCTGGATGCCGAAGCCTATCAGCGCGGCAACTCGGTCTATTTCCCCGAGTTCGTGGTGCCCATGCTGCCGGAGGTGCTCTCCAACGGGCTGTGCTCCCTGAACCCGCAGGTTGACCGTCTCTGTATGGTGTGCGAGATGACCATCTCCGCCGCCGGCCGCATGTCCGGCTACAAGTTCTACGAAGCGGTGATGAACTCCCATGCCCGCATGACCTACAGCAAGGTGGCGGCCATTTTGGATGGTGATCCCAAGCTGCGTCAGCAATATGACCCGCTGGTGGGCCACATCGAAGAGCTCAACAACCTCTACAAGGCGCTCAAGCACGCCCGTCACCAGCGTGGTGCGGTGGAGTTCGAGAGCGAGGAGACCCGTTTCATCTTCAACGCCCAGCGCAAGATCGACCAGATCGTGCCGCTGGTGCGCAACGATGCCCACAAGATCATCGAAGAGTGCATGATCCAGGCGAACGTGGCCGCGGCCCGTTACATCGAGAAGAACGAAGCCTTTGCTCTGTTCCGGGTGCACGACCGTCCGGGCGAAGAGCGTCTGACCGGTTTTCGCGACTTCCTGGCCGAACTGGGTCTGGAGCTCAAGGGCGGCCTCGAGCCCGAGCCGAAGGACTTTGCCGAGCTGGCCGCCAAGTTTGAAGGGCGCCCGGATGCCGAACTGCTCTCCACCATGCTGCTGCGCTCCATGCGTCAGGCGGTCTATCAGGCTGACAACATAGGTCACTTCGGTCTGGCCCTGAAGTCCTACGCCCACTTCACTTCGCCGATCCGTCGTTACCCCGACCTCATTCTGCATCGCGCCATCAAGTACCAGACGGCAAAAGAGCAGCAGGGCAACCTGCGTCACAAGTGGACCCCGAGCGGTGGTTACCACTACCAGCTGGAAGAAGTGGACCCGATGGGCGAGCACTGCTCCATGACCGAGCGCCGTGCCGACGATGCGACCCGCGACGTGGCCGACTGGCTCAAGTGCGAGTACATGCTGGATCACGTGGGTGACGAGTTCGATGGCGTCATCGCCAGCGTCACCGGTTTTGGCTTCTTCGTGCGCCTGGCGGATATCCACATCGATGGTCTGGTGCACGTCAGCACCCTCACCAACGACTACTACCAGTTTGATCCCCTGCACATGCAGCTGATCGGCGAGAACTTCCGCCGTCGCTACCGTCTGGGTGACAAGGTGCGGGTCAAGGTGATGGGCGTGAACCTGGACGATCGCAAGATCGACTTCGTGATGGTGGAAGAGCCGCTCCAGGCCACCGGCAAGAACGCCAAGGAGATGGCGCGCAAGCAGGCCGAGATCAAGAAAGAGAAGGCCAAGAGCGCCCAGCGCCACGAGAAACGCAAAGAGGGCAAGGATCACGGCAAATCCGACAAAGGTGGCCGCGCCAAGCCCAGCAACAGACGACCGAGCAAAAATGCTCGCGACAAGGCCAAGAGCACTAAATGAGTACTGAACTGATCTACGGCATTCACGCTGTATCCGCGCTGCTTGAGCGCACCCCGGAGCGTTTCATCGAGGTATGGGCCCTCAAGGGCCGCGATGACGACCGGCTGCAACCCTTGCTGACCGAGCTGGAATCCCTCGGCATCAAGGTGCAGAGCGTGAACCGCAAGACGCTCGATGACAAAGCGGAGGGCAACAATCACCAGGGCATCATGGCCAAGGTGATAGAGGCGCCCAAGCTGGCCGAGCACGACCTGGCCAGTCTGCTGGACGGCCTGGCGGTGCAAGAGACCGCCCCCTTCCTGCTGGTGCTGGATGGGGTGACCGACCCGCACAACCTCGGCGCCTGCCTGCGCAGCGCCGATGCGGCCGGGGTCCATGCGGTGATAGTGCCGCGGGACAAGGCCACCGGCCTGACCTCGGTGGTACGCAAGGTCGCCTGTGGCGCCGCCGAAGTGGTGCCGCTCATTCAGGTCACCAACCTGGCGCGCACCCTGCGCGAGCTGCAGGAGCGCGGTGTCTGGATAGTCGGTACCGCCGGTGAGGCGGACCACGACCTCTATCAGGCCAAGCTGACCGGCCCCATGGCGCTGGTGATGGGCGCCGAGGGCAAGGGGATGCGTCGCCTGACCCGCGAACATTGCGACGAACTGGTGAGCATACCGATGGCGGGGGCGGTATCCAGCCTCAACGTCTCGGTGGCGAGCGGCGTCTGCCTGTTCGAAGCCGTGCGTCAGCGCCGCAGCTGACGCCGTGATGATGGACAGACCTCCCTTTTTCCGGGACAGGGTCACAGATGAGCAGGAGGCCAGGCGCCTCCTCTCTTTTGCCCGGCCGCTGACGCTCGCCCCTAAATCTTGCCTCTGGCACGCCGGCGACAGTCCGGATCTGCTGATCAGGGTGGAGCAGGGGTTGCTGCGGGCCAGGGTGGTGCTGGCGGATGGCCGCGAGTACATCAAGGAGTTCTACTGGGAGGGGGACGAGTTTCTCGACTTCCATCACCTGCTCAGTGGCGAACCCGCCCGCTACAGCGTGGAGGCGCTGGAACCCTGCCGCTTGCAGCTGTTCCAGCTGGCCGACCTGCGTCCGCTCTCCTGCTGGTCCGCCTGGTATCAGCACCTGCTGGAAGTGCAGCTGCGCATCAAGGAAGAAAAAGAGCTGCTGCTGTTGACCGAGAGCCCCCAGGCCCGCTATCAGCACTTCCTGGACTGCTTCCCCGCACTGGATGCCAGGGTGCCGGATCACCAGATCGCCGCCTATCTCGGCATCAGTCCCATCAGCCTGAGCCGCATTCGCAAACGGCTTAAAAGTCTTAACAAAGGTTAATGCCGCCCTGACTGCGCTCACCTATGCTGGCAGGCCGAATTGATAAGGAGTCGCCGATGAACTGGATCCTGAAACCCTGGTCTGAACTGACCACGAACGAGTTGTATGAGTTGCTGGCACTGCGGGCCGAGGTGTTCGTAGTGGAGCAAAGTTGCCCCTTCCAGGATCTGGACGGAGTGGATCGCCGGGACGGTGTGCTGCACCTGCTCGGTTATGAAGGCGATCATCTGGCCGCCTATGCCCGCATCATGGCCCCCGGCATCGGCGACGACAGTGGCGCCGCCATAGGCCGGGTGGTCACATCCCCCCAGTCGAGAGGGGGTGGTCTGGGCCACAGCTTGCTCGATGAGGCGGTGACCGCCTGCACGGCCCGCTGGCCGGCGCACAGCATCTGGCTCGGCGCCCAGGCTCACCTGCAGGGCTTCTATGGCCAGCACGGCTTCGCGCCGGAAGGGGAAGGCTATCTAGAGGACGATATTCCTCACGTTGGCATGCGCAAGCTGCCGGGCTGACTCTCTGCGCTGTGAAAAGGATAGGGGGCAGACATGAGCGGGCTCCCACATTGCTGCGACGCAAACGGGTATGATCTCGTCCCCTTGTTGATTGGAACCCCGTCGTGACCCTCGCCATCTTCGCGGCCATCTTGCTGGCCGCCTTGCTGCACGCCCTGTGGAATGCGCTGGCCAAGCGCCAGGCCGAGGGGCGTGTCAGCGTGTTGCTGGTCTCCCTCTGTTCCGGCCTCTTCTCCCTGCCTTTCCTGCCGCTGGTGGGGTGGCCGGCCCAGGTCGAATATCCCTGGTTGGCACTCTCCATCCTGTTGCACTGCGGATATTGCCTCTTTCTCGGCCGGGCCTACCGTTTGGGGGAGTTTGGCCAGATCTATCCGCTGGCCCGTGGCAGCGCGCCCCTGGTGACCCTGCTGCTCGGCGCCTTGTTGCTGGGGGAGGTGCCCGGTGTCGTGGCTGTGGCAGGGGCCATGGTGCTGGTGGGCGGGGTCTTGCTGATGGCCTGGCGCGGCGGCATCCGGTTGGCGCCTGCCGCCCTGTGCGCCGTGCTGATCACGGCGCTGTTTACCGCCGCCTATACCCTGTCTGACGGGGTAGGGGCCCGCTCGGCGGGGGAGCCGATACGCTATACCCTCTGGCTCTTTACCCTGACGGCCCTGATGATGCCGCTGCTGATGAGATGGCAGAGCCGCACCGCCTTGCGCAGCCTGACCCGGGCCGAGTGGTATTCGGGCGCCCTGGGCGGAGCCCTCTCGCTGCTTGCCTACGGCATCGTCATCTGGGCCATGACCCTGGCTCCCATCGGGCTGGTGGCGGCGCTGCGCGAGAGCAGCGTGCTGTTTGCCGTGCTGCTCTCCTGGCTCTGGCTGGGGGAGCGGCTGGGGCGAGTCAGGCTGATGGCGGCCCTGGTGATCCTCTGCGGCATATTGTTGATCCGGCTTGGCTGATGGGGATAAACCGGATCTGTCGCCGACTCAGGGGGTGACTTCGGAGAGCAGGCTGAACCCCTCCTCTGCGGGGGCGAGCTGTACTTTGACCTGACCCAGCTCCGCCAGAGTGCCGGCATGGGTGCCGCCGCAGGGGATGGTCAGCTCTTTTCCCTCAAGCGTGCAGTGCCAGTAGCGGGAGTCGATGATGGCTTCGCCTGCTCGCGAGCGACTGATCTCGCCACCCGCAGCCAGCCAGCTAGCGAGTTGCCGGTTGACCTTTTCTTCTATCAGCGCCAGATCCGCCAGCAGTGCCTCACTGTTGACTCCCTTCTTGCGCAGGCTTTTGCCGATGCGGTATTGCTCCCGGGAGCTCAGAGGTTCGACCCGCGAGGTCTGGATGGCGAGGCGGTCGAAATCGGGCTGATCCAGCGCATCGCGCTCGCTCACCTCCTTGCGCCAGTAAGGGACGAGTGCCCGGTTGAGGGCCAGCGCCACCAGATGGCAGCCGCTGTGGCCCAGACTTAAGGAGTGGCGGGCCTCGGCATCCACCCTCAGTTCCACCTGCGTGCCGATGGCAAGCTGATGGTAGCCGGCGAGGGGATGCACCACCACGAAGGCCCAGCCCTCGGCGCCCCGCTTGACCGGAATATCCTGATCCACGAACAGCCTGCCTTCTGGACTGATGGCCCCCATCCGGCAGGGACCCACGGCCGCCTCGCCGCCATCCCAGCGCACAGTGCCCAGATCCCCCGGTTGATCTGGCCAGAGGTGGCTCTGGGGGTGGAAGGGGGAGAGGTCGGTGACCAGCAGGCTGGTCGGCCCCGGCTCGCAATAGACGACGCTGGCCTGTTCCTGATGATGGCCCAGCACGAAGCTGACTCGGGTATGTTCCATGGCAAGGCTTCCGCAACGAGAAATAGAGAAGAGAAAGCGGCAGCATACGCCAAAGCGGGGGCCGGCTCATTAACCTCTGTTAACGAGCCGGCTCGAAGATGGCGGAGTGAACACTAGATCATGGTGACCAGCAGATAGGCGTTGAGGCCGATCACCAGCGCGACGATGAGGCGACCGATTGCCTGGGTCAGTGGATGGTTGCGATGCTCCCCCATCAGGGCGCGATCGCCGGTCAGGATCAGCAGCGGAATGAGCGCGAGGGCGATGCCAAAGCTCAGGATGACCTGGCTCAGCACCAGGATCTCAGTGGTGTTGAGTCCCATGGCGATCACCACGAAGGCGGGGGCCATGGTGATGGCCCGGCGTAGCCAGAGCGGAATGGTGAAGCGCACGAAGCCCTGCATCACCACTTGGCCTGCCAGAGTCCCGACTACGGAGGAGGAGATGCCGGACGCGACCAGAGAGAGCCCGAACAGGGTGGCGGCAGCCTGACCCAGCAAGGGAGTGAGCGTCTGGTAGGCCGTTTCCAGTTCCGTCACCTGCTGGTGGCCCGCGTCGTGGAAAGCGGCAGCGGCCATGGCCATCATGGCCAGGTTGACGAAGCCGGCTATGGTCATGGCAATGGCCACATCGACCCGGGTGCTGTGCAGCCGCTGGGGCACGCTGCCCTGATCCTGGGTGTGCTGGGTCAGCGCCGAGTGGAGATAGATGACGTGGGGCATCACTGTCGCCCCCAGCACGCCAGCGGCGAGATAGACGGCATCGCCGTTGGGCAGACTGGGGAAGAGGGCGCCTTCCAGCAGGCTCGGCAGATGGGGGCGGGAGAAGGCCAGCTCGACAATATAGGCGGCGGCCACGAACAGCAGCAGGCTGCCCACCACGAACTCCAGCGGCTTCTGGCCGCGGGATTGCAGCATGAGAATGCCCCAGGTGACCACGGCAGTGATGCAGGCCCCTTCCAGCAGCGTCACCCCGAACAGCAGCTTGAAGCCCACGGCAGCGCCGATGAACTCGGCGAGATCCGTGGCCATGGCGATGATCTCCGCCTGCACCCAGTAGGCCCAGACTGCCGGTTTGGGTAATTTGTCCCGGATGTGCTCCGCCAGATTCTTGCCGGTGACGATGCCGAGCTTGGCGGAGAGGGTCTGCACCACCATGGCCATCAGGTTGGCCCAGACCACCACCCACAGCAGTTGATAACCAAAGGTGGAGCCGGCCTGGATGTTGGTGGCGAAGTTGCCCGGATCTATGTAGCCGATGGCGGCGATGAAGGCGGGGCCAAGCAGGGTCAGCTTGAATTTGCGGGCCGGGATGGCCGTGGTCAATGCGGGTTGCATGGTGTCACCCTCCATAAGAGCATGGAGATAGAATAGATCTAAATGATAATTGTTATCAATTGAGGTTTTGCATCAGGTTCATCGACAAAAACATCTGTCGACGCCAGTTGCAGTGGGAGATGTGATTTCGTACAATACGCCGCCCTAGAAAGCAGCGTCTAAACACCACTATGTTCCTTGCCTCCGAGGTCTGGCTGCACCTGGGCGGAGGCTGAATTAATCCGTAAGGAGCTAAAATGCGTCATTACGAAATCGTCTTCATGGTTCATCCGGACCAGAGCGAGCAAGTACCTGGCATGATCGAGCGTTACACCGGCGCTATCACCACCGCTGGTGGCACCATTCATCGCCTGGAAGATTGGGGCCGTCGTCAACTGGCTTACCCGATCGACAAGCTGCACAAGGCTCACTATGTTCTGATGAACGTAGAAGCTGAGCAGGCCGTTATCGACGAACTGGAAACCAACTTCCGCTTCAACGATGCCGTTATCCGCAACATGATCATGCGCACCAAGCACGCCGTGACTGAAGTTTCTCCGATGGCCAAGGCCAAGGAAGAGCGCTTCACCCGTCGTGACGACGAGCGCCGCGAAGATGCTGTTGAAGCGTCTTCCGAAGAGTAATTCTTAGATCACCGCATTAGAGGATAAAGGCCATGGCACGTTATTTCCGTCGTCGTAAGTTCTGCCGCTTCACCGCCGAGAACGTTACCGAGATCGACTACAAAGATATCGTTACTCTGAAAAACTACGTCACTGAATCTGGCAAGATCGTACCGAGCCGTATCACCGGTACCCGCGCCAAGTATCAGCGTCAGCTGGCACGCGCCATCAAGCGTGCTCGTTACCTGGCTCTGCTGCCGTACACCGATCTGCACAACAAGTAAGAATCGGTCCGGCACTTAAGCCTAACTCAACTTTTATAGAGGAAAGGTAATGCAAGTTATCCTGCTCGACAAAATCGCCAAACTGGGCGGTCTGGGTGATCAAGTCGCTGTTAAAGCTGGCTACGCCCGTAACTATCTGATCCCGCAAGGCAAAGCCGTTATGGCTACCAAGGCCAACATCGAGACCTTCGATGCTCGCCGTGCTGAACTGGAAGCCAAACTGGCTGCCGGTAAAGCTGCCGCTGAAGAGCGCGCTGCCAAGCTGGGTGAACTGGCTGCCGTTGTCATCGCCTCCAAGTCTGGCGACGAAGGCAAGCTGTTCGGTTCCATCGGTACCCGTGACGTGGCTGAAGCCATCACTGCTGCCGGCGTCGCTGTTGCCAAGAGCGAGGTCCGCATGGGCAACGTTCTGCGTAACACCGGCGAGTACGAAGTTGTTGTTCAGCTGCACGCTGACGTCAAGGCAACCGTACAGATCCAGGTTGTTGCTCTGTAATAGCGATTCGCTTTGCAGAAAAAACCCGCGCACATGCGCGGGTTTTTTTCTTTTTGAATCAAGAGGGGATCAAGGGGTAGAGTGAGGTTCTGTTCTTTTGGAGGAGAACCTGTATGGCAGCCTGGGTCGAAGGTCGGGTACTCGAGCGCATCGAGTGGACGCCCACCCTGTTTTCCTTGCGCATAGCGGCGGATCTCGCCCCCTACAAGGCGGGGCAATTTACCAAGCTGGCCCTGCAACGGGGCGAGCAGCGGATCCAGCGCGCCTATTCCTTCGTCAATCCCCCCTCAGCCCCCTATCACGAATTCTATCTGGTGGAGATCCCGGACGGCGAACTGACTCCCGCCCTCGGAGCCTTGCAATTGGGAGATACCTTGCTGGTTCAGTCCCAGGCCACGGGTTTCCTGACCCTGGACGAGCTCCCGCCGGGACGGGATCTCTGGCTGCTCTCCACCGGCACGGCCATAGGCCCCTTCCTCGCCATGCTGGCGGAGGGGGAGGCATTCGAGCGTTTCGAGAATCTGGTGCTGGTACAGGGGGTGCGCAAGGGGGAGGAGCTCACCTATCAGGGCCTGATTACCAGCCTGGTCGAGCAGTATGGGCCCCGTTTTCACTACGTGCCTTTCGTCAGCCGCGAACCCTGGCCCGATGCGTTGCCCGGTCGGATCCCGGCGGCCATTGCCAGTGGCGAGCTGCAGGCCAGGGTCGGGCTCGCATTCTCGGCTGAACACAGCCAGGTGATGATCTGCGGCAATCCCGCCATGGTGAAGGAGACGCAGCAAACCCTGCTGGAGCTTGGTCTTGCCAAGAACCTGCGCCGGGCACCCGGCAACATCAGCATGGAAAATTACTGGTAGACGCCAGCAGGGGCGGTCAGCGACCTATCTTGTCACCATCGTGCTTGCAAGAGCCCTCGGTGCGGGGAATATCGCCAAGTGGCTGCCTTCTCGCTCCCTGTTCTTCCTGATGGGAGCCAGCATCTTGGGCGGGGCTGCGCCGGGCAAGAGGGGCTTCAAATGCTGCGCCGCTGTTCAGTAACCGGGCGAGCAGGTGGGAAATGGGGTTGCGCATGATGGCCTCGATGACGGCTGGAGGAGAGGCAGTCTATCGCCGCCAGCCTTAACCGGGGCGGAACAGGATCCTGGCATCATCGTTGTGAATATTGTCAGAAATGGGCGGTGAACGTTCGTGAAATGGCCTGGTTCATACTTTTTTGCCAAGGGTATCAAGGTGTTCCATTGAGCCTGGGTTGGCAGAATGGCAGAATGGCAGTTGCCTGTTCCCGGGGCTCGTGAGCCGAGCGTAGGATATGGCGGCCACCGCCTACACAGGTGGCCGCATTCAGGGGCCGGGGCCCCTGAACCATCACTTGTTTTTGCCTTTCCCGTTGCCTTTTTCTTTGTACTTCCCGTTGTCATTATTGTCCCAGTCGTTCTTGTCGTGGCCCTTGCCTGGGTTGTTGCCGCTGTGGATGCTGCGGTTGTAGTGGTCGCGATACTTGCCATCCATGTTGTCACAGTTGAGTTTGATACTGCTGCTGCGGGTGCTGATATTCAGGCAGTTGTTCTGCCACCAGTCGTACTCCTTGTCGTCCCAATCCAGGCTGATTTGGCCCCGATCGGTGGAGATCCTGACGTCGTCGTTGTTCTTGGAGGGAGGGGCCGCAAAGGCGACGCCCTGGGCCATCAGCAGAGAGAGCAGCAGAGCGCTGCGGTTTATCATGGTACTGCGTTTGGGATCTTTCATATCAGAGTGGCTCCTGTCGTTACTGGTCACTGTTCCGGGTTGGTCGGGATCTGGTTGCTGCTGGGGGGCTGGTTGCGGAGCGCCTCATCATCCAGATTGAGCTTCACGCCCTTGCAATCGGGTGAGGTCTCCTCACCGACCCCAAGATCCAGACAGCCAGTCTGCGACCAGTCAAATTGCGTGTCATTCCAGTCCAGTTTGAAGGTGAGCTCGTCAACGGAGAAAGTTTGATTCCCCTGCTCCTGAGCCTGGACCGATGAGGTGGAGGTGCCGACAACCAGAAGAAGGGAGAGCAGCAGCTTAGTCGTTCTGTTCATGATGGCCTCGGATAATGGCAATAGGGAGTCAGTGTAGCGCGCCGGGCTGAACCCGGGCACAACGAAACATGCCCTTCAAGTCTGAGGTGGATTGTAGCGGTTTTCTGCTGCCGATTCGTCCGTTTTGGTCGCACTATGGACAGCTGGTTATCCATATGAAGGAATTCAGGTATTTGCCCTTCTCTCCGACCGCCCGGTGACTATAATCGGCAGCCAACTTTTCCTGCACGGCATACCCTCTTCATCATGACCACACAGGCTCCCGCCGCATTGCGCTATCCCAAGGGCTGGTTTGCACTGACCACGGTGTACAGTTTTACCGGGCTGGCCATTCTGGCCTCCATCGTCTTCTCCCTGCTGCTGTTTCTCTCCATCGACGACAATCCCCTGATGAAGTGGTTGTTTGGCGGTCTGGCCATCATCTTCGAACTGGGCAAGTTCTATGTCTGGTATGAATATGGCGAGTGCAAGGCACGGCGGGATCTCGGCGGTGCCTTCTGGTCGCTGCTGTTTTACAGCGTGCTGGCTGCCATCTCCATCGGTGGCAGCATTGGCGGCATCAACAGCGCCACCAACACCATCCTGAGCCAGCAGGCGCGCCACGAGAGGGAGATCGCCCGCTTCGACGAGCAGATTGCCAGCATAGAGCGGCAGATCCAGCTCAACGAGGAGGCGGCGCGCAAGTACATAGAGATGGCGCGGATCTCCAGCGGGGTGAGCGGATTGCAGCAGGCCAACACCAAGCTCAGGCTGAAGCAGGATGAGCTGCGCCAGGAGCGCGACGCCAAGCCTCTCAATGAGCAATCCTCCATGCTGGGGTTGATGAGCAGCCTGGCGGACGGGGTGGGCATGAGCATCAGCCAGGTACAGTTCCTGCTGGTCTGCTTCCTCTCGGTGTTGCTGGATGCGTTCGGTGCCTTTTTCGTCAGCCTGATCGGCGAGGAGAACCGCTTCCGCCGTCAATGGCAGTGGCAACGGGCGCGGGAAGAAGCCGAGGTTCGCCAAGTCGAGTCAGCTGTCGCCGTGCCCATGGTGGTGAGCAGACCCGAGCCCGCACCGGCCGTGGTGGCCCAGGTGCGCAGCGCGCTGGAGAGTGGCGAGCTCAAGTGCAGCAAGCGCAAGGTGGCCGAGGCCCTCTCCCTGTCGCTGGAAGAGGTGGACAGGGTGTTCCAGCATCTGCTGGCCCAGGGGGTGCTGGGGCAGGGCAGCAATCGCCACTACCACCTCAGTGCGCAGGCGGGTTGAGATCCGGGCCACCTCAGGGTGGCCTTTTTGTTGCCGCAGGCGGCGTCAGTGGGTGAGCACCATCATCAGGCTGAAGAAGGCGGCAAGTCCCCCACCTATGCCGATGATCCAGTAAAACCCCTTGGCACCCTGCTTGAGCGGAATGCGGAAGTAGAGCAGAAACGCCCACCACCCCAGGGCCAGCAACAGAGGAATAAGAAACATTCGAGCCATGGTGTCCTCGCTGTTATTCTGTTGACCCTTGATCAATCAACAGGATGGATTGTGCAATGACGCAGCTACAGATTACCGCATTCGGCGATCCCTCGGTACTTCGGCTCAACCCCTCCCTGGACAAGGTGCCCGCCGAGGGGGAAGTCCGGGTACGCATCTGCTTTGCGGGGGTCAACCCCATCGATGCCAAGACCCGGGCCGGCCTCGGCTGGGCGGCGGCCCAGAACAAGGACAAGTTGCCCTGGACCCCGGGCTATGACGTCTCCGGCGTGGTGGAGAAGGTCGGCCCCCATGTCGCCACCCTGGTGGAAGGGGATGCGGTGTGCGGCATGGTGGGCTTTCCCCTGACGGCCGGTGGCTATGCGGAATCTGTGGTGGTACGCGAGGACGAGCTGGTCAGGCTCGACGGGGTCAGTCTCAAGCAGGGGGCTGCGCTGCCGCTGGCGGGCCTCACCGCCTGGCAGGGGCTGTTCGAACACGGTGCCCTCAAGGGGGGGCAGCGCGTGCTGATCCTGGCCGGTGCCGGCGGTGTGGGCCATCTGGCGGTACAGTTTGCCAGCGCTTATGGCGCCGAGGTGGTGGCGACGGCGAGTCGCGACAACCACAGCTTCCTGCACGGGCTGGGGGCCAGCCAGATGGTGGATTACCATGATGCAGACTGGGTTGCCCAGGTGGGTCAGGTCGATCTGGTGCTGGATCTGATGGGGGGCGAGAGTGGCATGGCGGCGCTGGCCTGCGTCAAACCGGGTGGCCGCCTGGTGACTGTGCCCACCATCACGGCCCAGCAGATCAAGGAGGCGGGGGCCGAGGCGGGCATAGAGGTGCTCGGCATGCTGGTCCACCCCGATCAAAAACAGCTGACCCAGGTGCTGATGCTGCTGCGTCAGGGAGATGTGCATGTCACCCTCTCCGGTGAGTTCCCCCTTGCGGAAGGGGCACTGGCCCATGGCGCCATCGAGGGTGGCCATGTGCGGGGCAAGCTGCTGCTGCGCATGCCTGCCGCCGACGGCCAGCCCGGATGAACGACATTGCCGAGATGGGGCTGGGTTGGCTGTTTCTGAGCGCCTTCACCTCCGCCACCCTGCTGCCCGGCAGCTCGGAAGTGCTGCTGGGGGCCATGGCCACCCGGGGAGAGTGGAGCATGGCCAGCCTGCTGCTGTGGGCGACGCTGGGCAACACCCTGGGCTCCATGACCACCTGGTGGCTCGGCCGGCTCGCCACACACAAGAAAAAACCGGAAGATTTTCAAGGCCGTGGGGAACAAAAGGCGCTCGCCTGGCTCAAACAGCATGGTCACTGGTGCCTGCTGCTCGCCTGGACGCCGGTGATCGGTGATGGCCTCTGCCTGCTGGCCGGTTGGCTTCGCTTCTCCTTCTGGCGCTCTCTCATCCTGATCGGGCTCGGTAAATTGCTTCGTTATGCCCTGGTGTTTCTGCTGGCCAGCCAGATCTTCTAGCCCATTTTTGTCACTCACGAGGTAACCGTGAACAAACTCATTCCATTAAGCATTCTCCTGGGATTCTCCCTGCCCGTGCTGGCAGCGCCCACCCTGGTGTCCGAGCAGGTCAGGCAGGAAGGCAAGCTGGGCATTCCCTATCAGATGTACAAGCTGGACAACGGCCTGACCGTGATCCTGGCGCCGGACAAATCCGACCCACTGGTACATCTGGATGTCACCTATCACGTGGGGTCGTCGCGGGAGACGGTCGGCAAGTCGGGTTTTGCCCACTTCTTCGAGCACATGATGTTCCAGGGCTCCAAACACGTGGGCGATCAGGAGCACATGCGGATCATCAATGAGGCCGGTGGCGAGATGAACGGCACCACCAACAAGGACAGGACCAACTATTTCGAGACGGTACCGGCCAACCAGCTGGAGAAGGTGCTCTGGCTGGAGGCGGATCGCATGGGTTTCCTGCTCGATGCGGTGAGCCAGAAGAAGTTCGAGATCCAGCGCGCCACCGTCAAGAACGAGCGGGCCCAGCGCATCGACAACCAGCCCTACGGCCTGCTCAGCGAGAAGGTGGGGGAGGCGCTCTATCCGCGCACCCACCCCTACTCCTGGCAGCCCATCGGCTATGTGGAGGATCTGGACAGGGTCGATGTGAACGACCTCAAGCAGTTCTTCTTGCGCTGGTATGGCCCGAACAACGCCACGCTGACCCTGGGGGGCGACTTCGACACCAAGCAGGCGCTGGCCTGGATTGAGCAATACTTCGGCCCCATCCCCCGTGGCCCCGAGGTCGCCGAGCCGACGCCGAAACCTGCGGTCCTACCCGAGACCCGTTATGTGACACTGGAAGACAAGGTGCACCTGCCGCTGCTTTATATCAGCTACCCGACAGTG
>RCUS01001137.1_pt1 | contig 14583 bp, 12 predicted proteins | sample 2166221 | NCBI WGS metagenome assembly RCUS01 (sample SAMN09932758, study PRJNA488358) | compost metagenome | isolation source: compost soil in cyclohexanecarboxylic | place: Germany: Experimental Botanical Garden | reverse complement strand
TACGCCAACCCGAACCCGGCCGCCAAGCAATACATGGACCCTGAACTGGTCAACAACCCCGAGGTTTACCCGTCCCAGGAAGTCCTCGACAAGCTCTACATCTCGACCACGCCGCCGCAGTCGATCATGCGACTGATGACCCGTTCGTGGAGCAAAGTGAAGTCCAACAAATGAACCAGTACACCCAGGAACATACCCACTCCTACTACGCGGCGTCGGCCCATGGCATTGGGCCCTGGCCAACGCTGGGCGAAGACCTCGTGGCCGATGTCTGCGTGATCGGCGGCGGTTTTACCGGGGTCAACACCGCCATCGAACTGGCCCAGCGCGGGCTCTCGGTGATCCTGCTGGAGGCGCGGCGAATTGGCTGGGGCGCCAGCGGGCGCAATGGCGGGCAATTGATACGCGGGATCGGCCACGACGTCAGCGGTTTCGCCAAACACATTGGTGCCGAAGGCGTGCGCTATCTGGAGCACGCCGGGACGGAGTCGGTGCAAGTAGTGGGTAACCGCATTCGCGAAAACGCGATCGATTGCGACCTGCGCTGGGGCTTTTGCGAATTAGCCAACACCCCGGCGCAGTTCGCCGGTTTGAAAGCTGAATACGCAGAGCTCAAGGAATCCGGTTACGCCCACGAAACCCGCTTGGTCGAACCTGAGCAGATTCGTCAGCAAGTGGTGAATTCCGGTGTGTATGCCGGTGGCCTGATCGATATGGGTTCGGGGCATTTGCATCCGTTGAATCTGGTCCTGGGCGAAGCGCAGCTTGCGCAATCCCTTGGCGTGAATATCTTCGAACAGAGCCCGGTGCTGGAGCTGATCCATGGCAGCACGGTGCAGGTGCGTTGTGCCGGTGGCACGGTACGCGCCGGCAGTCTGGTGCTCGGTTGCAACGCGCACCTGGAAGAACTCGAACCGAAACTCAGCGGCAAGGTGCTGCCGGCCGGTAGCTACATCATCGCTACCGAACCGTTGTCGCCGGAGCTTGCGGCAGAGTTGATCCCGCACAACGTGGCGCTGTGCGACCAGAAAGTCGGTTTGGATTACTACCGTCTCTCGGCGGACCGACGCCTGTTGTTTGGCGGCGCCTGCCATTACTCCGGGCGCGATCCTCGGGACATCACCGCGTACATGCGCCCGCAGATGCTCAAGGTCTTCCCGCAACTGGCCAACGTGCGCATCGACTATCAATGGGGCGGCAAGATCGGAATCACGGCCAATCGTTTCCCGCAGGTCGGGCGCTTGAGCCAGCACCCGAATGTGTTCTACGCCCAAGGCTATTCCGGTCATGGCCTGAACGTGACCCACTGGTGCGCCAAGTTGCTGGGCGAAGCGATCCATGCTGGCCACAGCAAAGGTTTCGACGTGTTCAGCGCCGTGCCGCACATGACCTTCCCCGGCGGCCGCGCCCTGCGTTCGCCACTGCTGGCCCTTGGCATGTTGTGGTATCGGATGCGCGAAGTCCTCGGTTAACCCCCCCCTGCTACCTTGCACCACCCTGTGGGAGCTAGCCTGCTAGCGATTGCGGTGTATCAGACAATTAATTCGTTTGATGCCAGACCGCTATCGCCAGCAGGCTAGCTCCCACATTGTTTTTGTGTATTCCCCTTTCTACCCATCCCCTTGTTTCGCCTTTCGATTTGCTCAATTGCGAGTCACTTCTATATTGAGGGGGTGCTCATCAATTCCTGCCTCCTGTCGAGCCTGGCCCATGGCGACGAATGCCCAACTGATCATCTGCGAGCACTGCGACTGCGTGTACGAAAAAGCGACGCTCGCCAAGCATCAGAAAACCCTGTGTACGCGCTGCGGCGGCGTGCTCCAGCGCTATAACGGCCTGACGGTGGAGCAGCGCCTGGCGTTGACCTTCACTGCATTGATGCTGTGGATCTTCGCCAATTTCTATCCGGTCATGAGCATAAGCCTCAAAGGCCTGAAAAACAGCGCAACACTTTGGGATTCGGTGCTGGCCTTGAGCCTCGGGCCGATCACGTTCATCGCGATGGTCGCCGCGATCGCCATGATCATTGCGCCGATTATCCAGTTGTCGCTGCTGATCTGGGTCCTGAGCTACGCCCTCGCCCATCGGCGCTCTCCGGGGTTCAAGTTCTGCATGCGCTGGCTGGAAACATTGAGGCCCTGGAGCATGCTGGAAGTCTGCCTGCTGGGAGCGATGGTCGCGGTGATCAAGCTTGCCGGATTGCTCGATGTACTGCCCGGCATCGGCTTGTTCGCGCTGGCCGTTCTCAGCCTGATGATGATCCGTATCGCCGGCCGCGACATCCGTGATCTGTGGGACATCCCATGAATACGCCTCCGGTCGCCGACGACCTCGATCTGTGCCTGTGCCACAGCTGTGGCCTGGCCTGTGACATGACCAGCCAGCCTCACGAATGTGAGCGCTGCGGTGCACCGCTGCATCGACGCAAGACCAATTCGCTGACCCGGACCTGGGCCTACATGATCACCGCGCTGGTGTTCTACGTTCCGGCCAATCTGCTGCCGGTGATGAACACCAAAATGGTCGGCAACGGTGCCGATAGCACGATCATCAGCGGCGTACTGGAGTTCTGGGAGGCTGGCGCCTGGGACATCGCCCTGATCATTTTCATCGCCAGTATCGCGGTGCCGGGCATCAAGTTCGTGGCGATCACGTTGCTGCTGGTCACCGTGCAACGCGACAGCGAGTGGGCGCGCAAGGAGCGCTCGAAGCTGTACCGCTTCGTCGAGGTGATCGGCTACTGGTCGATGCTCGACGTGATCGTGGTCGCGCTGGTGGCCTCACTGGTGAAGTTTCAAGCCCTGGCCGACATCGAGCCGCGTGCGGGCATTCTGTTTTTTGGACTGGTGGTGGTGTTCACCATGCTATCGGCCATGAGTTTCGATCCGCGCCTGATCTGGGATAAAGAGGCAGAGCGGGATAAACCAAACGAGGAGGTCAAGGATGCAGTCTCAAGCCACTGACGGGCCACAGGCCCCCGGTCAGGCCCCGATCAAGACCCGCCGTTTCGGCGTTTCATTGGTATGGATCGTGCCAATTGTCGCGGTACTCGTGGGGATTTCGCTGGTGGTCAACAGCATCTTGAAGGAAGGTCCGACCATCACGGTCACCTTCAAGACTGGTGACGGCCTGACCGCCAACAAGACCGAGGTCAAGTACCGCAACGTGGTGATCGGCCATGTCACGGATGTGGATCTGAGCAACGACCAGAAAAGCGTCAACGCCACCATCAAACTGGCCAAGCAGGCTGAAAGCTTCACCCGCGAAGACTCGCAGTTCTGGGTGGTGCGTCCGCGTATCGGTGCGGGTGGAGTGTCCGGCATCGACACACTGCTGTCCGGCGATTACATCGGCGCCGACATCGGCCAGGCCAATGGCCGCGCGAAGAATTTCAAGGGCCTGGAAAACCCGCCACCGATCACCTATGGCGAGCCGGGTAAACGTTTCACCCTGCATACCCAAGACCTGGGTTCGCTGGATATCGGTTCCCCGGTCTACTACCGCAAAATCCCGGTTGGGCAAGTCGTGGCGTATGAACTGGACCCGGACGGCAAAGGCGTGAACATCGAATTGTTCATCCACGCGCCCAACGATCAATACGTTACCGAAAACACCCGGTTCTGGAACGCCAGCGGTATTGACGTAAACGTCGGCGCCAACGGTTTCGCGGTCAAGACCGAGTCCTTGTCCTCGATTCTGGTGGGCGGCATCGCGTTCCGCGCGCCCGAATACAGCCCCAACGACAAACCGGCGCCTGAGGAATACGCCTACGAACTGTTCGACGACCAGCAAACCGCCCTCGCCCCACCCAATGGCAAACCGCAATACCTGGCCTTGCGCTTCGATCAGGCACTGCGCGGGCTCAAGGTCGATGCGCCGGTGGAATTCCTCGGCATGGAAATCGGCAGGGTCGTTTCGATCAATCTCGATTTCGATGCAAAAAAACGCAGCTTCCCACTCAACGTCGGCATCGTGATCTACCCGCAACGTCTGGGGCAGGCCCATACGAAAATGCTCGCCGCGCTCAATCATGATCCCAATGACGAGGCCGGCGGCGTGCGCCTGATCGGCACGTTCATCGAGAACGGCCTGCGCGCTCAGGCCCGCACCGGCAACCTGTTGACTGGCCAGTTGTACATCGCGCTGGATTTCTACCCGAAAGCCGAAAAAGTCGCCTTCGATGCCACGGCGCGTCCGGTCATGATTCCGACCGTTCCGGGTAGCCTGGAGCAATTGCAGGAAAAACTCGAAGCCATGGTCGACAAGATCAACAAACTGCCGGTTGAACGCATTGCCGGCAATCTTGACGGCAACCTCGTGGAAATGCGGAAAACCCTGAGCCAGTTCAACGGCAAGACGCTGCCAGGGGTACAAAATACCCTGTCGAACGTGAGCAAGACCCTGGAGTCGGCCAATACCACCCTGCAATCGGCCAACTCGACCCTGGCCGAAGATTCGCCGCAACGGGAAAAACTGGGACAGACGCTGGACGAGTTGGGACGCACGTCGCGGTCTTTGCGTGACCTTTCGGATTACCTCGGGCGGCATCCGGAATCGCTGATTCGCGGTCGGCCCAACAATGCCGCGCCGATGGACCTGCAAGCGCCACCGCGCAATTGACCACAGGAGCAACACCCATGGCTTTTTCGCACAAGCTGACCCTGATGACCGCTGTGTTGCTGCTTGCCGCTTGCCGCAGCGACCCGATTCAGTTCCACACCCTGACCCCGGCCCAATTGACCGGCAACGCAAGGCCCACGACGGATATCCAGATCGAAGGCCTGACCGTTCCGCCGCAGGTCGACCGGCCGCAGATTGTGGTGCGCGAGGGCAATACAGGCATGGCGATCCTCGAAACCCAATGGTGGGGCGCCAGTCTGGTGGATGAGCTGCGCAGTGCCCTGCTCGACCAGATGATCAACAGCAATCCGCAACGTCGGGTTTCGGTGCGTCTTGAAGTGCAGCGCTTCGATTCGATTCCCGGTCAATATGGCTTGATCGACGTCAAATGGCGCTTGCGCGGCGCCAATGGCGATGAAAATACCCTGCTGACCTGTCGCAGCACTTTGCAGACACCTTCTGGGCCGTCCATTGATGAATTGGTGGCGGCCCAGCAGAACAACGTCAAGCGTCTGGCAGCGGTGATCAGCCAGGCGGCAAGCGGCTCGCAAAAAGGTTGTCCGTCGACCCAATGATTTGACGAATTTTTCTCATTTGGCCCTTTACATTTGCCGCGCCGCAAACATGCAAATGATTCCTATTGATCTACAATAATCGACGTCTTCCCCGTCAAATCTGCTTGCTCGATTAAAAAGCCAGGAGCTGCCACAGCATGATTTCCCGTATCCCGTCTTTCCTGAAAAAAGCCCTGCTGGCCACCGCGTTGGTGAGCGCCGGCCATGTGTACGCAGCCGATGGCGTCGGCATAGTGGTCTACAACGCGCAGCACGAAGGCCTGACCAAGGCCTGGGTTGAAGGTTTCACTCAGGAAACCGGGATTCCGGTCACCATGCGCAACGGTGATGACACCGAAATGGGCAACCAGATCGTCCAGGAAGGTGACGCCTCGCCGGCCGATGTGTTCCTGACCGAAAACTCACCGGCCATGGTGCTGGTCGATAATGCGGGGCTATTTGCGCCGGTCGACAAAACCACCCTGGAGCAAGTCGATTCCGCCTACCGTCCGGCCCACGGCAAGTGGGTGGGCATCGCCGCACGCTCCACGGTGTTCGTCTACAACCCGAGCAAACTGCCTGAAGCTCAACTGCCGAAATCGATCATGGACCTCGCCGACCCGAGCTGGAAAGGTCGCTGGGGCGCATCGCCGGGCGGTGCCGACTTCCAGGCCATCGTCGCTGCCATTCTCGAACAGAAAGGCGAAGCCGCGACGCTTGACTGGTTGAAAGCCATGAAAACCAACTTCACCGCCTACCGTGGCAACAGCTCGGTGCTCAAAGCGGTGAATGCCGGGCAGATCGACAGCGGCGTGATCTATCACTATTACAGCTTCGTCGATCAGTCCAAGACCGGCGAAAACAGCAAGAACACTGCCCTGCATTACTTCAAGCACAAGGACCCGGGTGCGTTCGTCAGCATTTCCGGTGGCGGCGTTCTGGCCTCCAGCAAACACAAGGAACAAGCCCAGGCGTTCCTGAAATGGATTACCGGCAAGGACGGCCAGGCCATCCTCAAGGACGGCAAATCGTTTGAATACGCCGTGGGCAAGAACGCTCAATCCAATCCAAAACTGGTGCCTTTGCAGCAGCTCGACGCGCCAACCGTCGATGCCTCGAAACTCGACAGCAAAAAAGCCGTGGAGCTGATGACTCAGGCCGGACTGCTTTAATTGATGCCTGAAATCCTGCCGGCGGGTGTCACAGACGCAATACCCGCCAACCTGCGCCGACGATCACGCGGCATGTTCGCGAGCCGTGGCGGCGCGTGGGTGGTCGGTTTGTCGGTGCTGGTTTCGTTATTGGCGCTGCTGCCGATTGCCTATGTCATCGGCGTTTCCTTGCAGACAGGTTGGTCGACGGTGGTCACGCTGGTGTTCCGGCCACGGGTTGGCGAGTTGCTGGTCAACACCGTGTTGCTGGTGGTCATCACCGTGCCCCTGTGCATCGCCCTCGGGGTGACGTTGGCCTGGCTGACCGAACGCACCGATCTGCCGGGACGGCGCTGGTGGTCTTTGCTGGCGACGGCACCGCTGGCGGTACCGGCGTTCGTGCACAGTTACGCTTGGGTCAGTCTGGTGCCGCCGATTCACGGGTTGTTTGCCGGGGTACTGGTTTCGGTCATCGCCTATTTTCCGTTTTTGTACTTGCCGGTTGCCGCCACCCTGCGGCGCCTGGACCCGGCCATCGAAGACGTTGCCGAATCGCTCGGGCTCAAGCCCTGGGCGGTGTTTTTCCGGGTGGTGCTGCCGCAACTACGCCTGGCGATCTGCGGCGGCGCGCTGCTGGTGGGCCTGCATCTGCTGGCCGAATACGGCCTGTACGCGATGATTCGCTTCGATACGTTCACGACGGCGATCTTCGATCAGTTCAAATCCACCTTCAACGGCGCGGCCGCGCACATGCTGGCCAGCGTGCTCGCCCTTTGCTGCCTGGCCATGCTGACCGCTGAATCGGCCGCGCGTGGCACGGCGCGCTATGCCCGCGTCGGTTCGGGCAGCGCCCGTGAACAGCGGATCGTAATCCTGCGCACCCCATCGACCGCACTCGGGCTTGCGTTACAGATCACCACCTGCGCCCTCGCGCTGGGCGTGCCGTTGATCACCCTGGGTCAGTGGCTGATTGCCGGCGGTTTGCAAGTCTGGGATTTGAGCGAACTGTTGCCGGCCCTGGAACAGACGCTGTTGTTCGGTGTAGCCGGTGCAGCCCTGACGACCTGCGCGGCGATCCCGATTGCCTGGCTGTCGATTCGCTATCCGGGCCGATTGCAACGGGTTCTGGAAAGCTGCAACTACATCACCAGCTCGTTACCGGGAATCGTCGTGGCGTTGGCCCTGGTCACCGTGACCATTCACTTTGCCCGGCCAATCTACCAGACCACCATCACCGTGCTGCTGGCGTATCTGCTGATGTTTCTGCCCCGCGCGCTCGTGAGCCTGCGCGCCGGCATCGCCCAGGCACCGGTGGAACTGGAAAACATCGCCCGCAGCCTTGGCCGTTCGCCGGTCCGGGCGTTGTGGCTGATTACGCTGCGACTGGCCGCACCGGGCGCCGCTGCCGGCGCTGCGCTGGTGTTCCTGGCGATCACCAATGAACTGACCGCCACCCTGCTGCTCGCCCCTAACGGTACGCGCACGCTGGCCACCGGGTTCTGGGCGCTGACCAGCGAAATCGACTACGCCGCCGCGGCACCCTACGCGCTGTTGATGATTGTGCTGTCGCTTCCGTTGACCGGAATCCTTTATCACCAATCCAAAAAAACGGCTGGCCGATGAACGCTCTAGAACTGCATTCGCTGAACAAATCCTACGGCGCCCACCGAGCGCTGGACGATGTCAGCCTGTCCGTACCCAGCGGCAGCCGCACGGTGATTGTCGGCCCTTCGGGGTCGGGCAAAACCACCTTGCTGCGGATGATCGCCGGCTTCGAATTCCCGGACTCCGGGCGTCTGTCACTCAATGGTCAGACACTGGTCGACAGCACCCATGAAGTGCCGGCGCATCAACGCCTGATTGGTTATGTGCCGCAGGACGGCGCGCTGTTCCCGCACATGACGGTGGCCGCCAACATCGGCTTCGGCCTGGCGACCAAGGGCAGCGAAAAACAGCAGCGTGTCGAGGAACTGATGGACAGCGTGGCGCTGGATTCGAACATGGCCGAGCGCTGGCCCCACGAACTGTCCGGCGGCCAGCAACAACGGGTGGCGCTGGCACGAGCCCTGGCCCAACAGCCACGACTGATGCTGCTGGATGAACCGTTCTCCGCGCTCGATACCGGCCTGCGCGCGAGCATGCGCAAACTGGTCGCGCGTTTGCTCGCGGAAGCCGGAGTGACCACCATCCTGGTCACCCATGATCAGAGCGAAGCGCTGTCCTTCGCCGATCAACTGGCAGTAATGCGCCACGGCCGACTGGTGCAGTCGGGGCATCCGCTGGACCTTTACCGTTATCCCGACGATGTCCAGACTGCGCTGTTTCTCGGCGATGCGGTGGTCATGCCAGCCCGCATCGAAGCCGGCTGGGCCCATTGCGATCTGGGCCGGATACCGGTCAACAACCACCGCAATAACAGTGCGGCGCAAATCATGCTGCGGCCCGAGCAACTGCAGGTCGCCAGCGTCCTGCCCAATAGCGCGGAAGTCGCCGGTTGCCGCGCGGTGGTGACCGACCGAGATTTCAGCGGCAACACCTGCACCCTGACCGTGGAATTGCAGGCCTTGGCCCCCGGCGAAGACACCGGTCGTTCACTGCTGGTGCGCAGCTCGGGCATGTACGCGCCACCAGCCGGTAGCGCCGTGCATGTCTCGACCATCGGTCACGCCCACGTATTGAGCGAGCCTTGAACCCTTCCGATCAAAGATCGAAACGATCCACCGCACGGCGCCGTTCGTTGTCATCGCGTACGTCGTAATTGGCGGTGGTCTGGATGTTGCTGTGGTGGGCCAGTTTCTGCGCGATCGACAGGTCGTGTTCCTCGATCACCCGGGTAATGAACGAACGGCGGAAATCATGGGGCATGATTTTCACCCCCACCTGCGCCCCGCGCTGCCGGGCGATGTAGTAGATCGCATGCTTGGTGATGCGCTCGCGGGTGATGTGGCTGCCCCGGCGAATGCGATTGAACAGGAACGTATCGTCCGCTTCGCCTTCCTTGAGCTGTGAACGGCGCAACTCCAGCCAGGCATCAAGTTTGGCGAAAGCCCAGGCCGGGGCGTACTTGATCAACTGCTTGTTGCCTTTGGCCGTGACCCGCAGGCTGCGTTCGGTGAAATCCACCTGGTTCAGGTCCAGGTTCACCGATTCCGATTTGCGCATCCCCGAACCGTACAGAATCCCGATGATGGCCGCATCGCGCAGGCCCTGTGGCCGTGGATCGGCGGCGCAGACTTCCATCAACTCCTGAATCAAACTACGTCGCAGATTGCGCCCCTGGGACAAACGCGTGCCGGCGATGCCCTTGACCGAGCGCATTTTCAGCAAGTGTTCCTGGCTGATCAGGCTCATGCGCCACGCTTCGTTCATCACCCCGCGCACTGCGTTGACGTACAGCGACGAGGTGTTCGGCGCATAGCCATCCGTGCGCAACGTTGCCACCAGCGCAATCACATCCTCGGGCTGCAACTCATGCCAGGGAATCTCCTCGATGTTCACGTCTTCGAAGCCCAGGCGGTCGGCGGCGTCCTGCAACACATAACGCATGGTCAGTTGGCTGGACGGTGCCAATCGCGCCAGATACACGGTCAGCGGGTTGGTCCTGGGGGTACTTGAATCAACATCGGGTAGGTCAATCAAACGAAACGGCCTTGAAAAAGAAGTAGCAACAAACGGTGTGCAGACAAAGAGGGTCGTTACGCTGCCGGTCATGGCCGATAAAGTCAAATGTCGCCGACAGGGGCCACCGCTCTGCTGATAGATGAATTGAAACATGGTGATGCAATCCTCGAACGCAGTCGATCGCGGCAGGAGCAAGCCATGAAAATCAGTGTATTTGGTAGCGGTTACGTTGGCCTGGTGCAAGCCGCCGTCCTGGCTGAAGTCGGGCATGACGTGGTGTGCATGGACATTGACGAGAAAAAAGTCGAGTTACTGCAACAGGGCCACGTGAGCATTTTCGAACCGGGGCTGGCCAGCCTGGTGCGCGAAAGCCTGGATGCCAAACGGTTGCAGTTCACCACCGACGAAAAGTTCGCCGTGCAACACGGCCAGGTGTTGTTCATCGCGGTCGGCACGCCATCCCGTGAGGATGGCTCGGCGGATTTGCGTTACGTGCTGTCGGTGGGTGAAGCGGTGGCGCGGCATCGTGAACAACCGGTGATCCTGGTGGAAAAATCCACAGTACCGGTGGGCACCGGCGACACCTTGCGTGCGCACATCGACAAGTGCCTGATCAAGGTCGGCCGTTTGCTGCAATTCGATATCGTCTCCAATCCCGAATTTCTGAAAGAAGGCTCGGCCGTGGCCGATTGCCGGCGCCCGGACCGCATCGTCATCGGCTGCGAACGCGAAGAGGTGCGTGACGTGATGCGCGATCTGTACTCGCCGTTCAACCGCAATCATGAGCGCATCATGTTCATGGACCTGCGCAGCGCCGAGCTGACCAAGTACGCCGCCAACTGCATGCTGGCGACCAAGATCAGCTTCATCAACCAGATCGCCGAACTGGCCGAGCACCTGGGCGCCGACATCGAATCGGTACGCCTGGGCATTGGCGCCGACTCGCGCATCGGCTACCACTTCATCTACCCCGGTTGCGGTTATGGCGGTTCGTGCTTTCCCAAGGACATGCGCGCCCTGATCCATAGCGCCGAGGAGGCGCACTGTTCCAGCGACCTGCTGCAAGCGGTGGAGGCCATCAACCAGCGGCAGAAACACAAACTGTTCGAACGTATCAAGGCGTTCTACAAGGGCGATTTACGCGGCAAGACCTTTGCCGTGTGGGGCCTGGCGTTCAAACCGAACACCGACGACATGCGCGATGCACCGAGCCGCGTGCTGCTCGAAGCGCTGTGGGCTGCTGGCGCCGATGTGCGAGCGTTCGACCCGGAAGCGATGCAGGAAACCCAGAACCTGTATCCCGAGGAATCAAAGCTGATGCTGATGGGCACGCCGGAATCGGTGTTGAACGGCGCCGACGCGCTGATCATCTGCACCGAGTGGCAACAGTTCAAGGCTCCGGATTTCGACCTGATCCGCCAACGGCTCAATGCACCGGTGATCTTCGACGGCCGCAACCTGTACGACGCCGAACGCCTGGCGCGTAATGGTTTCATGTACTTCCCGATGGGCCGGGGCGAATCACGCAAGTTGCCGATTCCATATCAGCAATGGCCTGCTGCTCAGGTGGTGGCATAACAACTACCCGCCCTTTGTAGGAGCTGCCGAAGGCTGCGATCTTTTGATCTTCGGCAGCCTTATGTCTGGTAAAGAACAAGATCAAAAGATCGCAGCCTGCGGCAGCTCCTACTGGATAGGGGTTTTCTGTTATTTGCTTGCAAGTATTTGAAAAGGATTAAACCAACGCCTTCAAATCAACCCCCAACGCCTGGGCAAATGCCTTCACCAACGGACTGCGGACGGTGTTATGCCGAAGGATCAGATTGAACGGCGTGACGATGTTGATCAGATCCGGGCGCACCGCGCGAAACTCGCCCCGCTCCACCATCGGCGCTGCATAGTGCTGCGGTAGGAAACCCACGAAACGGCCGGTCTTGATCAACAGCGCCACGGCTTCGACCTGGGTTGCCGAGGCAGAAAAACTGTCGTAGTGGGCAAAGTTGAGCTTGTCGCGATGAATCGCGTAACGGTGATTGATGCACTCGTGATCCTTGAGCACGTTGCTGCCCATTTCCGTGTCGGCCATGGTGAACAAAGGGTGGCCAACCGCGCAATAAACCTCCGAGCGTTCCTCATATAAGGCGTAGTAATCAAACTCTTCACGTTTCTGATAAACCGGCACGATTCCAGCCACTAACCGACCCTCTACCACCCCTCTTTCCACTTCATCCAATTGAGTGGCCTGAAGTTGAAAGCGGACCTTGGGTGATTGCTCGTTAATTGTTCTAAGCGCGGTAACTAACGGTGAATTAACGTCGGATATCGTGTTATCGATAACGCCCACACCCAGGTCGCCAATAAGTTCGTTCTGCGCTGAACTAAGCCGATCACGAAAGTTGTCCACCGAAGCAAACAGATCAATCGACGCCTGGTACACCAGGCGCCCTTCTTCGGTCAGGTGAAACCCCTCGCGACCTCGGGTGCACAAGCGCATGCCGATGCGGATTTCCAGGTCGGAGATCTGTTTGCTGATGGCGGCCAGCCCCACATTCAGCTCGTTCTGCGCCGCACTGAAACCGCCCGCTTCGACCACGGCCTTGAACACCTTGAGCAATTTGAAGTCCAGCCCGCTCAGGGCCAACGGGGCCCGTTGCAGCGTTTTCGGCGGCGGGTTTCCGGAATTGGAAAGTGGGGTTTCCATAATGCTTATTTACCTCTGGCGCCGCATTCAACAATCTGTGCCCATCAACAAAAACATAGCTGGCCTAATAATAATGAACACAGAAAACCAGGCTTGGCAACCGCCAAAAAATCCCGAACATCAGTGCCAACTCACTGATCTCGAAACATTAAAAGCTGACACTTCGATCAGCTCTCGCCCCTTTGCAACTGCGCTGATCCCCTGCCCTTGATTTTTAACTGACCTGATTACGGCCGATTGATTTTCGCCACGTATTTCAGGTCTGGCACACCGATTTCAGTTCGCGTTACCGACGAGGAAAACAACAATGTCTCAAGCTACCGACCGTCTCTGGGGTGCTCGCTTCAAAAGCGGTCCGTCCGAAGCCCTGGCCGCCCTCTCCCGTTGCCCCGAGCGCTACTTCCGCCTGACCCCGTACGACCTCGCCGGGTCCAAGGCCCATGCCCGGGAACTGCAACGCGCCGGGCTGTTGAGCGAGCAAGAAACCCTGACCATGCTCGACGCACTGGAACGCATCGGCGCTGACTTCCGCGCCGGCAGCATTGCCCCGACCCTGGACGACGAAGACGTTCACACCTTCATCGAACGCCTGCTGACCGAACGCCTCGGCGCGCTGGGCGGCAAACTTCGTGCCGGCCGTTCACGCAACGACCAGACCGCCAACGACCTGCGTCTGTTCCTGCGCGATCACGTACGCACCCTAGCCGTCGAAGTGTTGGCCTTGCAGCACGCGCTGGTGGATCAGGCCGAGCAACACATCGAGAGCATTTGCCCCGGTTTCACCCACTTGCAGCAGGCGCAGCCAATCGTCTTCGCCCATCACCTTCTGGCTCATTCGCAATCGATGCTGCGTGACGTGCAGCGCCTGGTGGACTGGGACGCTCGCACCTCGCTGTCGCCACTGGGCGCGGCGGCCATGGCCGGTTCGGCCATCGCTCGCCTGCCGCAGCAATCGGCAAAAGAAATGGGTTACAGCGGAGTGTGCGAAAACTCCATCGACGCCGTGGCCAGCCGCGATCACGTCGCCGAATTCCTGTTCATCGCCAGCATGCTCGGCATCAACATTTCGCGCCTGGCTGAAGAGTTCTGCCTGTGGTCGTCGCGGCAATTTCGCTGGGTCGCGCTTGACGACGCCTACGCCACCGGCAGCTCGATCATGCCGCAGAAGAAAAACCCGGACATCGCCGAACTGGCGCGGGGCAAGGCGGGTCGCCTGATCGGCAACCTGACCGGCCTGTTGTCCACCCTCAAATCCCTGCCGCTGTCCTACAACCGCGACTTGAGCGAAGACAAGAACGGCGTGCTCGACAGCGTCGACACCCTGTTGCTGGTGCTGCCGGCCATGGCCGGGATGGTCGCGACCATGACCGTCAACGTTGAAGAACTGCGACGCCAGGCGCCACTGGGCTTCACCCTCGCCACCGAAGTCGCCGACTGGCTGGCGATGCGCGGTGTGCCGTTCAAGGAAGCCCATGAAATCACCGGCGCACTGGTGAAGGCCTGTGAAAAACACGACATCGAATTATGGGAAGCCTCGCCGGCCTTGCTGGCCGAGATCGATCCACGCCTGACCCCGGAAGTCCGCGACAGCCTGACCCTGGAAGCCGCCATCGCTGCCCGCAGCGGCTGGGGCGGCACCGCGCCGCAACAGGTGCGCGAGCAGATCGGCCGGTTGAAAACAGCCCTCGCTGCGCAGCACGCGTGGACCGAAAACTACCAGGGCTTCCGCCTATAACGGCCACAACACATAACCCTGTGGGAGCTGGCTTGCCAGCGATGGCGTCTAGCCAGTCGACATTGATGCTGGATGGCCCACCGCAATCGCTGGCAAGCCAGCTCCCACAGGGACCGTGGTGGATTTGAAAGAACAGTTCGGAGAACCAACATGAGCCAGACACAGGCAGAACGACTCCAGGCGGAGCGCAAACTGGCGGAA
>RCUS01001136.1_pt1 | contig 14594 bp, 12 predicted proteins | sample 2166221 | NCBI WGS metagenome assembly RCUS01 (sample SAMN09932758, study PRJNA488358) | compost metagenome | isolation source: compost soil in cyclohexanecarboxylic | place: Germany: Experimental Botanical Garden | reverse complement strand
CCGTGTACATCCTGTTTGGCAACAGCCTGTCGAAAAGCCGCGAGAATATTCACCCGTTGGCGGCCTGCGTGGTGATCCTGGGCACGGCCGGCCTGGCGAACAGTGCGATTGCCGTGTGGCAAGGCGTGTCCTTGCCGGGCACGGCCACGGGCTGGCTGGCCGTCAGCGCCATCGCCCTGTTCTCGACGGCAATCGCGATTGCCGCCTTCTTTGCCGGCGTGGCGCAAATCGGCGCGGCCAAGGCATCGATCATTTCCACCTTTGAACCCGTCATCACGATGGCGTTTGGCGTGACCCTGCTCAAGGAGTCCGTGAGCGGCACGCAACTGCTCGGCGGCGCCATGGTGCTGACGGCCGTGATCCTGCTGGCCCAGCGTTCCAGTCCGAAGCAGGAAGCGAAACCGGCCGCCATGCCGGGCGCGCAAGCGAGCGCCTGATCCCTGGTTTTTCCTGAACTGATCGGCTGTATCGATCGGTCTCCTTTGCGCCGCGACGGGTTTCCTGCCGCGGCGCTTTTTTTGCGCGCACAAATAACACTTGATTGCGAATGATTCTCATTTATAATTAACGGCAGGATTCCCCCACCACCAGCCAGCCCATCCCCATGCCAGCCAGTGTTCGCCTTGAAAGGAGACACCGTGACGAGCATGCCCCCTATTTGCAATACCCAGATGATCGCCGGCGAATTCGCCCGCCTGCGCCGCGAAAAGAACGCCCGCCACCGCGACATCGCCGAGGAACTGGCCATCTCCGAAGGCGAGCTGATCGCCGCGCACGCCGGCCTGTCGCTGGCCAATGGCGCCTTGCTGGGTGTCGCGCGCCTGCAGGCCGACTGGCCCGCCATCATTGCCGCGCTGGAGCCGCTGGGCGAAGTCATGGCGCTGACGCGCAACGCCTCCTGCGTGCATGAAAAGACGGGTGTCTATCGACAAGCCAGTCACGCCAACCACGTCGGCCTGGTGCTGGGCGGCGAGATCGACCTGCGCGTGTTCTACCGCCAGTGGGCGCATGGCTTTGCCGTGCGCGAGATGAAAGAACACGAGGTGCAGCGCAGCCTGCAGTTCTTCGACGCGGCCGGCCAGGCCGTGCACAAGATTTTCCTCAAGCCGCAAAGCGACGTGGCCGCCTACGATGCGCTGGTGTCGCGCTTTGCCGATGCCGATCAAACGGCCGGCATCCGCGTGACGGCGCAGGCAGCGCCGCCGGCGGAACTGCCCGACGCGCAGATCGACGTGGCCGGCTTTCGCGCGGCCTGGGCCGACTTGCGCGACACGCATGATTTTTTCACTTTGCTGAAAAAATATTCGGTCTCGCGCCTGCAGGGCCTGCGCCTGGCCGAACCGCGCTTCGTGCAGCCGCTGGACAAATCCTGCGTGCTCGACCTGCTCAAAGACGCCGCGCTTGAAAAGGTCTCCATCATGGCCTTCGTCGGCAATGCCGGCATGATCCAGATCCATTCCGGGCCCGTGCACAAGATCGCCGTGATGGGACCATGGATCAATATCCTCGATGCGCGTTTCAACCTGCATTTGCGCGAAGACCATATCGCCAGCGCCTGGGTGGTGAAAAAGCCCACCGTCGATGGCCTGGTGACGTCGGTCGAACTGTTCGACGCCAAGGGCGACACCATCGTCATGTTCTTCGGCGAACGCAAGCCGGGCACGCATGAACTGTGCGAATGGCGCAATGTCGTCGAGCGCGTGGCGCGGGAGGGCGAATTATGCGCCGCATGATCGCTGCCAGCGTGGCGCGCCGCATCGCGCTGAAAAAGATGGGGGCGGGAGCCTTGGCCCTGGCCGCACCGATGCAGGTGCTGGCCGCCGTGTCCGACGCCGGCAAGCCCGTGGCGAAAGCGCGGCGCATCGTCAGCGTCGGCGGCGCCCTGACGGAAATCGTCTACGCGCTCGATGCACAGGCGGAACTGGTGGGCGTCGACACGACCTCGCTGTATCCGGCCACGGCGCAACAGCTGCCGCAGGTGGGCTATGCGCGCACACTGTCGGCCGAAGGCGTGCTGTCGCTGGCGCCCACGCAGCTGATCGCCACCGAGGAAGCGGGGCCGCAAACGGTGCTGCGCCAGGTGCGTGACGCCGGCGTGCCGGTGGCGGTGCTGAATGCGAATAACCAGTTCGAAGGCTTGCTCGAACGCGTAAAACAGGTGGGCCAGATCACGGGCCGCGTGGAACCCGCCGCGCGCCTGGCGCAAAACCTGCGGCAGCAGTGGAGCGGCGCCCTTGCCAAGGTGCGCAAGCGCCAGCATGCGCCCGTGCGCGTGCTGTTCATCCTCGCGCACGCGCCGAACCAGGTGATGGTGGGCGGGCGCGAGACGGGCGCCGACGCCATGCTGGCGTATGCGGGTGCCGTCAACGTGATGGGCGGACAGGGTGGATTTGCCGGCTACAAGCCGCTGACGCCGGAAGCGGTGATCGCCGCCCGGCCCGACGTCGTGCTGGTGACGGACCAGGGCCTGAAGGCCTCGGGCGGGGTGGACGGCATCTTGACATTGCCAGGCCTGGCGCAGACGCCGGCCGGCAGGCAGCACCGCATCGTCTCGCAGGAAGCCATGCTGCTGCTGGGCTTTGGCCCTCGCATGCCGCAGGCGCTGGCGGACCTCGACGCCGCCTTTGCGAAAGCCATGGCCGCATGAATGTACGTGCGATGACGCCGGCCATGTCCTGGCGCCTGTCCGGGCACATGCGGCGCTGGGGCGCCGCCGGCCTGCTGGCTGCGGCGCTACTTGCCGGCCTGCTCATCGCCGTGCAGGCGGGCGCCGTGCCCGTGACACTGGCAGACTGGCTGGCGCCAATGCAAACTGGCGACGAGGCGCTGTCCGGCGGCGCGTACGTGCTGTGGCATATCCGCTTGCCGCGCGCGCTGTTTGCCGTGCTGATTGGCGCCGCGCTGGCGCTGGCCGGCGGCCTGACGCAGGGCCTGTTCCGCAATCCGCTGGCCGACCCGGGGCTGCTGGGCATCAGCAGCGGCGCCGCCTGCGCGGGTGCCGCCACCATCGTTTTCGCGGCCAGCCTGCAGGTGGCGCCCGGGCTGCGCGTGTGGCTCTTGCCCGCCGCCGCCTTTGCCGGCGCCATGCTCATTTGCGTGCTGCTCGACCGGGTCGCCCGCTGGGCCACCCCCGGTTCCATCGTCGGCCTGCTGCTGACGGGCGTGGCGCTGAACGCCATCACGGTCGCCGTCATGGGCCTGTGCATCTACCTGGCCAGCGACGACCAGTTGCGCACCCTGACTTTCTGGACTTTGGGTTCCTTGTCGGCCGGCAGCTGGCGCCAGGTGACGGCCCTGCTGCTGGTGCTGGCGGGCGCCCTGTGGGCCACGCGCTTCCTCATGCGATCACTCAATGCGCTGGCCCTGGGCGAAGCGCAAGCCTTGCACGTGGGCGTCGACGTGGGTCGCTTGCGCACGCAAGTCATCGTGCTCGTGGCCGCATTGACGGGCTTCGCCGTGGCCTGGTGCGGCGGCATCGGCTTCATCGGCCTGATCGCGCCGCACCTGGTGCGCACCTGGCTGGGCGCCGACCAGCGCCGCGTGCTGCCCCTGGGGATGCTGGCCGGCGGCTTGCTGCTGCTGTTGGCCGACACCCTGGCGCGCACGGTCGCCATCCCGGCGGAAGTCCCCGTCGGCATTTTCACGGCTCTGCTGGGCGGGCCATTCTTCCTGATGCTGCTGCGGCGCTTCCGCCACAGCACCGCCTAGCAGCGACGACTATGACGCCTTTACTTGAACTGAGTTTTGCCACCACCCGCCTGGGCCAGCAGTATTTCGGCCCTTTTAATCTGCAGGTGGCGGCGGGCGAGCGCATCGCCATCCTCGGCCCCAGCGGCGCGGGCAAGTCGACCCTGCTGAAACTGATGGCGCGCGAATTGCGCCCGCAGGCGGGCAAGGTGCTGTTCGCCGGACGGCCGCTGGCGCAGTGGCCGCTGGCGGAGCTGGCCTTGCGCCGCGCCGTGCTGCCGCAAGGCTCGAACGTGGCATTCGGCCTGCTGTCGGACCTGGTAATCGGCCTGGGAAGGGTGGCGCGCCTGGTCGACCCGCAGCTGGAGCGCATCGTGCAGGAGGCGGCGGCCCTGGCGCATGCCACGCATTTGCTGGGCCGGCGCCTGGACAGCATGTCCGGCGGCGAACAGGCGCGGGTGCAGCTGGCGCGTATCTTCGCGCAGATGTGGGATGTGGAAGGGGGCTTGATACTCGTCGACGAACCGCTGGCCGCGCTCGACCCGGGACTGCAGTTCGATCTGCTCGACAGCCTGGAACAGTTTTGCGCCGCGCGCGGCCATGCCGTCATCGCCATCCTGCACGACATCAATCACGCCTTGCTGGGCTTCGACCGGCTGCTGCTGGTGCGCTCGGGCCAGCTGACGGCCGACATTCCCGCCAACGCCGACGCCGTGCCGGCGCTGGCCGCGCTGTATGGCATCGCCCTGACGACGGCCACCAGCAGCGATGGCCATGTCTGCGTCATCCCTGCCAGAAGCGCCGTGCGCCGGGCCGCCTGAATTATTACCAGACGTCCGCCGCACGCGGCCGCGCCATCTGGCCGCCGCCCAGCAGCCACACCATCAGCGCATCGGCCTGTTCGCGCGTGGCCGCCACCTCCTGCAGGATGCCGAAGGCCTTCATGGCGCCGGCCGCCATGGCTTGCAGCTGCGCGCGTTTTTCCCCGTCCGGTTCGATCGAGACGAGACCCCGGCAAATGGCGGCCAGCGCCACCTTGTGATGCTTGAGCCACAGGCCGCGCCGCTTGCGGTCGGCGTGCGCCTCGTCGCTGCGTTTCTCTTCGAACAGCATGACGAACGGTGCGCCGTGGCGCAGCAGGGCGTCCATGTCGTTCTCCCACAGGGGCGCATAGCCTTCGACGGCCGTTTCAGGGCGAAAGCGCACGATGGGAAAGTCGCTGACGTCGTGGATGGAAAAGTGTGCGGGATTCGGTTTCATGGTGTCGTGCCTTCCAGGGTGGATGAGGGGGATTGCCAGCCGCCGCCCAGCGCCTTGTAGACCTGGACCAGCGACAGCGACGCGGTGGCGCGGCTGTCGACCAGCGCCGCCTCGTTGTTCAATAAAGTGTTTTGCACGTGCAGCACGTTGATCAGGTCCGCGCCGCCCTGGCGATACTGCAGTTCCGCGCTGCCCAGCGCGCGCCGTCCCTGCCTGACGGCTTCATCGAGGCTGGCCTGGCGGCGCTGGTTCGCCTGGTAGCCCGAGAGCGCGTCTTCCACCTCGTGCCAGGCGGCCAGCACGGTCTGGCGGTAGGCGATGGCCGCTTCCTGCTGCTGCGCCTCGCGCAATTGGAGGTTGCCGCGCAAGCGCCCGCCATCGAACAGGGGCACGCTGAAGCCGGGGCCGAAGGCGAAGCGTTTGGCGTCCCAGCCGATATCGGACAGCTGCATGGCTTGCAGGCCGACGCTGCCCGACAGGGTAATGCGCGGATAAAAGTCGCCATGCGCCACGCCGACATTCGCCGTGGCTGCGTGCAGTTGCGCTTCGGCGCGGCGGATGTCGGGACGCCGTTCGGCCAGGCCGCTGGGCACGCCCAGCTGCACCTGCATGGCGACGGCCGGAATCTCCTGGCTGGCCGCCAGTTCCGCCCGCAAGCCTTGCGGCGGCAGCGCCAGCAAGAGGGCGAGGGCATTGCCCAGGCGCGCCACGCGCTGCTGCAGCGGCGGCAGGCGCGCTTCGATGGTGGCCACGTGGGCGGCCGCTTCGGCCACGTCGAGCTGCGTCGTCGCGCCTTCCTGCAGGCGGATGCGCGTCAGCGACAAGGTGTGGCGGGCGATGTCGAGCACCTGCTGCGTGATGGCCAGGGTTTGCTGCGCGCCGCGCAATTCGATGTAGTCGCGCGCCGTCTCGGCCAGCACGGCCAGCAGCACGCCGCGCTGCGTTTCCAGCGCCACGTCGACCCGCGCATCGGCCGCTTCCACTTCGCGCCGCACGCGCCCCCACAAGTCCAGTTCCCAGGCCGCGTCAAGGTTGCTTTGCCATAGGTTGTAGGCGGACTGGCCGTTGTTGCGCGACGGGTCGCTCAAGCCCTGTTCGCTGTTGCGCGCGCGGCCATAGCTGCCATTCGCGCCTAGCGACGGGCCTTGCGCGGCACCGGCCACGCCGCGCGCGGCACGGCTTTGTTCGAGGCGGCTGGCCGCCGCCAGCAGGTCCAGGTTGGCGCTGGCGGCACGCCGCACCAGCGACGATAAAGTGGCATCGCCGAAGCTGTCCCACCAGCGCTGTTCGATGGCGGCATCCTCGCTTGCGGTGAAGCGGGCGTCTTGCGCCTGGCGCCACTCTTGTCCCAGTGCGTTGTGCGGGCGCTGGAAATCGCTGCCGACGCTGGCGCAGCCGGCCAGGCCCAGGGCCGTGACGAGTATCAGTGCTTTCATCGCGCGCTCACCTGTGTCAACGCTGGACGGCGCGCAGCTGTATCGATGCGCACTTCGGCCGACATGCCCACGCGCAGGCGGACGTCGTTATCCTGGCCGGGATCGAGCGCGATCCGGACGGGGATGCGCTGCACCACCTTGGTGAAATTGCCGGTGGCGTTTTCCGGCGCGATGGCGGCAAACGTCACGCCCGTGGCGGGCGCGATGCTGTGCACCTTGCCGCGCAGGAGCACGCCCGGATAGGCGTCGACGGCGATGCTGGCGCGCTGGCCCTGGCGCACGTGCGTCAGCTGGGTTTCCTGCAGGTTGGCGACGACGAAGCTGCGGTTCAAGGGCACCACGGCCATCAGGCTGGCGCCGGGCGCCACCAGGGCGCCGACGCGCACGGCGCGGCGTCCGACGATGCCGTCGATGGGCGCGCGCAGCTGCGTGTGCGACAGATCCAGTTCGGCGCGTTGCAGGCTGGCCTGCGCGCGCAGCAGGGCCGCTTCGGCCGCGCCTTGCTGCGCCTGCAAAATGTCCGTCTGCTTGCGCGTGGCCACGAGGGCGGCGCGGTTTTGCGCCAGGCGCGCGCGGCTCACGTCAAAGCGCGATTGCGCCTGCTGGGCGTTCTGCACGCTGCCCGCGCCCTGGCCGGCCAGGTGCGTTGAACGGGCCAGCTCCTGTTGCGCCAGTTTGTCTTCCGCCTGGTTGGCCTCGACCAGGGTGGTGGCCTGGTCGATGACCGATTGCTGGCGCTGCACCGTGGCGCGGGCATTGGCCAGCTGCGCCTCGGCGCCGGCCACTTCGGCGCGGGCCGAGGCGGCGGCGGCCTGGTAGTCGCGGTCATCGATGCGCGCCAGCAGCTGGCCCGCCGTGACAGCCTGGTTGTCGTCCACCAGCACTTCGCGCACGATGCCGCCCACCTTGGGCGAGAGCACGGTGTAGTCGGCGCTGACGAAGGCGTCGTCGGTGCTTTGTTCGTCGCTGCGGGAAAACGTCAGCTGCCAGGCGCAAAAGGCGAGGGCGCAGGCCAGCAGGGCCAGGCCGAGAAGGAAGGCGCGTGAGCGCAGTATGGGTGTTTGCATGGTGTAGCTCTTTCGTTAAATAAAAGTCAGGCGGCGCGCGGCGGAAAGACGCGCGTCGGCAGGATGGGAATGATGACAATCATGGCCAGCGCGATGGCGGCGACGGTGAGATACAGGTCGGACGAGGTCAGGGTGACGACTTGCGCATGCATGCGCTGCGCCAAACCTGGCACGTCAACGGCGGCCGGCAGGTTGCCCAGGCGCTCGCTGAGCACCGTCGAATGAAAGTGGTTGCGGCGCGTGATCAGCGCATCGATCACGCCGGTGGCGACGACGGCCGACATGCCCTTGATGGTGTTGAACCAGGCCGAGGCAAACGGACCGTCCTGCGGCGCCAGGCCCGTGGTGGCCAGCAGCAGCAAGGGAATCACGGCCATGGGCTGGGCGAAGATCTGCACGGCTTGCAGCAGGTAGAAATGCGTGCGGATCCAGTCCGGCGACATGCGCGCGCCCAGCACGCAGGACAGGGCCAGCATGCCCAGGCCGATGGCCAGCACCCAGCGGCAGTCGACGGCGCGGATATTGCACAGGGCGGCCACCAGCGGCAGCGCGATCAATTGCGGCAGTGCCACCATCAGCATCACGGGTGCCGTTTGCAGCGGACGGTAGCCATGCACCTGCGCCAGGTAGGATGAAGGAATCAGGATTACCGCCAGCAGCACGAACAGCACGCCGCCCAGGGTCAGCAGGGCGTGGCTCAGGTTGCGCCGCGACAGCAGCTGCAGCTTGAAGAAGGGCAGCGGGTGCGACCATTCGTTGACGAGGAACAGCACCAGCAGCACGGCGCCGCCGCCCAGCAGCACGCAGATCAGCGGCGAATGGAACCAGTTCAGGCGCTCGCCCTGCAGCATTCCAACCACCAGCATGCTGATGGCGGGCAGGCCAAGCAGCAGGCCGCGCCAGTCGAACTGGCGCAAGCGCTCCAGGCGCAGCGGGTCTTGCGGCAAGCCCCAGGAGACCATCAGCAGTGCGACGATGCTGCCCGGGATGACTTGCCAGAAGGCCCACTGCCAGCCCAGGGACTCGGTCCAGAAGGCGGCCAGCGGCGTGCCCAGGCTGGGGCCGAAAGTGGCGCTCAGCGCATAGCCGCCCAGGCCATACAGCTTGATGTTGGGGGGCAGGAAGCGCAGCGCCACCGTCATCAGCATGGGTGGCAGGGCGCCGCCGGCCGCACCCTGCACCACGCGCAGGATGATCAGCATGGGCAGATTTGGCGCGAAAGGGCACAGCAGGCCTACCGCCATGCAGACGATGATGGCGGCGGCCGTCAGGCGCCGCAGCGAGAAGGTGACGGAACACCATGGCGCAAACGCCATGGCCGACACCGAGGCGGCCGCATACAAGGCGACCAGCCAGCTGGCGTCGTCGCGCGAAATGCCCATGGCGCCGCGGATGTCGGCCAGCGCGATCTTGGTGATGTTTTCATTCAGGCCGGCCAGCACCACGGCCAGCAGCACGCCGGTCAGGCCGGTGGCCAGTCGGAGGCCGAAGATGGGTGGTGCGGGTGGCGGCGCGGCCGCAGGGACGGCGCCGGGTAGCGGTACAGCGGACACAGGGAACTCCGTGGATGAGGATCAGTCCACGCAGTATAGGTAGCCGTTAATCTTGTGAAAATTGATAATTAAGGAAGTATGAATTGCGTCTGACGCAATGATGAGTGGGGTCGGACCCTATGCGTCTGACCCCGGTCTTTTTCGTTGGCTTTGCCGCCTGGCGCGTGAATTCAGATCAACCCCAATCAAATGCCGGGGTCAGACCCGCAAGGGTCTGACCCCGTGCACAGCTCCTTGATCATGCGGCGCAGCCAGCGGTGCGCATGGTCGTGGTCGAGGCGCGGGTGCCAGGCCTGGAAGACTTCCACGCTGTCGACGGGAATGGGCAGCTGGAAGGTACGCAGTTTTAGCCCCAGCCGCTCGACGATGGGCAGCAGCGGCGTGGGCATCAGCGGCAGCAGCAGGCGCGAATCGGCGACGGCGAAGATGGCGGACTGGAAGTTGGGGCTGATCAGCGAGACGCGGCGCGTGTAGCCCCGCTCTGCCAGGATGGTGTCGAACGGTCCGCGCGCCAGGCCGCGGCGCGAGACGCTGATATGTTCATATTCGGTAAAGCTGTCGAGGTTGACGGGGCTGTCGAAGATCGGGTGGTCGCTGCGGGCGATGCCGACAAAGCCGCTGCTAAACAGCTGCTGCAGCTTGATGTCGGGCGCAAAAGCGCGCCGCGCGCTGATGTACAGATCGATGCGGCCAGCGTGCAGGGCGTCGTTTTCAGTGGCGCCATCGCCTTCCGGCACGAAGCGCAGCACCGTGTGCGGCGCGTGCACGGCCAGCAGGTCGCGCAGCTTGCCGCCGTAGGCACCGACAAACACGTCATTGGCGCACAGGCTGAAAGTGCGTTGCAGGGTGCGCAAGTCCACTTCGCGGCCCGATGTGAAAATGGCGTGCGCCTGTTCCACCACGCCGCGCACCTGCTCGCGCAATTCCAGCGCGCGCGGCGTCGGCGCCAGGCCGCGCCCCGAGCGCACGAAGACAGGGTCGCCGATGGCATCGCGGATGCGCGCCAGGGTGCGGCTCATGGCCGGCGCGCTCAGGTTCATGCGCCGCGCGGCGGCCACGGCGCTGCCTTCCTCGAGCAGGATGTCGAGGGCGACGAGCAGGTTCAGGTCTGGGAGTTTCATGCGCCGATTATAGCGCCGGATCGCCCCTTCAGAAATCCACCTGCGCCGAGAAACGCGCGCTGCGCGGGCTGCCCACGTTCAGCCAGCCGCCGCTCACGCCCGCTGCCGAAGCCCAGTAGCGGCGGTCGAACACATTGTCCAGATTGGCCCGCAGCACCACGGGACGCACGTCCTGCAGCCGCAGTGTGTAGCGTGCGCCCAGGTCCAGAATGGTCCAGGCGGGGATTTGCTGCAGGTTGCCCGAGCCGGCGTACTGCGAGCCGGCATGTGTGATTCGGCCCGTCGCCGTCATGCCGGGCGCGAACGGCGTATCCCATTCCGCGCCGAGATTGACATTCAGTCTGGAAATGCCGGGCGCCTTGTCGCCGTCATATTTGCCTTGCGGGGTGGCCGTCAGCACGGCGTCGAGGAGCATGGCGCCGGCCATCACGCGCCAGCCCTTGACGGGTTCGCCGACGATGGACGCTTCCAGGCCCCGGTTGCGTTGTTCGCCAAACAGGCCGTACACCATGCTGGCGGTGTCGAGTTGGCCATTCGGCTGTTTGACCTGGAAAATGCTGACGGTGGTCAGGTAGGCGCCCGTGTCAATCTTGACGCCTGCCTCATATTGGCGGCTTTTATAGGGAGAAAAAATTTCGCCAGCGTTCCTGGCCATGTCGGGCGCCACCGGCCCCTTGTTCAGCGCCTGCATGCTGTTCGCGTACAGCGACAGGTTGGCGGCGGGCTTGAAGACGATGCCCACGCCTGGCGTCAGCGCGCTCTTGTCGTAGGCCGTTTTCACGCCGTTGCGGTAACTGGCCACGTCAACGCGCTGATGGCGTGCACCGCCCATCAGCTGAAGGCGTCCGTCCAGCATGGTGATGGTGTCGGCGATGGCAAAGCTGGTCAGATTGCTCTGCGACGTCAGTGGCAGCGCGCCCAGGCGGCTGGTGAACACCGGTGCATCGACGAACACGGGCGCATACAGATTGGATTGGATTTCACCGTTGTATTCGCGCGCGCTATAGATTTTCTGCCAGGTGCCGCTGGCGCCCGCATGCAGTTCATGCGTCAGCGCGCCGGTCTTGACGATGCCGCGCAAGCCCGCTTCACCGGAACGCGACTTGGTCAGCGAAGGGCGCGATGAAAAATATTCGGTAAAGTCGCCCGCGCTGTTGCTGATGATGGGTTCGGGTGACAGCTTGTCCTGCTGCGCATGCTGCGCACCCAGCGCGGCATAGGCGGTCAGCCCGGACGCGAGATCGTATTCGATCCTGGCCATGCCGAATTCGGTGGTCGATTTGGCGTAGTTCCATCGTTGCGTGGTGTTGCGCGTGGGCGGCTTGGGGATGTCGAAGCCGTTCGAATCGAGGAAGTACCACCAGCCACCGCGGCGCATGTCGAGGTGGTCGTAGCCGAGATCGAGCGAAGCGCGCAGCGCACCGCCCCGGTAGTCGAGTCCCAGGGTGGCCGTGCCCATGGTCTTGTCGCTGCCCTTCAGCGCCGTTTCACCGTCGCGGTACACGGCGTTGGCGCGCACGCCGAACTGTCTGTTGTCGCCGAAGCGGCGGCCCACGTCCAGGTGGGCGCCGAACTGCGCGCGCGAGTCGTAGCTGCCAGTCAGGCGCGTGAGCGGTTCATCGCCCGCGCGCTTGGGCACCAGGTTGATGATGGCGCCGATGCTGCCGCCCGGGGCGATGCCGGCCAGGAAGGCCGAGGTACCTTTCAGCACCTCCACCCTTTCGAGCGTTTCCATGGGGATCTTGGTCGCAGGCGCCACGCCGAACAGGCCGCCGTAGCTGATGTCCTCGGCCAGCACATTGAAGCCGCGCACGTGTGGCTGGTCGATATAACTGTCGCGCGGCCAGCCGCTGGCGATCGACGGGTCGTTGGCCAGCACGTCGCCCAGGCTGCGCGCCTGCTGGTTGCGCAGCAGTTCTTCCGTGTAGCTGGTGGTGGCAAACGGCGTGTCCATCACGTCGCGCGCGCCCAGCAGGCCCAGCTGGCTGCCGCGTGCCACCTGGCCACCCGCATAGGTGCCGGGCAGGGCGTTTTCTTGCGTGCCGCTGACGCTTACTTCCGGCATGACGGTGTCGCGCGCAGCCGCTGGCGTGGCCAGGGCGGCACGGAGCGTATAGCCGCCCGCCCCGGTACGCAGCAGTTCCAGGCCACTGCCGGACAATGCCAGGCGCATTGCCTGTGCCGCGTCGTAGCGGCCATGCACGGGTGCGGCGCTACGGTTGGCCGCCAGGGCGGCATCCATGGTCAGCGCCACGCCGGCCTGGCGCGCGATTTTATTCAGGCTGGCGGCCAGCGTGCCGGCGGGGATATCGTAGTCCTGCATGGCGCCGGCCTCGCGGTGTTGGGCCAGGGCCGGCAGGGGCGCCAGCGCGGCAGCGCTGCTGGCAAGGAGGACGGCGGTAAACAACGGATGAAATGGGAAGGGCAAAGGCACGGCGCGACTCCAGAAAAAAGGGGAAAGGATGCTGCTTCCTTTCCTTGCCGTGCCAGATCGCAAAAGTGAGAGGGGCAAGGTGACTTTTATTTGTGTTCACGCCGCAGGCGCACCGTGCTCCACCAGCGGGCCGTGGTCGACACTTCGACCGGCACTGCCGCGTTCAGTGCCAGCAGGGCAGCGTGACTGTCGCCCAGCGGCAGGGCGCCACTCACGCGCAGGCGCGCCGCCTCGGGCGTCACCTGCAGGTAGCCGTGGTGATAGCGGGCGATTTCTTCCACCACGGCGCCCAGCGGCTGGTTCTCCACCACCAGCATGCCGTCCTTCCAGGCGTCGGCATTGCCGTCGGCAGGCGCGGGCAGGCCGACCACGCCGTCCTGCAGACGCACGGTTTCACCCTGGCGCACGATGCGCTCCTGGGCACACGCTATCTGCGGCTGCGGGGAACAGCTGGCCGGCCGGGTGGCGACCGCAGAGCGCGTCACCGTCAGGCGCGTGCCGCCCTCGTCCAGGCGGCGCACGATGAAGCTGGTGCCCAGCGCGCGCAGGCTGCCGTCTGGCGTATGCACGATGAAGGGACGCCCGCCCTCGTTGCCACTGTGGCTGGTATCGATGGCGATCTCGCCGCTGCGCAGCATCACCCCGCGCTGGCGGCTGTCGAATGCGAGGTCGACGGCGCTGCGGGTATTGAGATGCAGCACGCTCGCGTCGGGCAGCAGCACGCTGCGGCGTTCACCGGTGGCCGTTCGGTAGTCCGCCAGCAAGTCCAGCGGTTGCACATGATGGATGCTGCCCATGCCGGCGGCCAGCACGACGGCCAGCGCGGCGGCAACCGCCACGCGCGCGGGCGGCGCCAGCCGCCGTTTGGCGCGCGTGAGCAAGAGCGTGCGGGTGGCCGGGCCTGTCGCCGGCGCCAGGTGCTGGTCGATTTGCCCCAGTTGCAGCCAGGCGCGCGCATGTTCCGCCGCCTGCTCCAGCCAGGCCTGCAAGCCCTGCCGGTCCGCCTCGGTGGCAGTGCCCGAGCCGAGCAGCAATTGCCAGGCGATCGCCTGTTCCAGCACACGGGCCGGCACGGGGACATGGGCGTGCATGTCAGTGCGCTTCGCCAAATTGCAACTGATAGGCCAGGCGCGCGGCGTTGGCCAGGTATTGCCGCACGCGCGGCACCGACACCTTCATTTGTGCCGCGATGTCCGCATGCGCCAGTCCGTCGAGGCGGCTCAATAGCCACGCCTGGCGCGTTTTTGGCGTCATGGCGTCGAGGATGCGGCCCAGCGCTTCCAGCGTTTGCAGCGCGAGCAGCCGCTCCTCGGGCGACGGATGCAGCGCCGGCGGCAGGGCTGCCAGATCGGCCAGGTAGGCCTGTTCCAGGTCCGCGCGGCGGAAGCTGTCGATCATCAGGCCGCGCGCGATGGTGGTCAGGTAGGCGCGCGGTGAGCGCAGCGCCAGTGCGCCCGGCGTGGAGGATGTGGCCGGCGGTGCGCCCAGCAGGCGTGCGAAGGTATCGTGCGTGAGGTCGGCAGCCTGGTGCTGGTTGTTCAGCTTTTTGCGCAGCCAGCCCATCAGCCAGCCATGATGGGCGCCATACAGCGCCTGCAAGCGGGTATCGGGGGTGGGGAGGGGATCGGCCAGCGGCATGGACGCCTTCAGGAATTCTGCCGCCGCGCGGCAGTAATGCAAATAAGAATTATTCGCAATTATAGGCGAAGTGCCGGGGTGGATGCAATCAGGGACATGGAATGAAAAACGCCGGGGTGGTACCCGGCGTTCAATCATGGCTGGCTGCTTATGCGCAGTGGCTTACTCGGCTGCCGGCTCGGCGCCGCAGCATTTCTTGTATTTCTTGCCGCTGCCGCAAGGGCAGTCGTCGTTGCGGCCCACTTTCGGCTCTTCACGCTTCAGGGTTTGCACGGGAGCCTTGCGGCGCGGCACCCAGAATCGGTGGATAGCCGGCAGGTTCGCTTCCAGTTCCTGCGCCAGTTTGTGCGCCTTGACCGGGTCTTCCACCAGTTTCAGCTCTTCTTCCTTGATTTCGT
>RCUS01001135.1_pt1 | contig 14594 bp, 10 predicted proteins | sample 2166221 | NCBI WGS metagenome assembly RCUS01 (sample SAMN09932758, study PRJNA488358) | compost metagenome | isolation source: compost soil in cyclohexanecarboxylic | place: Germany: Experimental Botanical Garden | reverse complement strand
GGCGGCGCGTGACGGACATGGTCACGCCCAGCGGCGACTGGTGCGCCGGCGTCACATAAGCGAGGCGGGCGTCGCCATGCAGGCGCAGGGCGGCGCAATCGATGCCCTCGGCATCGACGGGAATGTCCACGGGCACGGCGCCGCAGAGGCCGAAGAGGGCGCGCGCGGCCGGGTAGCCGGGGTCTTCCAGGCAGATTTTGTCGCCATCGCGCACGACGCTGCGCGCCAGCAAGTCGAGCGCATGGCGGATGCCCGTGGTGACGATGATGTCTTGCGGGTCGCAGCGGATGCCGCGGTACTTGGCCAGGTAATCGGCCACCTGCTGGCGCAGCGGCAAGGCGCCGGCCGGATCGGCGCTGCACAGCTGCTCCGGCGTGGCGGCGGCCAGCGCCCGCGTTGCGCATTTGGACCAGGCGGCGACGGCAAACAGGCTGGCATCGGCGCGCCGCGCGACGAAGGGCAAACCGTCGCGCACGCCCGTATCGGACACGGGTGCCGGCTGCGCCGCTGGTCCGGCCGGGATGGCGTCGCCCGCTTCCGCCATCAGGAAGCGTTCCGGCACCACGGCGCACACATGCGTGCCGGAACCGGGCACGCGCGTCACATACGCTTCCGCGTGCAGGCGGTCGAACACGGTTTCGATCGTGCCGCGCGACAATTCCCACCGCTCCGCCAGGGTGCGGCTGGACGGCAGACGGCTGCCGGCCGGCAGCAGCTTCGTCAGGATGGCCGAGCGCAGCGCTTCATAGGCGCCGTCCTGCTTGCTGACGCCTGCCTTGTCGAGCCAGCTGGTGGGGCGGGGCAAGTCCAGGGTGTGCGGTGATTTTCCTCGCGGCATGATGATGGTCGTCCAAGTGGTCCAATGAATTTTGTGATGACTGGCACTTCGCATTACACCACAACCATCTTACTCTCACCGTTCTGGTGCGTCTGCCATCTCTTGCTTATCGAAAAACATGAATCAACGAACAACACTTCCCCTGTGGGCCTGGGGCGCCATCGTGCTGCTGCTGGTGTGCCTGTCGCGCATCAGCATCGATATCTATTTACCTTCGCTGCCGGCCATGGCCGATGCCCTGCATGCCAGCGATGCGCAATTGCAACTGACCCTGAGCCTGTTCATGGCCGGCTCGGCCGCGTCGATGCTGGCCTGCGGGCCCCTGGCGGACCGCTGGGGCCGGCGTCCCGTGCTGCTGGCCGGCACGGCCATTTATGTGCTCGCCAGCATCGTCTGCACCCTGGCCACCGACGTCCACGTGCTGCTCGCCGCGCGCCTGCTGCAAGCGTTCGGCGGCTGCAGCGGCACCATCATCGGCCGGGTCATGGTGCGCGACCGCTTCGATCCCGCCACGCAGGCGCGCATGCTGGGGCAAATCTCGATGGTGATGGGCCTGTCGCCGATCCTGGCGCCGCTGGCCGGCAGCGTGCTCGACGCGGCCTTCGGCTGGCGCGCCGTGTTTGGCGTGCTGTGCGCGCTGGGGGCGCTGTCGCTGGGACTGATCGCCGCATATGTGCCGGAAACCAAGCCAGCCGGCGTCGTGCCACAAGGAAATACCCTGGCGCTGTACCGGCGGCTGCTGGGCGAGCGCTATTTCCTGCGCTATGCGCTGGCCATCGGCTGTGTGTATTGCACCTATTTTCCCTTCATCGCGGAATCATCGGTGCTGCTGCAACGGGGCATGCAGCTGTCGCCGCACGCCTATGCGCTGGTGTTCGCGCTGACGGTGAGCGGCTATATCGCGGGATCGAGCATGTTTCGCAAGCTGGGACCGCGCCTGGGCGCCGAGCACCTGCTGGGGGTGGCGGTGCTGATCAATGTGGCGGGTGCGGCCAGTTTGCTGCTGGCCGGCAGCCTGGCGCCGCGCCACGTGGCCTCGCTGGTGGCGCCCATGCTGCTGGTGATGGTGTCGGTGGGCATGGCCATTCCGGCCTGCCAGCTGGCCGTGCTGCAGCCATATGGCGCCCAGGCGGGCAGCGCCTCGGGCCTGTTTTTCTTTGTGCAGATGGCCATCACGGCCGTCTGCGGCGCCATCATCGCCGCCATCACGGACGGCACGGAAAAACCGTTGCTATGGGTGACGGCGGCGGCCAGTGGCGCGTTTGCCGCCGTCTGGCTGCTCACGAAGAGCCGGGCCAGCGTGGCGGCAGCACGCCTTACATGACGATCTTCACCATCGGGTGGCCCGACAGCGCCGTGTACAGGGCGTCGAGCTGCTCGCGGCTGATGGCGCGCACGGTCACGGTCAGGCCCGTGTAATTGCCCTTGCCCGATGGACGCTCTTCCATGCGGCCCGCGTGGAAGGTCGGATCGTGGCTGATCACCAGTTCCAGCATGGTCGGCGCGAAGTCGACGTGCGTCGGGCCCATGATCTTGATGGGGAAGTCGCTCGGGTATTCGATCAGCGATTCGCTGGGCGGAATGATATGTTCGGTAGGAGGGGTGGTTTGCATGGGAATTCCAATCAGTGCCGGTCAGGACAGGCGGCGCGGCATACCTCGCGCGCGGCGGCTGCATAAAAGCGTATTGTAGCCAACTTTGGGGGCGGCTGCGCCCGTTGTGGCTGCGCCGGCGCCGGCGCAAAAAAAAGCCAGCTGTGCAAGCTGGCAAAAACTATTTCGTTTGACCAAAATAGCCGGAAAATTGATGCTCTCGCACCACAAGGATTGCGCAGTTCCGCAATGATGCCACTGTAGACAAAACGCCGCCGCCTGGCCTGCGGCATGTGACGAACTGCCGCTTTGGCGGCATGAACGTCGCCCAGGCGCGACCAGGCGGGAGCGTGAAGTGGCGTGAGATGGCGGGATGGCGTCAGCGGTCCGCTTCCATCTGCCGGCCGTTCCGGCCAGGATTGCCGCGCTCGCCGCCGCGCTCATTGCCCCGTTCACGCGGCGGCGTGGCGCGCTCGGGCGCACGTGGCTCCGGTGGACGGGCCACCGGTGCCGGCATCGGCGGCGGCGCCGGACGCGGTGCAGCTACCGGCGGCGGAGACGGCGGCGGCGCTGTTTGCAGCGTTTCACGGCGCGCACTGCGTTCGCGCTCCCAGCGGCCTTCGTCGTGGCGCTGCAGGTCGGCGGGACGTTCCATGCCGGGGCGTTGTGGCCGCTCGGCGCGCGGACGCTCGTCACGCTGGCGCTCGTCGCCACGCCACTGGGGCGGGCGCGCCACATGGTCTTGCACGGGCGGCAAGGCGGGCATGGAGGGCATCACGGGCTGCGATGGCACGGGCGGCGACGGCGGCTGCACCGGTGATGGCGGGACAGTCTGCATCGGCGGGCGGGCCGGCTGGGATGGCATGGCCGGGCGCGGCGCCAGGCGCGTCGGCCCATCGTCCGTCTGCAGGCGGCCAGGGCGGTAAACCCAGTCGCGCGGACCACGCGGGCCGCCATCCGTGCGCGGCCGGTCCGCAGGACGCTGCCAGTTGCCCGCCGGCGGCGGCGGCGCGCTCACCGGCAAGCTTTGCAGGACGGGCGGCGGCATGGTGGTGCGGTTGCGGCGCGGCACATCCACCGTGCGGCCGCCAAAGCGCTCGCCGGGCAGCATCGTCATGCCTTCGCGCCGTTCGCGCTCGCCCGCCGCGGGACGGCGGCCGTCGGCGTAGCGGTTGAGGCGGCGTTCGTACTCGCTGCTGGCGCGGTAGCCGGGCACGTAGCGGTCGTGCGGCGACAGGGGGAACCAGCCGACGCCGGGGCGCTGGCCATGATGTTGTTCGTGATTGCCGCCGACCCAGCCCACCAGCGCCGGCGCCCAGGGCACGCGCGCGCGGTCGCGGCCCGGTGCCCAGCCCCAGCGCTGGCCGCGCAGCACCCAGCGGCCATAATGCGAGGGCGCGTAGCCCCACGGCGCATTGTCGACCCAGGTCCAGCCCCACGGCGCGATCCAGGTCCAGCGCCCGTCGCTGTACGGCGCCCAGCCCGCCGGCACGCTGCCGGGCAGCCACAGGGGGCCGTATTCCGCATCTTCCTGCCACGCGCCGTAGCGGTCCAGCTCTTCATAGCCGGTGGTATCGTGCGTGACATAGCGCAAGGCCGGCGTGGCGGCGGGCATGGCTTCGGGCCAGTTGTCGAACGCCACACGCTGCAGCGAGCCGGTGCGCAGTTCCTCGTCCGTCAGCTCGGCGCGCTTGCCGGCGCGCAAGGTGACGCTGCCCGTCGCGCCATCCACGTCGGCCGCCCCTTCAAGCACGCTGACGACGCTGGTGCCGGGCTGGCGCCCGGCATCGATGCGCACCCAGCCCGGCTGGGTGAGGATCACGCGGGCCTCGGCGGTGGTCAGCTCGACGCCGCGCAGCGCCTCCGCATTGCGCACGCGCACGCTCACCGTGCCGTAGCCGAGGTGCAGCTTGACGCTGTCGTCATCGAGTTCGCTCACTTCCAGTTCCGCATCGCCATCGAGGCGCACGGCGGCCGCGCCGACGCGGAACTCAGCCAGCGCGCCGCGCATGGTGGTGAGGCGGTTATCCGTGGTAATCGGCCAGTTCAGCAGGGCGTTTTGCGCCTCGCCATCGCCGGCGCGCACCAGCACCTGCCCTTCGACGGTGGAAATGCGCCCCACGCGGGCGGGCGGGTCCTGCGCCAGGGCAAGCGTACATGCCGACGACAGTAGCATGGCGCAGATGGTTTTCAACAACGGGAGAGACAGGGTCGGACGCATGGCGCGCTCCAGGCAGGACGGACAAAGATGAAAGGTAGACAACACCCCGATTACAGTCCTATCGGGCCGGCACCGCAAGCGGGCTTACAAATGTTTGCATATTGTCTGCTTCAGGCCGCTGCCTGGCCGCCGCGCTTGACGAAGAACAAGGCCGCGCCCACGGCCATCAGCAGGCCGCCAAAGAAACGGTTCTGCTTTTTCACGGCGCGCGCGTCGCGGAAGAAGCGCTGCATCGAGGAAGCAAGGAAGGCGTAGCTGTGCATCACGATCTGGTCGATGGTGCACATGGTGACGGCCAGTATCAGCAGCTGCGGCAGCAGCGGCGACGCCGGGCTGATGAATTGCGGCAGCACCGCCACCATGAAAATGATGCCCTTGGGATTGGTCACATTCGTCAAAAAACCCGTCAGCACGCGGCGGCGCAAAGACGGTACCACGGCGTCGGCGTGCAGGTCGCCGGCCACGGCCACCTTGGCGCGCCACTGCGACAGGCCCAGGTAGATCAGGTACAGCGCGCCCACCGTCTTGACGATGTTGAAGGCCACTTCGGACGCCAGCAGCAGGGAGCCGACGCCGGCGCCGGCGATGGCCAGCACGACCAGCAGCCCCAGCTGCAGGCCAAAAATGGTGGCGCTGGTCTTTTTCACCCCGTACGACAGGCCGTGCGACATCGACAGCACGGCGCCCGAGCCGGGCGAGACGGCGATGATGGAAGCGGCGATGACAAAGGTGATCCAGGTGGCGAAGGGCATGCGGTGTCCGAAAAATGAGATGGTGAGCAATTTTACCTCGCCCCGTGCGGCCCTGCCGGCCATCCCTGGGGTAAGATCGCAGTCATGCCGTACCTACATCATCCATTGCCGCTCAACCAAGAATAACATCATGAAAAACAACACTTTCCTCGCTCCACGATTCCCTGCCACCGCCGTGGGAGCGCGCTGAGATGGCCGGCTCCAGCCTGCTGGCCCTGCTCGACGACATCGCCAGCATTCTCGATGACGTTTCCCTGATGACCAAGGTGGCCGCCAAGAAGACGGCCGGCGTGCTGGGCGACGACCTGGCGCTGAACGCGCAGCAGGTGGCCGGCGTGCGCGCCGAGCGCGAACTGCCCGTGGTCTGGGCCGTCGCCGTCGGCTCGCTGAAGAACAAGGCCATCCTCGTGCCCGCTGCGCTGGCCATCAGCGCGTTTGCACCGTGGGCCATCACGCCGCTCTTGATGGTGGGCGGCGCCTACCTGTGCTTCGAGGGTTTCGAGAAAATCGCGCATAAATACCTGCACCCGGACGACAGCCACAAGGCCGAGCTGGCGCAGGCGCTGCGCGATCCGCAGGTCGACCTCGTCGCGCTGGAAAAGGACAAGATCAAGGGTGCCATCCGCACCGATTTTATTTTGTCGGCGGAAATCATCGTCATCGCGCTGGGCACGGTGGCCACGGCCACCTTCGCCGAGCAGGTGGCCGTCGTCGTCGGCATCGCCCTCCTCATGACGGTGGGCGTGTATGGCCTGGTGGCCGGCATCGTCAAGCTCGACGACGCCGGCTTTTATCTGGCCGCGCGCAAGGGCGCGGGGGTGCTGATGGATGGCGTGCGCGGCTTTGGCCGCATGCTGGTGTCGGCGGCGCCGAAACTGATGAAATTCCTTTCCGTGGTGGGTACCCTGGCCATGTTCATGGTCGGCGGCGGTATCCTGACGCACGGCTGGCCATGGGCCAGCGGCATGCTGCACAACGCCGAGCAAGCCGTCGGCGGCGTGGCCGGCATCGGCCCCGTGCTGGCGGCCATCACGCCCAGCCTGATCAATGCCGTGGCCGGCGTCATCGCCGGCGCCCTGGTGCTGGCCGGCGTCAAGGCCGTCTCGGCTTTGTTGCGCCTGGTCAAATCGGGCAAATAACTTTTCTGGTCTGATGGGGCGGCAGGCGCATCCGTGCCTGCCGCCCCGGCCATGCCGCGGCGCCTGCCCGCCCATGGAGATCCTATGCAGACATCCCCTTTCCAACGTCCCAGCAGTGCCTTCATCGGCGCCTCCTGGCTGGCCCTGCTGATCGGCGTCATCACCTACCTGGCGGGCCTGTGGAACGCCGGCATGGCGCTCAACGAGAAAGGCTATTACTTCACCATCCTCATGTACGGCCTGTTCGCCGCCATCTCGCTGCAAAAATCCGTGCGCGACCGCAGCGAAGGCATCGCCGTGACGGGCATCTACTTTGGCCTGTGCTGGATTTCCGTGCTGCTGGCCTTGCTGCTGCTGACGGTGGGCCTGTGGAACGCCACCTTGCAAAACAGCGAAAAGGGTTTTTATGCCATGGCATTCCTGCTCAGCCTGTTTGCCGCGGTGGCCGTGCAGAAGAACGTGCGCGACGTGGCGCGCGCCAACGCCGGCCTGCCCGGCGAGGTCGCGGGAACCTAATCGCCGCGCGCGCGTCTACCTGTATATCCGCGCGGGGGAGAGCAGCATGAGCGACCAGCAGAAACGTTTGCAGATGGCACTGGAAGCGGCCAACATGGCCATCTGGGATTCGCGCATCGTCGACGGCAAGGTGATCGACGGCACGGTGACCTGGTCGGCCAGGGGCGCCACCCTGCTGGGCCTGGAAGAGCTCCCGTTGACGCAGCCGTTCCGCGAATTTCTCGACTGCGTGCATGCCGGCGACCGCGACAAGGTGCTGGACGTGCTGCAGGACGGCGTGCGCCGGCGCGGCGGCTACGCCTTGCAGTACCGCGTCGTGTGGCCCGATGGCAGCGAACACTGGCTGGCGGCCAAGGCGCACATCTTCACGGATGCAGACGGCCAGCCCGACCGCACCCTGGGCATCATCTGGGATATCACCGAGCACATGGCCCGCGAACTGATGATCGCCGAAAGCAAGGAACTGGCGGAAGTGACGCTCAGCTCCATCGGCGATGGCGTGATCACCACCGACCCGTTCGGCAAAACGCGCTACCTGAACCGGGTGGCCGAGCAATTGACGGGCTGGAGCAACCAGCTGGCGCAGGGCCTGGACATCTGGGAAACCCTGCACCTGGTCGATGAGCACACGGGCCAGCCGCTCGACCACGTGGCCATCAAGTGTTTGCGCCAGCGCCAGGCCATCGGTATTTCCACGCATGCGCAGCTGGTCACGCGCGACGGCCGGCGCATCGCCGTCGAGGACTCGGCCGCGCCGATCTGGTCGCGCAACGGCGAGATCCTCGGCGCCGTCGTCGTCTTTCGCGACGTCAGCCACGAGCGCAAGCTGAGCCAGCAACTGTCATGGCACGCCACGCACGACACCTTGACGGGCCTGATCAACCGGCGCGAATTCGAGCACCTGGTGGCCGGCGCCCTGCACACGGCCAAGCAGGAGGGCCATGTGCATGCGCTGCTGTATCTGGACCTGGACCAGTTCAAGGTCATCAACGACACCTGCGGTCACAGCGCCGGCGACGTGCTGCTGCAGCTGCTGGCGAAAATGCTGCAACAGCAGATGCGCGACAGCGACATCCTGGCGCGCCTGGGCGGCGACGAGCTGGGCGTGCTGCTGCCGCACTGTCCGCTCGACCATGCGCGCGTGGTCGGCGAACAGCTGCGCCAGTCGATCCGCGATTTTCGTTTCGCCTGGGATAGCCGCAGCTTCGAGCTGGGCGTGAGCATCGGCATGGTGGAAATTTCGCAGGACAGCAAGTCCATGAGCGAGCTGCTGAGCGCGGCCGACCAGGCCTGCTACCTGGCCAAGGAACAGGGCCGCAACCGCCTGCACGTGTACCAGGAGTCCGACGTCATGCTGGCGCAGCGGCATGGCGAAATGCTGTGGATTTCGCGCCTGAACGAAGCGTTCGAGCACAATTATTTCCGCCTGTACGCCATGCCCATCGTGCACCTGCGCGACCGCCCGGAATTCCACGACGAAGTGCTGATCCGCATCCGCAACGGCAAGGGCGATTTGATCCTGCCCGGCGCCTTCATTCCCGCCGCCGAACGTTACGACATGATGCTGTCCATCGACCGCTGGGTGATCCGCGCCGTCTGCCAGCATATCCAGAGCGTGCGCGACAGCCTGGCGCCGCTCGAAGCCATGGCCGAAAGCCAGCGCCGCGCCCCGGCCCTGTATTCGATCAACCTGTCTGGCGCCTCGCTGGCCGACACGGAGCTGCAAGACTACATTACCGAGCAGTTCGTGTACTATGCGATCGCCCCCGAACAGATCTGCTTTGAAATCACGGAAACGGCCGTCATCGCCAACCTGCCCAAGGCGCAGGCGTTCATGCACCAGCTCAAGGCCATGGGCTGCCGCTTTTCACTGGACGACTTCGGCAGCGGCTTTTCCTCGTTCGGCTACCTGAAGGCCCTGCCCGTCGACTATTTGAAGATCGACGGCGTCTTCGTGCGTGACATCGCCAGCAACGCCATCAACCGCGCCATGGTCAAGGCCATCAATGAAGTGGGCCACGTGATGGGCCTGAAAACCGTGGCCGAATACGTGGAAGACGCAGAAACCCTGGCCGTCATCCGCGAGCTGGGCATCGACTACGCGCAAGGCTACGCCGTGGGCAGCCTGCGGCCGCTGACGGCGGGCAGCGACTAGCCGCCAGCGCTCAGATCTCGCAGGCTGGCACCGCCGCCAGGCTCTGCGGATCGGGAGACGCGCGCACGCGGTAGCGCACGGGGTAGCAATCGATCTGCTCCATCAGGCCGCCGTCGATCGCTTGCGCATCGTCCCACGCCAGCATCTTGTTGCCGCTGCGCTCACCGTGCTCATCGTACAGCTCGATGGCCACCACATCGGTGCGTGGCAGCAAGGTATGCACGTCGCGGGCCCAGCTGCTCACGGAAACGACGCGCTCGCCCGACTGCCGCTCGATCAACAGGCAGGTGGCAACGAAAACATCCTCGCCCGTGCTCGCGTTGAGGCGTTCCCACTCCAGCTTCTGCTGATTGTAAAGATCCGCGCCGATGATCGTCCGGTGGCGCCGCAACGCCGCGGCAACGCCGGCATCGGCGGGCTGGCAGGCCACGACCTTGCCCTGCCGCACACCATACATGGCGCTCGAGACATGCCGCCCCTCGTCGCGCGCCAGCTGCTCGGCCAGCGCCAACATGCTCAATTGTGCCGCCGCATTGTTCGACGATGCCAGCAGCAGGCGGCCACGCGTGGGCACCATCACCAGCGGTTCGCCGCCCTGGCAGGCGCGGTACAGCAAATCGGGCAGCAGCAGGCGCGAGGAGTCATAGGCATCGTTCCAATCGCCCATCAGCAAGCCATTGCCCAGTGCCACAAAGCGCTGCGCAGTGCGGTCGCGCAGATTGTCCATCGCCGCCGCCAGCGCCTGCTCGAACGTCACGCCCCATTGCGTCAGACTGGCCTGGCCGATGGTGGCCATATTCGTCTGCGTATCGTAGGCCAGCATGATGACCATATCCTCGCTGAAGTCCTGCGAAGCGGTGACAAAGGCCGCGCGCTGCGGCTCGGCTTGCGCCAGCAGGCGCAGATGGTCGCCCTGCTGGCGGCTGCGCAGCACGGGCATCAGGCTGGCGCGCGCCTCGGCAAAGCTGGACGGCATGCCGGGAGACGAGTAGATGCTCAGGTATTGCTGCACGACGGCGGCCCGCTGCTGGCGCGGCGCGGCGCAATAGTCGCGGTAGGCATTGTCCAGGTTGAAAATGATGCCGTCCACGCCAGCGGCCACGATGCGGAACTGTTCGCTGTCATAGCGGCAATCGGGCGCCAGCTGGTGCTGGGCGATCTGCCGCAGGATGATCTGCGCAAACGCCGCGCGCGTGGGCGGCCGGCGGAAAAAGTCGAATAAACTCATGGGTCTCCTGGAAAGCCGTGCTGGAAAATAGTGCAGATTAGCAAAAGAAATAGCCAATTTGGCACTATAAACCAAAAGCCGCCGTGACGAAACCGCTGCTCGCTTGCGCGCTGCGGCAAATTAGCCGAGCCAATCTGGAGGATTTTGATCTACATCAATAAATTTGCGTAGTCGACTCCTTACACTGATCTCCGTTCTTGCAATCGTGCAAGTCTTACTCACCAATTGCTCATTTAACCGATCAGGAAGCCGCGACCATGCGCCAAAATTTGCCAGTGACTAACCGTGAAGTCCTCGTCTTGGACGATCAGGCCATCGTGTCGAAAACGGATATGAACGGCAATATCGTGTATGTGAATCCGTACTTCAGCCAGGTCAGCGGCTTCAGCGAGGCAGAGCTGCTCGGTTCGCCACAGAACATCGTGCGCCACCCGGACATGCCGGCCGAGGCCTTCGCCGACCTGTGGGCCTCGATCCAGGCGGGCACGCCGTGGACGGGCCTGGTCAAGAACCGCTGCAAGAACGGCGACTTTTACTGGGTGCGCGCCAACGTCACGCCCATCCGCGAAGCGGGCAAGACCATTGGCTACATGTCCGTGCGCGTGAAAGCCGACAAGGATCAGGTGAAAGCTACCGAGGAAGCGTACGCGGCCATCCGCAACAAGGAAGGCGGCAATATCGTCATCAAGAACGGCCAGATCGTGCGCCCGGGCCTGGCGCACCTGCTGCACAGCCTGACGCACATGTCGCTCAACCTGCGCATCTGGGCCGCGACCTCCATCGTCAACTGCCTGCAACTGCTGGTGTGCATCATCAGCCTGTTCGCCAGCGGCGGCGAAATCACCAACTACGCCATCTTCGGCGCCACCCTGTTCGGTTTCCTGATCAACGTCTTCCTCTGGTACACCTTGCGCATGTCCGTGCTGAAACCGCTGGGCAAGGCCCTGAACGGCGCGCGGGCGATTGCCGCCGGCGACCTGTCGGGCAGCTTTGAAACGGACAGCACCGATGAAATGGGCCAGCTGCTGCGTGCGCTGCAGCAGATGAACAGCAACCTGATCGCCACCATCCGCGACGTGCGCATCAATGTGGAAACCATGGCGGTCGCCACCAAGCAGATCGCCGTCGGCAATATGGATTTGTCGGGCCGCACGGAATCGCAGGCCGCCAGCCTGGAAGAGACGGCGTCGAGCATCGAGGAATTCTCGTCCACCGTGAAGCAGAACGCGGACAATTCCGTGCAGGCGAATGAACTGGCCATGGCCGCCTCGAAAGTGGCGGTGCAGGGCGGCGAGATTGTCTCCGACGTCATCACCACCATGGACGAAATCAACACCTCGTCGAAGAAGATCGTCGACATCATCGGCCTGATCGAAGGCATCGCCTTCCAGACCAACATCCTGGCCCTGAATGCGGCCGTCGAAGCGGCCCGCGCCGGTGAACAAGGCAAGGGTTTTGCCGTGGTGGCGGGCGAGGTGCGCAACCTGGCGCAGCGCTCGTCGGTAGCGGCCAAGGACATCAAGCAGCTGATCGAGATTTCCGTCGGCAAGGTGGGCGCCGGCATGCAGCAGGTGAACCGCGCCGGCGCCACGATGGAGCAGGTGGTCAGCTCCGTCAAGCAGGTGACGGCCATCATGCAGGAAATCTCCATCGCCTCGCGCGAACAGAGCATCGGCGTCGACCAGGTCAACCAGGCCATCGCCCACATGGACCAGGTGACGCAGCAGAACGCGGCCCTGGTGGAAGAAGCGGCCGCGGCCGCCACGCGCCTGGCGGAAGAAGCCGCCAGCCTGTCGCAAGCCGTGAGCCTGTTCAATTTCGGCAAGATGCCGCCGCCGCGCCGCGTCGCCACGCCAGGCGGCAAATCGGGCGCCGCCGGTGCCGCGAATGCTGGCAAGCCCGGCGGCCTGAAACGCCTGGCCGCCTAAACCTTTCAAGACTGAACCCACATCATGCCTACACTACTCAGCAGTGCTTCCGCCGAACTGGACGCCGTCGTCGAATTCGACCCGGTCATCATCGGCAAGATGAGCCAGTCCGGCCCGCGCTACACGTCCTACCCGACCGCCGACCGTTTCAATGGCGACTTTGGCTATGGCAACTTCCTCGAAGCCCTGGCCGCCCTGCGCATGCGCGGCGGCCGCCGCCCCCTGTCGCTGTACGTGCACGTGCCGTTCTGCGACACCCTGTGCTACTACTGCGCCTGCAACAAGATCATCACGAAAGACCGCAGCAAGGCGGCCACCTACCTCAGCTACCTGAAGCAGGAAATCGCCATGCAGGGCAAGCTGTTTGCCGGCATGAACCAGATCGAGCAGCTGCACTTCGGCGGCGGCACGCCGACTTATCTGAGCGAAAAGCAGATGGACGAACTGATGGCGCATTTGCGCCAGCATTTCGAGTTCGCCGCCGATGAAGACGGCGAATATTCGATCGAGATCGACCCGCGCACGGTGTCGCGCGAACGCGTGTTTTCGCTGCGCGCGCAAGGCTTCAACCGCATCAGCCTGGGCGTGCAGGATTTCGACGCCGACGTGCAAAAAGCCGTCAACCGCATCCAGCCGGAAGCGGAAACGGTGGCCATCATGCAGGCCGCGCGCGGCGCCGGTTTCCGCTCGATCAGCATCGACCTGATCTACGGCCTGCCGAAGCAGAACCTGGAAACGATGACGGAAACGCTGCGCAAGGTGATCAACGCCAGCCCCGACCGCATCGCCCTGTACCACTACGCGCACATGCCGCACCTGTTCAAGCCGCAGCGCCGCATCCTCGACGCCGACATGCCCGACAGCGCCACCAAGCTGGCCATGCTGGGCCTGTGCATCGCGCGCCTGACGGCCGCCGGCTATGTCTACATCGGCATGGACCATTTCGCCAAGCCGACGGACGATCTGGCCGTGGCACAGCGCCAGGGCCGTTTGCACCGCAACTTCCAGGGCTATTCCACGCGCGCGGAAGCGGACCTGATCGCCTGCGGCGTGTCGGCCATCAGCTCCGTCGGCGCCGTCTACAGCCAGAATGAAAAGACGCTCGACGCGTACTATGAAAAACTCGATGAGGGCGTGCTGCCGATCGCGCGCGGCATCAAGCTCGATACGGACGATTTACTGCGCCGTATCATCATCCAGATGCTGATGTGTAATTTTGAATTGTCGATCGCCAGCATCGAGCAGGCGCACCCCGTGCAATTTCGCAGCTACTTCGCCAGCGAGCTGGAAAAGCTGCGCGAACTGGCGCGCGACGGCTTGCTGGTGATCGAGGAAGACTGGCTGACGGTGACGCCGAAAGGGCGTTTGCTGATCCGCAATATCTGCATGGTCTTCGACCGCTACCTGACCCTGGCGCGCGCCAGCGCCACGCCGGATGCGCCGCAGCCGCTGCGCTACTCGAAAACGGTGTAAGAACGCGCCGCGATGAATGCCCTGAGCTTTTTGCCGCTGTTCATGGTCGGCCTGGCCGGCAGCGTGCACTGCATCGGCATGTGCGGCGGCATCGTCGGCGCGCTGTCGCTGGGCGGTGGCGCTGGTGCGGCGGCGCCCGCGCGTGCCGTGATTGCCATCGCCGTGGCGCGCCCCGCACTCCAGGCAAACGTGCTGCGCGTGCTGGCCTACAACGGCGGGCGCATCGCCAGCTACATGCTGGCCGGCGGCGTGGCGGGCGGCATCGCCGGCGCTGGCATGCTGCACATCGCCACACTGCAAGTGGCCGGCTACTGGCTGGCCAACCTGATGCTCGTCGCCTTGGGCCTGTACCTGATGGATGCCTGGCGCGGCCTGGCCAGAGTGGAGGCGGCCGGCAACGTCATCTGGCGCCGCGTGCGCCCTTTATTGAAACCATTGATGCCGATGGATACGCCCTTCAAGGCGCTGGCCGTGGGCGCGCTGTGGGGCTGGGTGCCGTGCGGCATGGTCTACAGCGCGCTGCTGACGGCCATGCTGCAAGGCTCGGCCTTGCACGGCGCGGCCGCCATGGGCGCCTTTGGCCTCGGCACCTTGCCCATGCTGTTCGGCATGGGACTGCTGGGTACGCGCCTGCGCGCGCAGCTGCAGCGCCGTCCCGTGCGCATCGCCAGCGGCGTGCTGGTGCTGGGCTTTGGCTTGCTGGGCCTGCTGCGCGCCGCGAATGGCGTCTCGCTGGGCTGGCTCGATGCCCT
>RCUS01001134.1_pt1 | contig 14602 bp, 8 predicted proteins | sample 2166221 | NCBI WGS metagenome assembly RCUS01 (sample SAMN09932758, study PRJNA488358) | compost metagenome | isolation source: compost soil in cyclohexanecarboxylic | place: Germany: Experimental Botanical Garden | reverse complement strand
GTGGGGTTTCCCCATGTGAGAGTAGGTCATCGTCAAGATTAAATTCCGAAACCCCTATCTGCGTATGCAGGTAGGGGTTTTGTCTTTAGAGTAGAAGCATCAAGAATTCGCTGGCACGTCGCAACAGACGGACCGGCACACAGAATTTCTTGACGACCATAGAGCATTGGAACCACCTGATCCCATCCCGAACTCAGCAGTGAAACGATGCATCGCCGATGGTAGTGTGGGGTTTCCCCATGTGAGAGTAGGTCATCGTCAAGATTCAATTCCAAAACCCCTGTCTGCACTGCAGACAGGGGTTTTGTCTTTCTAGGGCCCGGCACCTGCTATGACAGGTCAAGTTGGTAGCCGCTGCCGCTAGGCTGCGATGGGACGCGAAGCGGCAGCTCACGGTTTTCAAGCGAAGGTACTGCAGCTTCAGGCAAGTGTGCCAATGCAACCAGATAGGCCCGATACGCCCGCTCCTACCGGCCTTGTAGGAGCGAGATTGTGCCGCTATAGCGAAATCACTCCAGCAAATTGCGCACGTTGTTCATAGCATCATCAGCGAACCCCTGAAGAAATGCCTGAAACCCAGGCAACGCATCGCGACCGCCTGTGTAAGGTTCGGCCTGAATAGTCCATACCGCGCGGGCACGATGTTCGCCCAGCGCCTCGACCTGCATGGCCGCCCACAGGTTGCCGATGTTCAGGCTGGTATAGATCAGGCTCCAGGTCATGCACATAGCCTGGTCATTGCGAGCATTGAGTTGTTCGATCACCACATTGCCGTCCTTGAACAATTTCTTGCGCACCGAACGGACGCCGCTACCGCTCATTTCGATGTGCGAAAGCGCCGGAATGAACACGGGAAAGCCGGCAAAGTTGCCGACGATGTTCCAGACACTCGCCGCGTCTGCGGCAATCTCGACGCTGGCGACTACCTGGCAGCCATCAGGGTTTCGGATCAGGGTGTCGGGTTGAAGTGTTTGCATGGTGTGGATCTCCTGCGTGGGTTGAAGGGTTCAGAGGAATTCGATCTGGTGGAGGTACTGGCGACCGCGCTGCAGTAGCTCAGGGGTCTTGGCCGGATAACATGTGCCCATGCGCTTGACGCCAGCGCGGGCGTTGGCGTGCTGGATGTTGGAGATGTCGCCGATGTCTTCTTCGAAGCCGTCCAGGTAGAACCCCAACACGTCGAACAAGGCGTTATCGCGGTCGACCCGCTGTAACTGTTGCTGCCATTGCTCGACACTGACCAGCTCGAACGGCCAGACATGGTCGCGAAATGCCGAGACATAGCTGCGCCAGCTCAGCGGCTCTGGGTTGTGGAGGTTGAACACGGCTTGCGCGTCCTGATAACGACTGCTGTGGAAGGCGATGAAGCGGGCGAGGAAGTCCACCGGCATGAGGTCGAAGTTCAGCTCCAGGGCTGGAACCTGACCCAGCTGTAGCGAGCCTTTGAGCATCAGCATCAGTCGATTGCGCTGAGGTTGGCAGACACCGGTACGGCTGTTGAAGCTGATATTGCCTGGGCGGTACAGATTGACCCATACACCCTCGGCGCGGGCGCGCTGAAGGATGCGTTCGCCGACCCATTTGCTCAGGTTGTAGCCATTGCGCAGGTAGATCGGTGGAGTGTTCGCTGGACCCTGTTCAAGCACCAGGCCGTCGCTGTCGATGGCACTGCAGGCAGACAAGGTCGATATGAAATTGAACACCTTCTTGCGTCGGCCTTCGCACAAGCGCAGGCACTCGAACAGCGGTTCGACGTTGTCGCGGGCCAAGGTCTGGTAATCAAGTACGTGATTGACTTGCGCTGCGTTGTGCAGCAGCGCGCCATAGTGGTTGTCGAGATAGTCGTAGTCGGCAGCACTCAGGCCTAGTTGCGGCAGGCGCAAGTCGGCGTCAAATACTTTCACCCGGGCCAGGTCCAAGGCACCTAACTGGTTTTCTTCCAGCGCCTGATAGAAGCGCTCGCTGGCTGACTGGTGGGCATTGCGTCGAACCAGGCAGGCTACTTCGCTGGCACCCCATGCCAGTAATGCTTCGACCAGGTGTACGCCGAGAAAGCTGTTGGCCCCGGTGACAATCACCTTGTGCACATCGCCCAGTTGCGCCAAGGGCCGGATAGTCAGGCCCAGCTCACGTCGACAGTCTTGCTCAGCCTGGGGATCGATTTCACCTGCTTGATTGGCGTCGCCACCAATCAGTTGCGCCAGACGACATAGGGTTGGCATTTCAATGAAGCGATTGATGGGGATGCCGCGACTGAACTGCTCACGGACACTCAACAGCAGGCGAGACAAAAGAATGGAATGCCCACCCAGATTGAAGAAGCTGTCATCGGTGGAGATGTCTTCCTCCGGTAGCTCCAGCAGCATGCTCCACACCCTCAGCAGCTGTTTCTCTATAGCATTGGCGGGAGCGCGGCGCTGGTTGTTCTGCGGCAACTCCAGTGGCAGTTGCATCAGCGAGTGACGATCGACTTTGCCGTTTGCGGTATAGGGCATGTGCGCTACGCGTCGGTACAAGGTCGGGCGCATGTAGTCGGGCAGATTTCGCTCGGCATGCTCTCGCAAGGCCTGCTCAGCGCCCTCGCTGGTGGGATGCGCGGCAAAGACGAGGATTCGACGCTGTTCATCAATGACCACGGCCAGTTGGCGGAACAATCCACTGGTGCGTAGGCAATGCTCGATCTCTTCCGGTTCGACGCGAAAGCCGCGGATCTTCACCTGATTGTCCCGCCGGCCACACAGCTCGATGCCATCAGCGGTCCATTTGCCAATGTCGCCAGTGCGGTACAGGCGCCGACGGGAGCCGTCAGCCAAATTGATCTGCACGAAGCGCTCGTCACTGAGCTGGGGATTGTTCAAATAGCCCAGGCCCACGCCGGGGCCGTCGATGTACAGCTCGCCGGGTTGTTGCTCAGCGACCGGCAGCAAGTCCTGGTCGAGAATCAATACTTGGGTGTTAGCGATCGGTCTCCCCAGGTTGCGCGGGTTGTCGCCTGGGCGTAATACCCGAGTGGTCGCCAGTACGCTGGTTTCCGTTGGGCCATAGATGTTATGCAACTGACACCGCTCGGCCAGTTGAGTGATCACCCCTGGCTCGCACACGTCGCCACCTGTGATCAAGTGGGTCAGGCCCAAACCCCGCTCAAGCGGCAGAATGCTCAACAGCGCAGGTGGCAGAAAGGCGTGGCTAACCTGTTGCTGGTGAATCAGCGTGAGCAGTTGTTGCGGATCGCGACGTTGGTCCTCGTTGGGTACCACCAGCTCGGCGCCACAGATCCAGGTCGGCAAGATGTCCAACAGTGAGGCGTCAAAGCCGATGGTCGAGAACTGCAAGACCCGGCAATCCTGTGATAGCTGCACATGTGCGCTGTACCACGCCTGGAAATGGCTGAGGTTGCGTTGGCTTAACAGCACGCCTTTGGGCTGCCCAGTGGTGCCGGAGGTGTAGATCGCCACGCATGGGTTATCCAGCGCCGGACGTTGCAGCATTAACGCCGGTAGTGGGGCTTGCTTCACGGCGGGCAACTGGCGCACGTCCAGCGCCGTCAGGTTTGGCCCTTCATAGACGAACTGTCCATCGTGCAGCAACACACAGGCTCTGGCATCGCCCAGGATCTGATGCAGCCGTTGCGCCGGCTGGTTCGGGTCAAGCGGTAGATACACCACATCGCAGCCCAGAACGGCCAGGAGGCTGGCATAGAGCGCTGGTGACTTGCCGATGCAGACACCCACTACAACAGCTTGCGTGGGATTCACGGCCGCAGGTAACAGTGGTTGCAACTGTTGCTGGATGGCGACAGCCTGAGCGTGTAAATGGTGATAGTCCATACGCTGGCCATCCAGGTTCAGCGCTGGCTTGTGTGCGTAACGGCGCAGGCTCTGATCCAGCCGTTCGATCAACGGGATGCCGGCTTGGCGCAGCAGCTCGGGGGATCGCGTTTGGTTGAAACGATGAACAAATGCCAGCTGTTCAAGCCAACCTAGGTTTTGCTCGTGGTCATGCGGGCCCGGATTGATCGCGACAAGCTCGAGCAGGTGATCCGGATTCCGTGAAAAGCGACTGATCTGTAGAGCAAGTGTTTCCAGCAGGACGTCGATTGTTTGTTGGCGCAGTTGCTGGCCATTGCCCGACAGGACTGGCGCCACTTGCTGGCGCTCGATCAGCCGTTGCGCGGTGAAGCTGCCAGTCCAGCACAACAGCTCTATTGCAGGCAGGTCACTGTTTGGCTGTTGGTAGACACCCAGGCGAAGACTCAGCAGCGGGCAATTCTTCCATACCTGCCAGTCGCTCGGGTCGAGCGTGAGACTTCCATCGTCGATCACCAGGTGCGGCGGGTGCCACGGGAGCTGCGCCATGGCCTGGGAGGAGGTTACCTGGGCTACTGCGTGGCCATACTGCTCAATCTCTTGATTGACTAGTGTCAGCGCCGGACTATTACCGATCAACAGGATGTCGAGACGTCTCATGGCGCTCTCCTTGCCTGGGGCAGGTAGTGCGCCAGTGCGTGTTGTACGCAGGGTGAGTCGAGCATTGAACTGCTACGAAAAAAACGCAGGATGTTGTTCAGTAACGGATGCTGGCTGTTTATTGGATAGGCCATGCCCAGAACCTCTTCACGTAGTGCCTGGCGAACGAGGGGGGCGACTGGCAGGTGCGCGATCAGTTCGAAGTCGAAGGCTTTCTGGAGGTCGTTGGTCAGGTACTGGTTGAGGAATACTGGGAGAATTGCTGCCAGACATTGGCGGTCAGCCTCTGAAGCGCTTTGCCAGTAAATGCGTGTCAGCCGCGCCCAGAATGCTGAATGGCGCCCCTCATCCAGCAGGTGATCGGCCATCAGGCCCTTCACCGACGGTTTGACCGTGTCGTCACGGGCGAAGGCGGCGACATCGTCGGTGAGGGTGTTCTCGGCAATGCCGACACAAATCAGTTCCAGAGCATCCTGCAAGTGCGCTGGAGCTAGGGCCAGGGCCGCTGGAATCGCGCGGCTGAGCTCGATTTCTGCTGGCAAGCTAATCGGTTCGATACCGCTCAGCGCAATGGTTTGCTGCATGAAATCCATCGCTACCAAGGCGTGGTAGTCCTCATCGACTACCACGGTCATGGCGTCGTAGCGGCAGGCGAACGGGAAGCGAATGGCGAAGCGATCCTTGGCGATTCTGCGAGCGGTGCGGTCGACGATTTCGGTTTCGAAGATCACTACGTCATTGATGAACTTGTACAGGCTTTGTACCAAGGCAAAGTCGCGCAGTTGCGGGCACTCGCGCTCGAAAGTCTGCGCCAGCACCAGCGGCTGGCGGCTTAGTGGATAGATCAGGCGCTGGTCATCTTCGACCAAGCGCCGCGGACGGGTGCGGATGGTGGCCCGGCTCTCCCAGGTATCGGCAAAGGATTGGTAGTCGATGGCGTTCATGCGCGGACCTCGACTTGGCCGATGCGCATCGACAGACGCAGTTGATCCCACAGAGCGATACGGCTTTGTACTGCGGCAATCGCGGCTTCGTAGACTTGCTGTTCACGCTGTGGGTCTTGATTCACCAGACGCGCGAGCAGCTCTTCGGCGGCCGGGCCGTGGTCCTCTGAGTCGACTTCAATGTGCCGTTGCAGGTAGTAGCGCAACGTCGGTGCTTGTTCAGCGCTGATGCCCCAGTCATCCAGGATGCGCTGGAACATGGTCGGGATGACGCTTTCGCGCCCGTGCAGAAACGCTGCGGCAACGCTGTGCGCCTGGGCATTGAGGGCGACGTCCAGGGTGTTGCAGACAAATTGTTTGGCGGCCTCACTGGCCTCGGACTGTTGCAAGGCGTTGGCGTAACCGATGCCTTGGCGTTGCAGGTGGACGAACTGCTCGATGGCCGTGGTGCTGGCACCGACCTCACGCATGGCGTCCAGGTAGAGCTCGAAGTGGCTGTAGTGGCCCCGATCAAGACGATCATCCGACTCCTCGCCCAGCACGATTTCATTGATCAGGCGGGCGGCTTGCGGGTCTTGCGGTGGCAGCCAGGGTAGGTGAACGCAGGTTAGCTCCTGTTGCAGGCGCTTGGTCAGTGACATGAAGTCCCAGACGGCAAATACATGGGTTTCCATGAAACGTTGAAGTACCGGCAGTGAATCGATTTCGGAAAATATAGGGTGAGTGGCAAGTTTCTCTTTGTAGTGTGCAAGTCTTGATTTATAGGTGGCCATAATGTTCCCTCATCAGTGCTTAATGTGTACATGGCGCGATAGCGGGTAAAGAATTCCATCTCTTTGCGGCGAGTAAATGCCTCGATTGCAAAGTCGATAAAATGCTTTGGTTGTGTAGCCAGGCCCGTTGAGAGGCTGGTATTCAGGGCTTAACTGAGCGTTGAGTGGCTCGCCGGTAGCTGGCGTTTAAAAAGTTAGAACAACTTCCTGGGGTCTTGCAATGGGCTTTGTAAATATATTTGCACTCTTATTATTTTGCGAATAAGTTGGTCTTATAAAACATCTTTTGAGAGTTTTATTGGCATGTAAGTACTCCTTCCGACAATAACGAGTCAGAATAAAAGCATGATGAGTGAATGCCTCACTCGGAGTACTACTGAAGGACGGAATTATCACGGCAATAATTGTGTGGGCAGCTGATCGATATTGGACCTGGCCCGGCGCTGGACTCCTTCTGTATGTTCTGGACAGGCAGCCGACCTGGCCCGTCTGAAGACGATCAGCGGTCGCTGCGCGAACTAGAGTGTGCCGAAAACGCACACGCTGCCATGGCTGCGTTCAGGAGGAGGAGGGCGAATTGAGAGGGCGCGCGCTCATCACAGCGCAATGACGAGCGCAAAACGGCTGGAGGCCGTCATAGATTGATACAAATAGATAGCGGGGCTGATGCGCCACTGGGGCGCGGAATTACTCTGCCGCTCGACCGTTCAGATAAGCCTTGATGGTTTTCGCCGCGGTGTTCAGATGGCGCTCGAGAACGTTGATAGCGTCATCGACGGATTTATCGTTGGCTGCATCCACCAGGCCGTTGTGGTCGTCCTGGGTCAGTTTGCCCAGGCCCATCGAGGACAAGTGAAAGCGCAGGAAGCGTTCTTCTTCATTGAGCTCGATTTCAATCAGGCGCAACAGCTTCTTGTTTGAGGCCTTGTGGTACAAGCTCATGTGAAACAACCGGTTTAGGCGACCGATTTCAGCATGTCGGGTTTCTTTTTCCAATTGCTTGATATAACCGCGGGCAAGGGCAATGTCATCGGCATCGAGCAGTGGGATCGACTGGCGCAGTGCTTCCGATTCCAGAATCACTCGAAGTGCATAGGTGTCCACGGCATCTTCACCAATCAGCGGTGCTACCACAGCGCCCTTGTGTGCCACCACTTGCAGCAGTGATTGCGCTTCAAGCTGACGCAGGGCTTCACGTACTGGCATACGGCTGACCCCGAACAGCGTCGCCAACTCCTGTTGGCGCAGGGCCCGGCCAGGTGCCAGGCGGCCATCAAGGATAGCGCTGCGCAACCGCTCTTCAATCACACTACGAGCCAGGTGCGGCGGCACTTGCTCGCTGCCCAGTATTTCGCTCAAGGATTTGGATTTTTCGGTCACGCTTTACTCTGTCCTTAATGTCGGGATGTTTTGACGATTGGATCCAATAACCCTAGTCAGCGGGTGAGCACTTGTCAAACCGCGCACAACGACCTCGAGTGCTGACCCTGTCGGCTGACTGCAGGCGTAACGGTAGTTGCTATCGTGAATGAAGTTTTTCTCCAAGGGAAGCTGAGCCGACGTACTGGCCACTGGCACTTTCCCCAATAGTCAGTAAGCGGATGATGGGTGATTGCACGGTGCCATTGTTTTTTCATGGGTAAGGCCGCACCATCGGTGTTTTTCCATAGGTCTGCGCAGGTTTTTCGCATTGGCGATACGTTGGGCTGTTCACTTGACCATGCGCCGGCTGGGCCTTGCCGTAGTGCTCGGCTGCCTGTTGCTGGGCAGCCTGCACGCCGACTGGGATTTTTCCCAGATCAGCCGCCGTGCCCAGTCCCTGTATGGGCCTTTGGGGGCAGGGCAAGGCCGTATCGATGCTTGGCAGAACCTGCTGACGACGCAAAAGCAGGGCAGCGAAGCCGAGCAGCTCAAACGGGTCAACCAGTTCTTCAATCACCAATTGCGCTATGTCGAGGATATCGACCTGTGGCGCGAGGTCGATTACTGGGCAACGCCGATACAGGCCTTGATCAAGGGCCAGGGTGATTGCGAAGACTATGCTGTCGCCAAGTACTTCAGCCTCAGGCGCATGGGCGTGCCGGCTGACAAGCTGCGGATCACTTACGTTAAGGCGCTACGGCAGAACCGTGCGCACATGGTCCTGACCTACTATTCGAGCCCCAACGCCATGCCGCTGGTGCTCGACAGCCTGATGGACGCGATCAAGCCCGCCAGCGAGCGTACCGACTTGCTGCCGGTCTACTCCTTCAACGGTGAGGGGCTGTGGCTGACCGGCGCTACGGGCAACAAGAAGGTCGGCGATACCAAACGCTTGTCGCGCTGGCAGGATCTACTGAAAAAGATGCAGGCCGAAGGTTTCCCGGCCGAACCGGTTTACTAAAGGAGCACAGATGTCACTGTTCAAACAATTGCTGCTCGCCATCTGCCTGTTTCTGGTGGTCGCCTTCAGCGGCAGCTTCATGGTCAGCCTGGAGAGTTCGCGCAGCCAATATGTAAACCAATTGCGCTCGCACGCCCAGGATGCGGCGACTGCCTTGGCACTGTCGCTGACGCCCAACATCGATGACCCGGCGATGGTTGAGTTGATGGTCAGCTCGATTTTCGACAGTGGTTATTACTCCAGTATCAAAGTCATCGACCTGGGCTCTAATGCCGTGTTGGTTGAGCGTCACGCCGAAGCTGAAGCCAACGGTGTACCAGGCTGGTTCATTCGCCTGATCGGCCTTGAGCCTGCTGGTGGCGATGCCATCGTCAGCCGGGGTTGGCAGCAGGCGGCACGAGTCGAAGTGGTCAGCCATCCGATGTTCGCCCTGGCCAAACTCTGGCAGAGCGCCTTGGGTAGCCTGGGCTGGTTGCTTTTGTGCGGGGCCTTGAGCGCGGTGCTCGGCGCGTTATTACTGCGTCGGCAGCTCAAGCCGTTGGACTACATGGTGGCGCAGTCCCACGCCATTGCTCGTCGCGAGTTTCTCAGCCTGCCTGACCTGCCGAGCACCCCAGAGTTGCGCCGGGTGGTCCAGGCCATGAATCAGATGGTCGAGAAGCTCAAGGCGCTGTTCAAGGAGCAGGCTGAGCGCAGCGAAAAGCTGCGTGTTGAGTCCTATCAGGACAGCCTCACAGGCCTGGCCAATCGGCGTTATTTCGAAATGCAGCTCAATGCACAGGTCAGCAATATCGAAGAAGCCCGGCCGGGCTACTTGTTGCTGTTGCGAGTCAAAGACCTCGCCGGGCTCAACCAGCGCCTCGGCGGTCAACGTACCGACCAATTGCTCCAGGCCGTCGGCCAGCAACTGCAGCGCACTTGCGCCAATTATCCGGAGACCAACAACCTGATCACGCGCAGCCGTGGCGGTGAATTCGCCGTGCTGGCGCCAGGCCTGGTGCATGAGGAAGCGGTTCAGTTGGCCCAAGCCCTGGAAGTCACCTTGCAAAGTCTGGCCGACACCGGAGCCACCGATGTCACGCCCGTGGCCTGCATCGGTATGGCCCCGTACAGCCCTGGCGATGCTCCTCAGGCCTTGCTGAAGCTGGCGGATGAGGCGCTGGCACGGGCCGAGAGCCAAGTTGAGCCCGGCTGGGTCTGCCTTGAGCAAGGAACTGCCCCTCAGGCCGGTGATACTCACCATGCCTGGCACCAGTTGCTGGATGAGGCGCTGCAACAAGGGCGCTTCCAGTTGTTTTTCCAGCCGGTGGTGGCCAGCGATTCACCCGAGAAGGTATTGCACTTTAAGGTCATCTCGCGGGTGTTGGACAATCAAGGCCAGGCGATTGCTGCCGGACGTTTCTTACCCTGGCTGGAGCGCTTTGGCTGGTCGGCGCGGCTCGATGTGCTGATGCTTGAGCAGGTGCTCAAGCACATGCAGACCCACACCGAGTCGTTGGCCTTGAACCTCTCGGCAGCTACCTTGGCCGATCCTGCTGCACTGCAGAGGGTGTATGAGTTGCTTGGCCAGAGTCAGGCGCTGGGGCCGCGCCTGACCCTGGAAATCGGCGAAGAACAACTACCAGACCAGGCAGTGCTGGAGCAATTGACCCGGCGTTTGCGTGGGCTGGGTTTCAGCCTGAGTCTGCAACGTTTTGGTGGGCGCTTCAGTATGATCGGCAACCTGGCGCATTTGGGGCTGGCCTACCTGAAGATCGATGGCAGCTACATCCGTGCAATCGATCAAGAGCAGCACAAGCGCTTGTTCATCGAAGCGATCCAGCGCGCCGCGCACAGCATCGACCTGCCGCTGATTGCCGAGCGGGTGGAAACTGAAGGTGAACTCAAGGTGCTGCGAGAGATGGGTATTCAGGGCGTGCAGGGCAGGCTGGTCGGCGAACCCGCACCTTGGCGCTGAGGAAGGATGAGCGGGCCGCAGAGCGGCCCGCTGCGGTTCAAATCAGACCGCTGTCTTCACTGTCATCGATCAAGTTGTTCAAGCCGCCCAGGGCTTCACGCGCACTGGAACGATTGAGCAGCTTTGCCTGAGCGCCGGCAGGCAGGTCAGTGATGCTGATCACGCCTTTGCTGGTCAGCACTTCGATCAAATCTTCAAGCACCCGGATCATGTCCAGATCGCTCTGCTTGAGCTGCTTGAGGCTGTTCTCGACAACGTCGTCGGCAAACCATGCCTGAATTTCAGCGTGGTCGGCTGGCAGTTCCTCCGTGCAGCCGTCGAAGGCGGCGGCCTCTACCCGAAGCAACTGGCCTTGTGCATCACGTTGCACGTAGAACATGGGGTATCCCTCGTTAAATTGAGTCCATCACCGCAGTCAGCAGCATAGGCCAAGCTCGCCGGGCTGTGGGCCCGGCGAGCGAGTATGCAATGTGAACAGGTTACAGGCCAAGCCTTGACCGTGGCAGCCGTGGTCAGGCTGCCGCGGTTGAGGGCTATCAGCTGTTGGAGTGGTCGATCTTGATGGTCGGATCAGCACCGGATACCAGCGAGTTGATTGTGGTATTGGCCCAGTTGACGCCTTCCAGCTTGATCGTCACGTCGGCATTGGCCAAGCCACCTGTGGCGTTGAGCTTGCCTTCGGAGCTGACCTGCAGGGTCGACTCACCATTGACCGTGGTGATCTTCAGGTAGTTGTCGATGGTGCTGGCCTTCTCGCCGTGCAGCAGATCGCTCAGGTCCAGACGGTCACCTTCGGCAGGCTTGAAGTCCTTGATCACATCCTTACCCGTGTCGCCGGCTTTCCACACGAAGGTGTCGGCGCCGCTACCACCGGTGAGAATGTCATTACCCTCACCGCCGAGCAGGGTGTCGATGCCATCGCCGCCGAGCAGGATGTCATTGCCCTTACCGCCATCGATGTAATCGTTGCCACCCTGGCCGAAGATGATGTCATTACCGGCATCGCCGAGCAGGGTGTCGGCACCATCATTGGCGCGCGATACATCGAACTCGCTGACGTGCTCGGTGATGTACTTGTGCAGTACACGTCCATCGACATCGCCCAGCTGTACACCCAGCTTGCCAGCGACATAGGCCTGCATGGCCTCGACGCCGTTGCCGGCAATCGAGTCGAAGCTGACCAGGTCACCGAAAAGGATGTCATTGCCATTGCCGCCACTGACCGCATCGTTGCCCGGTTTAGTGGCTTCGGTATGGCCAAGAATGGCTTCGGCCAGCTTGCTCGGATCGATGTTGGTCTGCGGTTTGCCGTCGGTGTCATATGGCTTCAGGTCGTTGGCATTGACGCCGTTGTTCAGACCAATTGCTTCGACGCTCGAGAGGTTTGACAACAACAGGAACGACTCTTTGGAGTTACTGGTGACGTTCCAACCCTGGCTTGCATACGACAATTCATAGGTGCCGTCGCCCTGGGCGTGCAATTCGCCTGAAGCATCGCGGTCGACTCGCCATTCATTGCCCCAACGATACTCAGCGGTGAGGTAGCCATTCTTGTTGACGCTGATCCGGTTGTCGCTACCCACCATTTCTTTGTTGAGCACGTCGCCCAGCTTGTAATTCAGCCTGCTCAGCTCGGTATCCATCGTGTAGCTGGAGTACTTGAACGTCGGGTTGGCCTGCTCACCAATCTGATAGACGTTCGGCTGACCGTCAGTGATGAAGAACGTCTGGTTATCGCCGGTGCTGCCAGCATCTTTGAGGTTCTGGAACCAGTTGGCGGTGGTTTTGAATGCATCTTCGTAGTTGGTACCGCCACCAGATCTGAGCTTGTCCAGTGCCGTTTGCAACGACTTCAACGCACCGTCGTCGGCCAGATTGATCGAGACGGTGGCGTTGACTTGATTGGCGAAGTCCACCAGCAGAATGTTCACCGTGCCGGACTGCGCGCCATTGACGCTGTTGGCCAGGGTCTTGAACACCGATTCCAGAGATTTCTTCGCAGCGTCCACACCACGATCACCCATACTGCCCGAGGTATCGACAATGAACGCCAGGTTATAGTCCTGCCCAGGCGTTACATGCAGGCCGTTGACGTCGGCAACGTTGATGTCGTTTCCACTACCGAGCGACATCGTGTCGTTTTCGGCGGTCAGGTTGCTGGTGTTGTAGGTGTCCGGGTAAACGGTGACCTTGATCGTGCCTTGGCTGGAGGCGTTGTCATTGTTGGCTTTTTCTGTCGCAGTCGAGGTGACGGTAACGTCGAACTGGCCATGGTAGTAAGCCGGCGGCTTGATGCTCAGGCCGTTGAGATTCCAGCCGGTGACATCGATTTCGCCTTTGCCAACCGTCACGGTGTGACCGGCGCCATCGCTGAGGACCGAGCCTTCCGGAATACCGCCCAGTTTGACGCTGAGTTTTTCCGAACCATCGGTGTCGGTCAGATTGGTCGAGATGCCCACCAGCTTGACGGTGCCATTCTCTGCACCCTCATTAAGCTTGTAGCCCTGGTAGTAACCTTCGCCGTTGTTGCCGTGCAAGTCGCCGACAGTAACGCCAGCGTTGTTCAGGTCGCTCACGCTTGGGTACATCGGGATGTTGCTGTTGCTCAGGTCGACCGGTGCGCTGCCATTGACCGACAGGTTGACGTCATAGCTGCCCGGACCGCTCTGGTTAGCGTGGTAGATGTCCAGGGTGTAATAACCGCTGCTGGTTGGCGTGAACGAACCGCTGATAGCGCCACCGGCGCCCCAGGTGGCCGAAGCCACATTCTTGCCGCCGATGGTAATCAGCAGGCTGTCGTCACCTGTACCACTGAAGCTGTAGGTCTTGCCGGCTTCCAGGTAGATCAGGCCGGAGGTCTTAGAGCCCGAGCCACCCGTCACACTGCCGTTGGACTGGGCGTTGGTGACCATTGAGGTGCTATTGGGGTTGCCGGCGTTATCGAAGACATTCTTCAACGCGTCACCGGTGATGCCGTTGCCGTTTGTGCCCAGGCCGTTAAGGCTGTTCCAGGTTTCCTTGACCAAGCCCACCGAGTTCACATTGTTGCTGCCGATGTTCAGGTCTGGCTTGTCGGCAACCGGGGTGATATCGATCTTCACGGTCGACTCGTTACCCAGGCCCTGTCCGTCAGTTGGCTTGAACTGGAGCTGTGCGTAGTCGGCTTCTTTGTTGCCCACGCCGCTGCCGCCGTTGGCGTTGATGCCCGACTCGTTGTGGTCTGGCACGAACTTCAGCTTGCCGGCATCGATGTCGGCTTTGCTGAAGACCTTGCCTGCATCGTTTGCGGTCAGGGTTTTCCAGACGTTGCCATCCTTGTACTGCAATACGCCATCAGCGGGCAGTTTGGTGATGGTCAGGCCCAGGTTAGCAGCTGGGGTGTCGGCATCGGTGATGCCGAAGTTGGCCCAGGTCAGTACCAGATCGGTGTCTTCGGTACCGGTCGCGGCGCCACCGGCGGCAACCGGAACTTCGTTGCTCTGGATGGTGGTGGTGACCTCGCTGCCGACGCCTGCCAGGTGTTCGAAGTTACCACCAGTGGCCGAATCGATCTTCACGGTGAAGCTCTCGGAGCCTTCGGCGAGACCGTCACGGTGGATCGGCACGCTGAAATTGGCGGAGCTGCTGCCTGCCGGGATTGTCACGTAGGCTACACCGGTGAAGTCTTTACCATCAGTGGCTGTGCCGGTGTAGCTCAGCTTGATGGTGACGTCGGTTTCCGCTTTGTTGGTCAGCGTCACGGTGTAGTTGGCAAGATCGCCTTCGGCAACCGAGGTGGAGCCGCCGATGCTGATGGTGGTGGTGTCGGTAGTGTCCTTGACTTCGGCAGTCGCGGACGCGCCATCCACACTGGTGGCTTCGTAGTTGCCGCCATTGACCGCAGTAACGGTTGCGTCGACGGTAGTACCGTCCTTGTAGACGTCTTCGCCGTTGGTGTTCGGGACGTCCAGCTTGCCGTAGCCGTCCTTATCGACGCTGACGGTGTAGTCCTTGCCACCGACGTTAACGGTCAGGGTGGTGGTGCCTTGTGGCGGATTGCTCAGCTGGAAGTGGAAAGTGACGTTAGCGTCGCCTTCTTT
>RCUS01001132.1_pt1 | contig 14619 bp, 8 predicted proteins | sample 2166221 | NCBI WGS metagenome assembly RCUS01 (sample SAMN09932758, study PRJNA488358) | compost metagenome | isolation source: compost soil in cyclohexanecarboxylic | place: Germany: Experimental Botanical Garden | reverse complement strand
CCTGCATGTAGCCGACCAGGATGCCGTCCTCGATCAGCGTGGTGCACTGGGTCGGATGGCCTTCGTCATCGATGTTGAGTGAACCACGGCGCCCATCCAGGGTGCCGTCGTCGACGATGGTCACGCCCGGGGCGGCCACGCGCTCTCCGATCCTGCCGGCGTAGACACTGGTGCCCTTGCGGTTGAAGTCACCTTCCAGGCCATGGCCGACCGCCTCGTGCAGCAGCACGCCCGGCCAGCCCGGCCCCAGCACCACCGGCATCACCCCGGCCGGTGCCGGCACCGCCTCCAGGTTCACCAATGCCTGCCGCAGCGCCTCGCGGGCGAAGGCTTCCGGGCGGCCATCGGCAAACAGGGTTTCATAGCCGTAGCGCCCACCGCCGCCGGAGTAACCCGACTCACGGCGACCGTTCTGTTCAACGATAACCTGCACGTTCAAGCGCACCAACGGGCGCACGTCGGCGCCCAGCACACCATCGGTGCGGGCAACCAGCACGGTATCGACGCCACCTGACAGGCTGACCATCACCTGCTTCACGCGCGGGTCGGCCGCGCGCAGGTAACCGTCCAGGCGCTTGAGCACCTCGACCTTGGCTTCGTTGCCGATGCCGTCGATCGGGTCCAGTGCCGGATACAGCACGCGCGCATCGCCGCGCAGCAGCGAGCGTCCGGTCTGTGCGCCACCTTCGCGCGAGATCGCACGTGCCGACTGCGCCGCCGCCAGCAGTGCACCGGCGTGGATGTCATCGGAATAGGCAAAGCCGGTCTTCTCGCCGGCAATCGCGCGCACACCCACGCCCTGCTCGATGGAATGGGCGCCGTCCTTGACGATGCCGTCTTCCACGCTCCAGCTTTCGCGCCGGGCGTGCTGGAAATACAGGTCGCCGAAGTCCACACCGGGGCCGAGCAGTTGGCCGAAGGTGCGCTCCAGGCCAGCGGTATCCAGGCCACCGGGGCGCAACAGGCGATCTTGGGCAAGCGTCAGGGCGTTGTCAGTCATGGTCTCGATCTGGGGGTGTGAAGGCGGCCAGGCAAGCCCGCCAGGGGAAACGGGGACGCCGGACTCAGCGCGGCGGCGGTTCGGTGACGGTCGGCGGCACGGTCGGCAATGGTTGTATGCGCGGCGGCGGTGCCGGCGCTGGCGCGCGTTCGCGGCTGCGCTCGATCACCTCCACCTTGGGCTCCTTCCACGGGCCGGTCACCTTGTAGGTGCGGGCGCCGATCTCGCCCAGTGGCTTGGACAATACCGCATTGGTGGCGGCGCCCAGCGCCGCGCCTACCGGGCCGCCGGCCACCGCACCGACCACGGTCAGCAGGTTGCCCGCGCGCGGGTTGACGTCGATGGTCTGGTCGAACTGCTGCTTGCGCAGGTCGGCCTCGCCACGGATGGTGATGTTCGCTGCCGGCCCTTCGATCAGCACCTTGTCGGTACGCGCCATGCCGTCGCCGAACTGCACGCTGCCCTCGACCTGGTTGAACGCGAAACCCTTGGAGAAGAAGTCGCGGAAGTCGAACATCAGCCGCCGCGGCAGCTGGGCGACGCTGAGCAGGCCCAGCACGCGGCCGGCACCCGGTTCCAGCTCCAGCAGCTGGCCATTGCGGGCGTTCACATCGAGCTGGCCCTGCAGGTTGCCCAGCTGGAAATCGGAAGGACCACCGGGCCACGACGCCTGCAGCTGGGCGTGGCCGGAGCCGCCGCGCAGCTGGCCGCCGTAGTCGAGGTTCTGCAGCAACCCGCCCAGGTCTTCACTGCGCACCTGCGCATCAAGCGCGGTGCGCGAGCCGCCGCCCTTGCCGAGCCAACGGCCACGGATGTCGATCTCCTGGCTGGGGGCACGGAAGCGCAGTTCTTCCACGCTCAGACCATTGGCAACTGGCCGCGTACGCAGCACTGCCTGGCCCAGCACCACCTTGCCGAACTTCAGGTCGGCGATGTCCAGTGCGAACGGCGGCAGCTTGGCCGGGTCCATGTCGTCGGCACCGGCCTGCACCCGTGCCGGTGCCGCGGTGGCTCCGGGAAGGGTCGGCAACGATTGCCAGTACACCCGCTCGAGCTGGCCGCTGATGGTGCCGCCATCGGCGTTGGGTACGGTCAACTTGCCAGCCAGCGAGGGGCCATCCAGGCGCACGTCCAGCGCCTGCGGGCCGGGGTGCAGCTGCAGGCGGGTCTGCTCGAACACGCCGCCGATCAGCATCAGCTGGCCGACCTGTACGTCCACTGCACGCAGCGGCATCGGATCGCCATCGCCACCGGCGCCACGGGCCAGGCCGATCCATTCCAGTGCATCCAGCGTCGGGCTGCGGCCATTGATGGTCAGCCCGCTGGGCGGCGGTTCGCGGTCAACACGGTCGCTGCCCAGGGTGACCTGCACGCCGGTCTGGTTGTTGTGGCTGCGCGCGGCCAGCGCCAGACGCTGGCCGAATGCCACGTCGATGCGGCCAGCACCCATCGGCAACTGCGCGGCCACGGTGGTCGGCAGCGGCTCGCTGGCCGGTTTCTGCAGCGGTGCCGGCAGGTCCAGGCGGGTGCCCACCAGATCCGAGCGCAGGCGCAACTCGCTTGGTGGTGCGGGCGCACCCGGCGCGACCTTCGGCAGGTTCACCGCGATGGTCCACGGCGACGTGCCATTGATGTAGGGCTTCAGCCACGCCATTTCCGGTGCGCGGTCGATCAGCACGCCCGCATCGAGCGTGGCGGCCAGTTCCGATTCGAAGGCCAGCTTGGGGTCACGCACGAAACCACCGGCGCGCAGGCTCAGCCGGCCGTCCTGGCCGAGGTGGCGCACGGTCAGCTCCTCGGCGGCGAAGCCGGCGTTGCTGTAGCGGGCCTGCCCGCGCATGTTGTCGAATTCCAGCTGGAAGCGCTTGTCGACCAGCTTCAGCCCAGCCAGGTCCACCGTGCCCTGCAGGTGGCCACCACCCTGGTCATGATGCAGAGGCTGCAGCAGGTCGAAATGCACGTTGGCCGGGCCGCTTGCCGCGAGGTTGTCCAGGGTGTCGCCGTATTCCTTGTGCAGCGGACTCTGCCGCAGCATTGCCAGCAGCTTGCCGGCATCGCCCTGGCTGTCGGCGCGCACGTACAGGGGTTGCTGGCCGAAATCCTGGATGCCGGCTTCGAACTTCTGTACCGCCACGCCGGCCAGATCGCCGCGGCCCTGCATGTGGAAGCCTGGGCCGATGAAGGCGACATCGGCGTCCACCTGGCTCATCAACGGCCAGTCGTGCTGGAAGCGGATGTCACCGTTGCTGATGTGGCCGGTGGCCTCGAAGCGGCCGTCGTTGTTGTCGAACGGCCAATCGTCCAGGTCACCGCTGACCAGGCCGATGCCGTTGCGCACCTGGCCACCGGCCAAGGCCATGTCCAGCCAGTCGGTGGCGCCCTTGCTCATTTTGGAATGGATCCAGAAACGCTTGGCGGCGGTCATCGGCACGTCGTCCAGCTTGGCCGCCAGCTGCATCCACGGCCGGGTGCCATCGCCCTGGAACCAGAGCCCACCGCGTACGTCGGCGGCGTAATCGGTGCCTTCCACGCGCATCGCCGGGGTGCCGATGCGCCAGCCACCGGCCTCGTCGCGCCAACCGACGATCTGCCCGGCCAGACGCAGATCGTGGCGCACGCCGAAACCGGTCGGCCAATCGAACTGCAGCTGGCGTTGCGGCTGCAGCTGCAGGCTGAAGCCATCGGCATCGCCCTCGAAGCGGCCGCCCAGGCCGCGCAGGCCCGGCGAGTTGCCAACGCTGGCAAAGCCCAGCGACTGCAGTTCGCCCTGTACCGACAACGGGCCATCCTGCTGACCGCGCACCTGCAGCTGCGCCACGTCCAGCTGCGGCTTGGCCAGGTACAGCCAATGGCGCAGGCCCGCATCCAGCCGGTCGCTGAGTGCCAGCGCGCGCAGAGCGATACCCGCCTGCGCCGCCCCGGCCTGCACCTGCATCTGCTTGCCCAGCCGCACGTGCAGGCCGTCCAGCTGCTGCTGGCTGCCATCGGCCTGCAGGCGCAGGCGCGGCACCTGCAGCGCCCAACCGTCTGCGGTCCGCTGCCAGCGCAGGCGAGCCTGCAGCCGTTGCAGCTGCATCTGCGGAGCCGCGATGCCGGGCATCGGCGCGCCTTCGATACGCAGATCACGCAGGTCCGAATCGGTGGTCAGCGCCACCGGCGCGAAATCCCGCAGGGTCAGCCACAGGTTGAGTTCGCCCTTGCCCTCGCGCAGGCGCATGCCACCGGCCGCCAGCAACGGCGACCAGGCGCGGAAATCAACCGGGTCGGCGCCCAGCCAGGCCTGGCCGTTGCCGCGCTGGCGATCCAGGTCCAGCACCGCCGTCAGCGGCAAGGCGTCGGTCTGTGCCCAGGCACGCACGCCCACCCGCAGGCGGTCGCCATCCACGCGCAGGCGCAGGTCGATGCGCGGCAGGGTGGTGTCCACGCCCAGCGCAGGTGCATGCACGCCCAGGCGGCCGCCAATCACCTGCAGTTCGCCCAGCCGGCGCAACGCATCCAGCGGATCGCCGCCAGCGCTGGACTGCGGCAGGCCACGCACCGACCAGCGGCCATCGGCGGCCTGCTGCAGGTCCAGCGCCAGGCCGCGCAGGCGCAGTTCGGTCAGCGAGCGGCCCGGCAACAGGCCGCTGTACATCGACACCAGCACCTCGGCTTCGCCGATGGCCAGGCCCTGGCCCGCGCCGATGCGCAGGCCCTTCAACTGCAACAGTGGACCGCGTCGGGTCCAGGTGGTGTCCAGGCGTTCGAAGCGCACCGGTTGTCCGGCGCGCGCACTCAGCCAGGCCGCGATCCTGTCCGGATGGCGCTCAGCCAGCGGCAGCAGCTGGCTGAGGGTGCCGACCAGCAGGGCAAGCCCGACCAGGCCGACCGCGCATGCGGCGATGAAATGACGGCGGATCCTTCGCAGTCGCAGGCGCGGCGGCGCGCTCATCGGCCACCGAAAGCAGACAGTCGGCCTGGATCAGAGCAGAACAACATCGAACTGCTCCTGCAGGTACTGCTCATCCGCCTGGAAGCGGATGCTCTTGCCGAGGAACTCCTCCAGCTCGGCCACGGCCGTGGATTCCTCATCGGTGATCCGCGCCACCACCTTGCTGGAGGCGATCACCAGCAGGCGCGCGGCATCGAACTGGCGCACCGCACGGGTGATCTCGCGGAAGATTTCGTAGGTCACCGTTTCGGTGGTCTTGATGGTGCCGCGGCCACTGCACTGCGGGCAGGTTTCCGACAGCTGGCGCTCCAGGCTTTCCACCGTGCGCTTGCGGGTCATCTCCACCAGACCCAGCGGCGAGAAGTCGTACACCGTGGTCTTGGCATGGTCGCGGGCCAGCGCCTTCTCCAGGGTACGCAGCACCTGGCGGCGATGCTCGGCGTCATCCATGTCGATGAAGTCGATGATGATGATGCCGCCCAGGTTGCGCAGGCGCAGCTGCCTGGCCACCGCCTGCGCGGCCTCCAGGTTGGTGCGGAACACCGTCTCTTCCAGGTTGCGCTGGCCGAGGAACGAGCCGGTATTGACGTCGATCGTGGTCATCGCCTCGGTCTGGTCGATCACCAGATAGCCACCCGACTTCAGCGGTACCTGCTTGTCCAGCGCACGGCCGATCTCGTCCTCGACCCCGAACATGTCGAAGATCGGACGATCACCGCTGTACAGCTCGATCTTCTCGGCCAGCACCGGCATGTACTTGGCCACGAAGGCCTGCAGCTGGGCGAAGGTCTCCTTGGAGTCCACCTTCACCTTGTCCACGTCCTTGCGGATCAGGTCGCGCACCGAGCGCAGCGGCAGGCTCAGGTCTTCATAGATGTTGCTGCACGACGCCGCCTCGCGGCCACGGCGCTCGACTACGTTCCACACCCGTGACAGGTAGGCGATGTCTTCAGCGATGGCCTCGGCCGGCTGGCCTTCGGCATTGGTGCGCACGATGTAGCCGTAGCCACCGTGCTGGGCCGACAGTTCGGTCACCAGCGCCTTCAGCCGCGCGCGCTCGCCTTCGTCCTCGATGCGCGCCGACACGCCCACCACCTTCGATTGCGGCAGCAGCACCATGTAGCGCGAGGGGATGCTGATCTGGGTGGTCAGGCGTGCGCCCTTGGTCCCGATCGGATCCTTCACCACCTGCACCACGATGTCCTGGCCGTCGCGCAGCAGCTCCACGATCGGCACGCTGGACGGCGGCGGCAGGGTGGTGTTCTCGGTGTCGGCACTGGCCACCGGCGCCGGCCGCACCACGTCATTGGCGTGCAGGAACGCGGCACGCTCCAGCCCGACTTCGACAAAGGCCGCCTGCATGCCGGGCATGACCCGTTGCACTTTGCCCTTGTAGATGTTGCCGACCACACCCCGGCGCCAACCGCGCTCGATGTGCAGTTCCTGCAGCATGCCGTTCTCGATCACCGCGACCCGGGTTTCGCGCGGGGTCACATTGACCAGGATTTCCTCAGACATCGGCAGCCTCCCTGGCGGCATCAGCAGTTGGGGCCAGCACGCCGCAGCGGGCCAGCAGACGATCGGTATGCAGCAACGGCAGCCCCATGACACCGGAGTAGCTGCCGGAAAGGTGTTCGATCCAGCGCTCGGCACCACCCTGGATGGCATAGGCGCCCGCCTTGTCCAGCGGCTCGCCGCTGGCGACGTAGGCGGCGATGTCGGCCGCATCGATCGCGGCGAAGGTGACCTCGGAAACGACCAGCTCGCTGTCCAGCCCCTGCGCGTCCACCACCACCACGGCGGTCATCACCTGATGGGTGCGCCCGGCCAGCCGCGCCAGCATGGCCCGCGCATCGGCGGCGTCGGCCGGCTTGCCGAACACGTCGCCATCAAGCACCACTTCGGTATCCGAGCCCAGCACCCGCGCCTGCGGATCATCGGCCAGCACCCGCGCCAGGCCGGCGCGCGCCTTGTCGGCGGCGACCCGGCAGACATAGTCCTGGGCACTTTCAGAGGCCGCGCGCTGCTCGACGACCTCCAGGTCCAAGGCCTGGAAAGGGCGTCCGAGTCGGGCCAGCAGCTGGTTGCGTCGGGGGGAGCGGGAAGCAAGATAGAGCATCGACACAGCATAACCTGACGCCGGTACCTGAATCGTCGGACAATCCTTCCCCGGCGCCTGCAACCCCGAACGGACTCACAGCGCGTTCATCGCTACGACACCACCCTCACCGCCACAACTAGGAGATCCCATGCGCCGCACCGCCACCCCGCTGCTGCTCGCCCTGTCCCTCGCTCTTGGAGCTTCGATGACCGCCCATGCCGACCCGTCGTCGCCGTCGATCGCCGCCCCGGCCGAAGGCACGCTGCTGAACATCTCGGCCAACGCCGAAGCCACCCGCGTGCCGGACGTCGCCACCCTGTCGGCCGGCGTGGTCACCCAGGCCGCCGACGGCAACAGCGCGATGCGCCAGAACGCCCAGCAGATGGACAAGGTACTGGCCGCGATCAAGGCCGCCGGCATCGCCGAGCGCGACGTGCAGACCAGCGGCGTCAGCCTCAATCCGCAGTACCGTTATGCCGACAACGAAGCACCGAAGATCACCGGCTACCATGCCAGCAACACCGTCAGCCTGAAGGTCCGCGACATCGCCAAGCTCGGCAAGGTGCTGGATGCGCTGGCCGCGCAGGGCGCCAACCAGATCAACGGCCCGCAGTTCGAGATCGACCAGCCCGAACCGGTCTATGACGAAGCCCGCCTGGCGGCACTGAAGAAGGCCCAGGCCCGCGCCCAGACCTATGCGAAGTCGCTTGGGCTGCAGGTGCGCCGCATTGTCAGCATCTCCGAGAACGCCGGTGGCGGTTTCCGCCCGATGCCGATGATGCGTGCGCAGGCCGCCGGCATGGCAATGGACAAGGCCACCCCGGTCGCCCCGGGTGAGTCGACCGTCTCGGTGAACCTGGACGTGGTGTTCGAACTGGGCCGCTGAGGCCCCTGCCCGCTTCCTGCAACGGCGCCCTGCGGGGCGCCGTTTTCGTTTCCGCGGCTACCGTGCGCGCCTCAGTAGATGAAGGCCAGCTCAACGCTGCCGCCCCTGCCTCTAGGCAGTGGTGGAGGCGGCGCGCTAATGATTGACTGCCAGCCGCGTGCGGCAACCCCGATGGCGGCCCTGGTGCGTTGAGGACTTCAACACTGGCATGGAGGTGGACCATGGTTCGTACGTATCCCGTAGTACCCCTGCACTTCGATCCCGCCCGCGTTGCCGCCTGGAGTGCGGCCATCGCCCTGCATCTGCTTGCTTTCCTGATGTTGCTGATTCCGGCGACCTACCAGGCCGTCACCGCACTTCCACGCGACCAGACCACGATCCGGTTCATCCCGAAGGAAGAACCGAAGCCCGAGCCCGTCCCCTTGCCGCCCAAACCTGAAAAGGTGGAAGTGGTGCAGAAGCAGCAGGCCGTGCCGGTCCCGCCAACACTGCCAGCGCCCACCGCGACCGTCGAAGAGGCCCAGGGCATCATCCTGCCGGCCGCCGAGCCGACAGTGGTGCAGGCGGCGCCGACGATCGCCCCGTCCGCGCCGTTGGCCGGTGCCCAGCTGCAGTACCGCAGCAACCCGCCGCCCAGCTACCCGATCCAGGCGCTGCGCAACCACGAGCAGGGCACGGTGCTGCTGCGGGTGGAGGTGGACCCCAGCGGGCAGCCGGTGAATGTCAGCATCGAACGCAGCAGCGGCTCGCGCAGCCTGGACCAGGCCGCGCGCCAGCAGGTGCTGCGCCACTGGCGTTTCGTGCCGGCCGAGCGTGATGGCATGGCCGTTCCGGCCATCGGCATGGTGCCGGTGCAGTTCTCCCTGCCCGACTGAGCCAGAGGCCGGCCCGGCAGCGCGCCGGGCCGGCCACAACGGTGAATGGGCCGGAACAGAGCCAATCTGCCCGGTTATTTGAACTTCGTTGGAAAACCGTTACGAATTTAGTAAAACTTCACACCTCCGTCACCTGCCGGAAACCTAGATTGACGCGTCCCGGGACACACCGGAGACAGCCCTCAATGCTCGAGTTTTCCAGTCAGGAGAGAAGCTGTGAAACACCCGATCCAACGGCCCGCCAGCCGCCGCCGCAACCACCTGGCAACGTCCATTACCCATATCCTCACCGGTGGCGCCCTGCTGCTCGCCGGCGCCGTGGCCTCCTCCTCTGCATTCGCACAGGAACAGGCCACCAACCTTGACCGGATCACCGTCACCGGTTCGAACATCCCGCGCACCAACACCGAGACACCGTCGCCGGTGCAGGTGGTGACCCGCCAGGAAATCGATCGCACCGGCAAGACCACGGTGGCCGAATACCTGCAGACCCTGACCGCTGACGGCTCAGGTTCGATCCCCAAGACCTTCGGCAACGGCTTCGCCGGTGGCGGCGCCGGCATTTCGCTGCGCGGCCTCGGTGCCGGCTCGACGCTGGTGCTGTTGAACGGCCGCCGCATGGCCACCTACGGCCTGGCCGATGACGGCCAGAAGGTGTTCACCGACCTCAGCACCATTCCCCTCGACGCCGTCGAGCGCGTGGAAGTGCTGAAGGACGGCGCCTCGGCGATCTATGGTTCCGATGCCATCGCCGGCGTGGTCAACATCATCCTGCGCAGCGACTTCCAGGGCGCGATCCTGCGTGCCTCCTACGGCACCTCCGGTGATGGCGACGGCAATGCCAAGAAGGCCACCCTGACCGCCGGTACCGGCGATCTGGCCACCGACGGCTGGAATGCGTTCTTCAGCCTGGATGTCGCCAAGACCGACGCCATCAAGATCAGCGACCGCAAGAACCGCAAGTGGATCGGCACCGGCGATATCCGTCCGTGGGGCTACGGCAACAATGCCCAGTTCCTGGGCGGCGCCTTCCTGTCCGGCCGCACCCGCGGCGGCGTGGGCCCCACCGGCGCGGTGTATGACGACCGCAATGTAGATGAAGACAATCCCGCCTTCCTGGTCGCGCTGCCGGGCTGCGCCGGCCTGACCACGATCCCCGGCCAGACCGAGGCCACCGCACAGGCCCAAGGGTGCCTGTGGGATCCGAACCAGCTGTATCGTGACCTCACCCCGGAAGAGAAGTACGTCAACGTGTTCGGCCGTGCAAGCTTCGCTTTTGGCGAGGGCGGTGAGGTCTACACCGAAATCGGCTACTCGAAGAAGGAAACGACCTTCAGCAACACGCCGTCGGGTGTCTCCGGCGGCTGGGGCTATCCCGGCGGCCCGGTCAACGCGAACAGCGGCGACGGGGCAACGGTGCTTGGCCCGAACCATCCGGACAATCCGATCCCGGGCCAGGCCTCGCGCCTGCGCTATTCGGCGTGGGATGTCGGTCCGCGCGTGACCAACAACACCAACGAGTTCAACCGGTTCCTGGTCGGCGTCAAGGGCAACTGGGGCGACTGGAGCTACGACACCGCCTACCTGCACTCCGGCACCGATCTGGTCAACAAGCGCACCGGCTTCCTGCGTTACAGTGCCGTGCAGTGCGCACTGGGCAATCCGAACTGTGCCGGCGGTGTGTGGCGCATCGGCGACAATGCCAACCTCAATTCGCAGGCATTGTACGACTACATCTCGCCGCAGATCAGCGCACGCGCCAAGTCCAGCCTGGACATGTTCGACTTCACCGTGTCGCGCAGCCTGATGGATCTGAAGGGTGGCCCGCTGGGCCTGGCGATGGGCACCGAGTGGCGCAAGACCAGCAACAGCCTGACCCCGCAGACCTACACCGACCAGGGTGACATCATCGGCCTGGGCTACTCGGCCTACGACGGCACCCAGAACGTGTATGCCGGCTATGTCGAACTGTCGGCGCCGGTGCTGGAGCAGCTGGAACTGTCGGCCGCCATGCGCTACGACAAGTACGAAAGCGGCGAAGGCAAGGCCACGCCCAAGGTCGGTATCAAGTGGACCCCGGCCGACTGGATCGCGCTCCGTGGCAGCTATGCAGAAGGCTTCCGTGCCCCCAATCCGGCTGAAAACGGCGATGGCGGCCTGGCAGCGTTCTCCAATGCCGCCGACCCTGTGCGCTGCCCGGGCGGCAATCCGGCCCCCGGTGCAACGGACGACGATTGCGGCGCCCTGCCGGTCGCCATCATCACCCGCCCGAACAAGGACCTGAAGCCGGAGGAGTCCAAGAGCTATTCGGTGGGCATCGTGCTGCAGCCGACCTCCTCCACCTCGCTGACCGTCGACGCCTGGCAGATCAAACGCACCAATGAAATCGCCCAGGGCGACACGGGTGCTGCAATCGCGGCAGGCAACGTGCTGCGCGACAACAACCTGCTCAACGGCGTTGCCGGCACCGGCAGCATCCTGGCGGTGAACACGCAGTACATCAACGCTGCATCGACCCGCGTGCGCGGCATCGATACCGATATCCGCCAGACCTTTGACATTGGCCCGGGTCAGCTGGAAATGGACCTGCAGTGGAGCCACGTGCTGAAGTTCGAGCGCACCGATGCCGATGTCACGAGGGATTACGCCGGCACTCATGGCAACTGCGATGTGACCAACTGCATCGGCACGCCGAAGGACCGCATCAACTTCGGCACCACCTGGAAGCAGGGCAGCTGGAGCGTCAGCGGCGTTGCCAACTACATCTCGAAGATGGAAAACAAGGACTTCCGTGGTCCGGAGGGCTCTTACCAGTTCGCCTACGCCGACGGTACCGACGTCACCAAGATCTCTTCGTTCACCACCTTCGACCTGTCCGGCCGCTGGAACATCACCGAAGCCTTCGAGCTGAACGCTTCGGTGCAGAACGTGTTCGACCGCATCGCCCCGCTGGATCCGACCACCTACGGTGGCGTGAACTACAACCCGCTGCACTTCAGCGGTGCGATTGGCCGTTACTTCACCGTTGGTGCCAAGTACACCTTCCACTGATCCTGGAAGTCGATTCAATGCAAAGGCCCGGGCTCACGCCCGGGCCTTTGCTTTTTTCCGCACGCGACAGCGTCCATCATGGTCACCCCGACAGCTGCGACGCGCGTGATGCCCTCTTCCAACCAACGCCTTGGCCTGGCCGCACTGACCGCACTGGTGGTCGGCTCGATGGTCGGTGCCGGCATCTTCTCGCTGCCGCAGAACGTGGCGCGCAGCGCCGGCCCGGCCGCCGCGCTGATCGGCTGGGCAGTGAGCGGCGCCGGCATGCTGATGCTCGCCTTCGTGTTCCAGGCCCTGGCCAATCGTCGCCCCGACCTGGACACCGGCATCTATGCGTATGCGCGCGCAGGCTTCGGCAACTACATCGGATTCTCTGCGGCCTGGGGCTACTGGGTCGCTTCGGTGCTCGGCAACGCCAGCTTCTTCGTACTGATCTTCAGCGGCCTCGGCCACTTCGCGCCGGTGTTCGGCGAAGGCAATACTCCCGCCGCGATCGCCGCATCGTCCGTGCTGCTGTGGACGGTGCACCTGCTGGTGCTGCGCGGCCTGCGTACCGCCGCGATCATCAATGGCCTGGTCACCGTGGCCAAGCTGGTGCCGATCGCACTGTTCCTGGTTCTGGCCGCCGGTGCGTTCCGCATGGACGTGTTCCGTGCCGACTTCTTCGGCGCTCCCGCGCTGGGGGACATGGGCCAACAGCTGCGCGGAATGATGCTGGTCACCGTGTGGGTGTTCATCGGTATCGAAGGCGCCAGCATCTACTCGCGCCGGGCCACACGACGCGCCGATGTCGGCCGCGCCACCGTGATCGGCTTCCTCGGCGTGTGGCTGCTGCTGGTGCTGGTCAGCCTGCTGTCGATGGGTGTGATGTCACAGGCCGAACTGGCGGGCCTGCCCAATCCTTCGATGGCCTATGTGCTGCGCGCGATCGTTGGCGAATGGGGCGCGACGGTGATCATCATCGGCTCGATCATCTCGGTGCTGGGTGCACTGCTGGCGTGGGTACTGCTGTGCGCCGAGGTGCTGTTTGCCGCCGCCGGCGATGGCACGATGCCGGCATTTCTCGGCCGCGAGAACGCGCGCGGCGTGCCCGCCAATGCGCTGTGGCTGAGCAACGGCCTGATCCAGCTGTTCCTGCTGCTGGTGCTGTTCAATTCGGGCAGCTACACCAGCCTGGTGCTGCTGGCGGCGTCGATGAGCCTGGTGCCGTACTTCCTGTCCAGCGCATTCGGCGTGAAGCTGGCCTGGCAGGGCGAGGCGTACGCCAGCACGGCCGGCGCCCGCTGGCGCGACTTCATCGTCGCGCTGCTGGCCAGCGCCTATGCGCTGTGGCTGGTGTATGCCGGTGGCCTGGACAACCTGCTGCTGTCGGTACTGCTGTATGTGCCGGGCGTGGTGCTGTACGCGTTGACCCGGCGCCAGCGCGGCGAGCGGGTGTTCACGCGCTGGGAGTGGGTGCTGTTCGGCGCGATCCTGGTGGTGGCGATCGCAACGCTGATGGCATTCTGGAAAGGCCAGCTGACGCTGTAGAACCAAGCCCGCGCTCGGCTTCGCGCAGGCAGCAGGGCATGGCTCGGCTCTACAACCGGCGTTTCGGCAGCATGCCGATGTCGTGCATCCAGCGTTCGGCCAGGCTGGGCCATGCCGACACCGGCGCATCTTTCAGGCGCAGGCCGAACGCGTGGCCGCCACGCGCGAACAGGTGCATTTCAACCGGCACGCCGGCGTCGATCAGTGCGCGCTGATAGGTCAATGCGTGACGGACATCGTCCGTCGGGTCATCGGCGGCCTGCACGATGAATGTCGGCGGCGCATTGGCATCGACCACGATGTCTTTTTCCAGCGAATCGTCCTTGCGTACCCAGAGATGCCCTGGATACAGCAGCATCGCGAAATCCGGCCGGCTGGACTGCGCATCTGCCGCATCCAGCGGTGCATAGCTGCGCTGCGCATGCGTGCTCAACCCGGCCACCACATGGCCGCCGGCCGAGAAGCCGATCACGCCCAACCGTTGCGGATCGATGTTCCAGTGCGCGGCCTGCGCACGCAGCAGGCCCATTGCCCGTTGCGCATCCTGCAATGCCATCGGCACGGCGGGAATGTCGCGGCAGTTGCATTCGCGATTCCAGTTCGGTCCCGAGGCGGGTACGCGATACTTCAGCAACGCGCAGGTGATGCCCTGTGCGGTGAGCCAACCACAGATCTCGCTGCCTTCCAGGTCGATCGCCAGCACGTTGTAGCCACCGCCCGGTACCACCATCACTGCGGTGCCGCTGGGCGTGCCTTTCGCCGGGAACACGGTGAGCGTGGGCACGGCCACGTTCTGCAGCATCATCCAGTGCTCGCCGCTGGCCTTGGAGACGGTTTCGCTGACCTGCTCGGGGCCTTTCAGCTTCGGCGGTGCCATCACCTGGCCATCGGGCCAGAGAGGAAATTCAGTGGTACCGGCCGGCGGTTGCCAGGTGGTTGGCGCGCCAGCAGATGCGGTCAATGGCAGCAGGACCATCAGCAGGAAAAATGCAAAACGAAACGCGCGCATCGTCAACATCCACGTGATGGACCTGCAGTGTAGAGTCGAGTCCGCTCGAAAAACCGAGCGCAATGCATCCGCGCATGGCGCGGATCTACCGCCGCACGCGACTGCACGGCACGACGCAACAAAAAAGGCCTGCATCTTGCGATGCAGGCCTCTTGAAAGTGGCGCCCGAAGTTGGACTCGAACCAACGACCCCCTGATTAACAGTCAAGTGCTCTAACCGGCTGAGCTATTCGGGC
>RCUS01001130.1_pt1 | contig 14659 bp, 13 predicted proteins | sample 2166221 | NCBI WGS metagenome assembly RCUS01 (sample SAMN09932758, study PRJNA488358) | compost metagenome | isolation source: compost soil in cyclohexanecarboxylic | place: Germany: Experimental Botanical Garden | reverse complement strand
TCAGCGAAGCGGGCGCCAGCATGGTTTTCGGGTCGCGCTGGTAGCGCTTGACCTCATACTCCAGGCCCAGCTCTTCAAGCAGCCACAGCACGCGCTGCGAGCGGGAATTGTTCAGATGATGGACGACGATCATGGCGATTTCCGTTAAACGATGGTTGAGTTCCAGTATAGCCGGACGCCGCGCCCCGGACGCGCGCCGCGTCGATTTGCCCATCCATGCGAGAATATATTACGTCTGAACAATATTTTTCTTGACAACTTATTGACGATCATGCATCTTAATTCTTTTTCAACTGCAAGGATTCCTGGCGTGGATATCGATACCAACACCCCGAACACCCAGCGCGAAGCGATCACCTTCAGCGCCACGGGCAGCGAATACTTCCGTATCTGGATCGTCAACCTGCTGCTGAGCATTGTCACCCTGGGCATTTATTCGGCCTGGGCCAAGGTGCGCCGCAACCGCTATTTCTATTCCAGCACCCACCTGGCTGGCAGCAGCTTCGAATATCACGGCAATGCCGTGGCCATCCTGAAGGGCCGCATCGCCGCCGTGGTCTTGATCGGCGGCTACAACATCGCCTTCCAGGTCTCGCCCATCATCGGCCTGATCATGCTCGTGCTGATGATGGCCGTGCTGCCATGGCTGGTCTGGAAAAGCCTGCAATTCAAGCTGTACAACACCAGCTACCGCGGCATCCGCTTCGGCTTCGGCGGCAGCGCCAAGGAAGCCTATAAATACTTCCTGTGGCTGCCCATCCTGAACACCTTCACGGCTGGCCTGATGACGCCGTTCCTGCATCAGCGCCTGAAGCGCTTCCAGCACACGCACAGCCGTTTCGGCAGCAGCAATTTCAGCTTCGACGCCACGGTCGGCAGCTTCTACAAGACCTATCTGCTGTTCTTCGCCCTGCTGCTGGCCGGTTTCCTGGTGCTGATCTTTGTCGTCTTCGCCAGCGTCTTCGCCACGTTTGCGACCGATGCCAACGATGTCACCAAGGCCGGCAGCATCTTCGGCGCCGTGGCCGCCCTGTATGCCTGGGCCTTCATCGTGCTGCCGCTGTTCCTGACCATGATCCAGAACCTGATCTGGAACCACACGCGCTTGCAGCAGCACCAGTTCCAGTCGCAGCTGACCTGGGGCCGCACCACCTTCATCATGCTGACCAACCTGCTGGGCATCGTCGTCACCCTGGGCCTGTTTTCGCCATTCGCCCACGTGCGCTGGCTGAAATACCGCCTGGAAGCGACGTCCATGCTGGTGCATGGCAGCCTCGATGAATTTGTCGCCGCCACCGGAGAGCAGGTCTCGGCCACCGGCGAAGGCGTGGTCGACCTGCTGGACTTCGACCTGTCGATGTAAGCATGGGCGCCGACAAGCAAGAAGACCACGCCAGCCTGGCCGCCCGCTATTTCGACGGCCAGACCTCGCGCCTGTACCACGTCACGCTGAGCGTGCGCGATGGCGTGGCGATGCTGGCCGGCGACATCGAACGCAGCTGCCCGCTGGGCGAGCTGCACGTGTCCGAACGCAGCAGCCACGCCGTGCGCAAGGTCAGCTTTCCCGATGGCGCCTACCTGGAAATCGCCGACCAGGCGGCCTTCAACGCGCTGCTGCACGACACGGGCCACCGCGACGGCTGGGTGGTGCGGCTGCAGCAAAGCTGGCGCGGCGCCCTGCTGGCGACAGTGGCCACCGTGCTGGCCCTGTGGCTCAGTTATCAGTACCTGCTGCCCGTGGTGGCGAAGGGCGTCGCGTATGCGATTCCCCAGTCCGTCGAGCGCCAGCTGGGCCAGGGCGTGCTCGATTTCCTCGACCAGCACGTGTTTGAAGCCAGCAAGCTCGATAACGCGCGCCAGCAAGCCTTGCGCGCCCGGTTCGCGCGCCTGTCCACACCCGGCGACAGCACGCCCGAGCACCGCATCGTTTTCCGCAAGAGCAAGATCGGGCCGAACGCCTTCGCCCTGCCGTCCGGCGACATCGTGCTGACCGATGAAATGGTGGAACTGATGCCGGACGACGACGCCATCATGGGCGTGCTGGCGCATGAACTGGGGCATTTGCAGCAGCGCCACCTGACGCGCCGCCTGATCCAGACCTCGGCCGTGGGCGCCGGCGCGGCGCTGCTGTTCGGCGACGTGTCGACGGTGGTGGCAACCTTGCCGCCGCTGCTGCTGGACTTGAAATATTCGCGCGATGTCGAACGCGAGGCGGACGACTACGCGATCGCCATGCTGCGCCAGAACGGCATTGCGCTGGAACACCTGGCGCAGGTGTTTGTCGCCCTGGGCAAGCTGGGCGACGGCACGCCGTACCTGTCGAGCCATCCGGCCAGCAGTGAACGCATCGAGCGCATCCGCGCGGCACAGCGCTAAGCACCTCACGCGGCGCGCCTGGGCGCCGCGTTCTTTCCAGCCAGCACGTTCCGTGAATCAAAGGTAGACTCGGCAGTATCAGTCTGACCTCACCGGAGTGCCCATGCACCTAGTACCATTTCGCTACCTGACCTTCATTGCGACGGCCGCCATCTTTGTCCTGTCCCTGTTTTACTACGATCATTACTGGCTGCCCGTGCTGGCCGGTGCGCTGACCCTGCTGGGCATCAGCGATCTGCTGCAAACCAAGCGCGCCCTGCGCCGCAACTACCCCATCCTCGCGCACTTCCGCTTTTTCTTCGAGAGTATCCGCCCCGAGATCCGCCAGTATTTCCTGGAAAGCGATACGGAAGCGACGCCGTTCTCGCGCAGCCAGCGCAGCATCGTCTATCAGCGCGCCAAGGAGCAGACGGACAAGCGCCCGTTCGGCACCCAGCTCGACGTGTATGAGGCGGGCTATGAGTGGATCAACCATTCCATCGCCCCCGCCAAGGTGACGGGCCACGACTTCCGCATCGAGATCGGCAACCATCCCGACTGCCCGCGTGAAAAACCGTATTCGGCCAGCGTCTTCAATATTTCGGCGATGAGCTTTGGCGCCCTGTCGGCCAACGCCATCCTGGCCCTGAACGGCGGCGCGCGCAGCGGCGGCTTCATGCACGACACGGGCGAAGGCAGCATCAGCCCCTACCACCGCGAAAACGGCGGCGACCTGGTATGGGAAATCGGCTCCGGCTACTTCGGCTGCCGCAATCCGGACGGCACGTTTTCGGAAGAACGCTTCGTCGCCAACGCCAGCTCCGAGCAAGTGAAAATGATCGAGCTGAAGATGTCGCAAGGCGCCAAGCCGGGCCACGGCGGCGTGCTGCCGGGGCCGAAAGTCACCATCGAGATCGCCACCACGCGCGGCGTGATGGTGGGCGAGGATTGCGTCTCGCCGGCCGCGCACAGCGCCTTTTCCACGCCGCTGGAAATGCTGCACTTTATCGACCGCCTGCGCACGCTGTCGGGCGGCAAGCCGACGGGCTTCAAGCTGGCCATCGGCCACCCGTGGGAATTTTTCGGCATCGTGAAAGCCATGCTGGCCACCGGCATCACGCCCGACTTCATCGTCGTCGACGGCAGCGAAGGCGGCACCGGCGCCGCGCCGGTGGAATTTACGGACCACGTCGGCACGCCGCTGCAGGAAGCGCTGGTACTCGTGCATAACACCCTGGTGGGCGCCAACCTGCGCGAGAAAATCAAGATCGGCTGTTCCGGCAAGATCATCACGGCGTTCGATATCGCCCGCCTGCTGGCGCTGGGCGCCGACTGGTGCAATTCGGCGCGCGGCTTCATGTTCGCGCTGGGCTGCATCCAGTCGCAAAGCTGCCACACGGACCGCTGCCCGACGGGCGTGGCCACGCAGGATCCGCAGCGCCAGCGCGCGCTGGTGGTGGCCGACAAGATCGCCCGCGTGGCGCACTTCCACCAGAACACCATGAAGGCGCTGGCCGAACTGATCGCCGCCGCCGGCCTCGAACATCCGCAGGAACTGCGCCCGCACCACCTGGTGCGGCGCATTTCGCCGAACCAGGTGAAACTGGCGTCGGCCCTGCTGCCCTTCCTGGAAGCGGGCCAGCTGCTCGACCCGAGCCAGCTGCCGCAACTGCCGCCTGTGTTCGGCCTGTACTGGCCCAAGGCGCAGGCCGAGTCGTTCAAGCGCCTCGCCTGACGAGTTATCGCGAAGCTGTTGCGCAAGTGGTGACAAGTGGAGCAATACCACTTAATAACCACTTGCGCAAAAATCCAAATCCAATACAATACCAAAACAAGTAAAAAACAAGGCAGCTTTTCCGCTGACCGCCACGCTGCGGCATCACGGGCCACAATACAGGCTTGCCGTCATCAACACGAATACCGGAGGAGTTGCAGCATGGAGCAGGGTTTGCGCGAAAAAGTAGGACAGTTGTTCATGGTGGGCTTTGACGCCCTGCAGGCGGACGAGCATATCAAGACCTTGATACGCGAAAAGAAGGTGGGCGGCGTGATCCTGTTCCGCCGCAATGTGCACACGCCGGCGCAAGTGTCGGCCCTGTGCCGCGAACTGCAGGAGATCAACGCGGAAGTGTCCGACACGCCGCTGCTCATTTCCATCGACCAGGAAGGCGGCATGGTGATGCGCATCGAGCAGGGCGTGACGCCGATTCCCGCCGCCATGGCCTTCCAGGCGGCCGGCTCGCCGGAAGACTGCGAACGCATGAACCAGATCAGCGGCGACGAGATGCGCCAGGTGGGCATCAACATGCTGCTGGCCCCCGTGCTGGACGTCAACAACAACCGCAACAACCCCGTCATCGGCGTGCGCGCGTATGGCGAAGATGCCGATACCGTCATCGAATACGGCATGGCCGCCATGCGCGGCCAGCGCGCCAGCGGCCTGGCCGTCACCGCCAAGCATTTCCCCGGCCACGGCGACACGGCGATCGACACGCACTACGCCATGGCCCTGGTGCCGCACGACAAGGAACGCCTGCGCGCGGTGGAACTGGCGCCGTTCCGCGCGGCCATCGCCGGCGGCGTCGACGCCATCATGACGGCGCACGTGGTCTTCCCCGCCTTCGAAGCCGACACCAAGGTGCCGGCCACCCTGTCGAAAGGCGTGCTGACCGACCTGCTGCGCGGCGAGATGAAATACCAGGGCGTGGTCATCACCGACTGCCTGGAAATGGCGGCGATCGCTGACGGCATCGGCATCCCCAGGGGCGCCATCGCCACCTTGCAGGCGGGCGCCGACATCGTCCTCATTTCGCACCGTGAAGCGCAGCAGACGGCGGCCATCGACGCCGTCATCGACGCCGTGGAAAGCGGCGAGATCGCCGTGGCGCGCATCGACGCAGCGCTTGCCCGCGTCACTGAACTCAAGCGCAACCGCGCCGTGCGCGACTGGCGCGAACGTCCCGTCACGCCGCCCGCGCTGATGCAGCCGGCCGCCATGGCCCTGTCGCAGCTGCTGCAAAAAGCGGCGCTGCGCGTGCAGGGCGATTACCGCGCGCTCGATGCCAGCCTGCCCGTGACACTGCTGACGGTGGAAGTGCGCTCGCGCAGCGAGATCGATGAAGTGGCGCTGGGCCGCAACAAGGAAGCGCGCAGCTCCATGCTGCCGGCGCTGCTCGAAGCGGGCCTGGATGTGCGCGAATATGCGCTGTCGGCCGAAGCGCTGGACGACGAAGTCAATGAAGCCATCGCCTTTGCGCAAGGCGCGCAGCAAATCGTGCTGCAAACGTATAACGCCATGTTCGTCGACGGCCAGCGTCGCCTGGTCGACGCCCTGCCGCAGGATAAACTATGGCTGGTGGCGGGCCGTTTGCCGTACGACCTGGACCTGGCGCCCGCTGCGCAAGGCCGCCTGGCCGCCTTTGGCTGCCGCCCGGCCGCGCTGACGCCCGTGGTGGAAAAGCTGGCCGGCCAGGCGTAAGCGCGGCGCCGCAGACGTAAAAAAACCCGCTCGCGCGGGTTTTTTTCATTCAGGGCTGCGTAGCCGGCGGCACGGGCGGCAGCGCCGCCACCGCCAGCAAGGCAAAGGGCCCGAGGAACAGGCCGATGCCGAACCAGACGCCGCCATGGCGGCCACGCCGGCTGGCCAGCAGCCAGGTGGCGACCGCAAACAAGAACATGAAGATCAACAGTATCGCCATTGCCACTCCTTGCCATCTGGAAAGCCCAGTGTAGCCCAGGGACGCGCCCGTGGCTACACTGAAATGCAGGCCCTAGCGCTGCACCTGCATCAGGATCACGCGCTTGCTGCTGCCGTCGGCGGGCGGCGTGGCGGACGGCGGCGGGCTGTCGCAGGAGCCGCAGGAACCGCAGCCGCTGCCGCAGCCGCGCGCCACCTTGAAGAAGGTCGACAGCTTGGCCTCATCGAGGCCGCAGCGCACCAGCCCACGCACGATGGCGCGGCGCACGCCGGCCGGCAGGTACTTGGTCGAAAAATGCAGCAGCGCGGCTGCGACGATGAGGGCGACGATGATGGTTTGCCACATGCTGCTCTCCTATGCGCCAGCCATCAGGGCGACGCGGTACGTGATGAACGAGGCGGCGTACGCCAGCGCGAACATGTAGCCGGCCATCAGCAGCGGATAGCGCCAGCCGCCCGTCTCGCGTTTCACCACCGAGAGGGTCGACAGGCACTGCGGCGCGAAGACATACCAGGCCAGCAGGGACAGCGCGGTGGCCATCGACCACGAGTGGGCGATCAGCGGTTCCAGAGTGGACGCCAGCGCATCGCCCGTTTGCGACAGCGCGTACACGGTGCCCAGGGCGCCGACGGCCACTTCGCGCGCCGCCATGCCCGGCACCAGCGCGATGCAGATCTGCCAGTTGAAGCCGATCGGCGCGAAGATCACTTCCAGGCCGCGGCCCAGGATACCGGCCAGGCTGTAGTAGATCGGCGGGTGGATGGCGTTGTCCGGCGGGCCGGGGAAGGTGCTGAGGAACCACAGGATGATCATCAGGCTCAGGATGATGGTACCGACGCGCGTGAGGAAGATCTTCGCGCGTTCCCACAGGCTGACGGCCAGGTTGCGCAGGTGCGGCCAATGGTAGGCGGGCAGCTCCAGCAGCAGCGGCTGATTGCCGCGCACGCCCATGCCGCGCTTCATGACCCAGGCCACGGCCATGGCCGAGATGATGCCGGCGAAGTACAGCACGAACAGCACCAGGCCCTGCAGGCTCAAATAGCCCCACACTTCGCGCTCGGGGATGAAGGCGGCGATGATCAGCGCATACACGGGCAGGCGCGCCGAACACGTCATCAGCGGCGCGATCATGATGGTGACCAGGCGGTCGCGCGGGTTCTGGATGGTGCGCGCCGCCATCACGCCGGGAATGGCGCAGGCAAAGCTCGACAGCAGCGGAATGAAGGCGCGGCCCGACAGGCCCACGCCGCCCATCAGGCGGTCCAGCAGGAACGCGGCGCGCGGCAGGTAGCCGCAGTCTTCCAGCGCCAGGATGAAGAAGAACAGGATCAGGATTTGCGGCAGGAACACCAGCACGCTGCCGACGCCGCCGATGATGCCTTCCACCAGCAAGCTCTTCAGGTGGCCGTCAGGCATGTTCGCCGTCAGCATGGCGCCCAGGTGGCCCACGCCGTCGGTGATCATTTCCATCGGCGTGGCAGCCCACGCAAACACGGCCTGGAAAATCAGGAACATCAGCACCGTCAGGATGATGGGGCCGGCGACAGGGTGCAGCACCACGTCGTCGATCTTCTCCGTCAGGTTGCCGCGGTCGCCAGCGTCATTGCTGACGGCAGACAGGATGCGGCGCACTTCGCGCTGGGTCTCTTCGACGCTGACAGCGTCGATGGCCGCCAGCGGTTTCGCTTCCACGGCCGGCAGCGGCAGCATGGCGTCGATGGCGTCCAGCAGGGCTTTTTCGCCATCGTGCTGCACCGCCACGGTTTCCACCACGGGCATGCCCAGTTCCTGCGACAGCTTGGCCGTGTCGATGAGCATGCCGCGCTTGCGCGCCACGTCCGTCATGTTCAGCGCCAGCAGCATGGGCAGGCCCAGGCGCTTGACTTCCAGCACCAGGCGCAGATTCAGGCGCAGATTGGTGGCGTCGACGACGCAGATGATGGCGTCCGGACGCGGATCGCCACGGCGAAGCCCGCCCACCACGTCGCGCGTGATGGCTTCATCGGGCGTGGTGGCCGACAGGCTGTAGGCGCCTGGCAAGTCGAGGATGCGCACGGGTTTGCCGGCCGGCGAAGTGAAATGGCCTTCCTTGCGTTCGATGGTCACGCCGGCGTAGTTCGCCACTTTCTGGCGCGCGCCCGTCAAACGGTTGAACAGGGCGGTCTTGCCGCAGTTCGGATTGCCCAGCAGGGCGATTTGTGGCTGATGCGGCGGCTTGTGCGTGCCCGCATCGACGATAGTTTCTACAGCGCCCATGGTCATTCCGGTTGAGTCAACGGTTGAATCGTAATCAGCGCCGCTTCGAAGCGGCGCAGTGCGAACGTGGCATTGCCGACCTTGATGGCCAGCGGGTCGCCGCCGGGAATGCCGCGCTTGAGCATGCGGATGCGTTCGCCGGGAACGAATCCCAGCTCCATCAAGCGGCGGGCCAGGTCGACGCCGTCCTCCGTCTGTCCTGCCGCGTGGGGTGTGATATGCAACACAGTGCCGCTCTGGCCGACTGCCAGGGCGTCGAGCGTCATCAAGGGTGGAACTAGAGTCATGAGCAAATTCCGTTCAAATGAAGAACACCCGGGAACAGCAGCGGCGCAGGGTGCCCTGCGCTGATACCGGGTTTGTGAGGTAAATCGCAACTGTTGCGCATTACCGACAAGCGGCCTTTCCATATGTCCAGACGGTGGCCGTCCGAGACAATACCAGCATTATAAACATGAATGCGAATTGTTTTTATTTAGCCCGGAGAGCCGCCGCCGGCAAGGGCCGCGTCATTCGGGCGCACGGCTTGCCGACGCTTTGCCGCAGCACCGCGCCAGCCCGCCAACTGCCGCACGTTTCATCAAAATCGCTTGCATTGTCCTGCACTTTGCGCGACAATGAAACGTAATGATAATGATTCTCATTAAAACACTAGCAACAATGCCTCGCAGCACTAGTGTATTTTCATCCTCCAGCCAGAAGGTGTATCAATGATTGTATGTGTCTGCAACAACATATCTGATCGTGAAATCCGTCAAGCCGTTGATCTTGGCCTGTCCAGCATGGCCGAACTGCGCCGCGACCTGGGCGTGGCCACGTGCTGCGGCAAATGCCATACCTGTGCACGCGAAGTGCTGAACGATCACCTGAACGCCAGCGTGGTGCTGCAAGAAACCGTATTGATGCGAGCTGTACTGACAAACTAAGGAAAGTGATGAACGCCATGACGATGATGCCCCCGCCCGTAACGGTGCAGGCCGTGGAACAATTTGCCGATTTCGACAAGAAACGCAGCAAATTCGTGCCGCTGATGGCCATCGTCGTGCTGCACATCGCCGGCTTTTACGCGATCCAGAGCGGGCTCTTGAGCCGCGTCGTCACGGCCGCCATGCCGACCATTACCACCATCAGCATCATCGCCCCGCCAGCGCCGCCCAAACCGCCGGCACCGTCCGTGCCGAAAACCGTGGAGCTGAGCGCCCCCGTGCCGCGCGCCGTCATTCCGCCGCTGCCGCTGATCGCCGTGGCCCCGAGCGAACCGACGATCACGCCGCCACAGCCGACGCGCTCCGAAGCGGCGCCTGCCGCCACCGCCGCGCCAACGGCGCCATCGGCACCCGCACCTTCGCCACCGGCTCCATCGGCGCCGCGCACCGTCAGCAGCGTGGAATACATCAAGGCACCGCAGCTGATCTACCCGAACCTGTCGCGCCGCCTCGGCGAGAGCGGCACCGTGGTGCTGCGCATCCTGATCAATGAAAAGGGCTTGCCCGAGCAAATCCTGATCCATAAATCGACCGGCTACAACAACCTCGACGAAGCGGGCCGCCAGGCCGCGCAACGCGCGCTGTTCAAGCCGATGGTAGAAAACGGCAAGGCCGTGCCCGTCTACGTCTTAGTACCACTGACCTTCCAACTGAGCTAGCCCACGGCGGCGCCCTGCGCCGCTGCCAGCCCGCAAGCATCGCACCGCGTGCCCTGCTTGCTTTTTTGCGCCCTGTTTTTAGTCAAGCGATTTGCTTGTTTCAGTCTGCCAGCCTACATCCCCGGGCCCGGCAGACTTTTTTTTGCCTGCTATGGGGTCAGACCCTCAACACCGCCAACGCCCAGTTCAGCGCCAACGTCACCGGGGGTCTGACCCCAGCCTTACATCTCCGCCCACATCCGCAGCAGGTTGTGATAATGCCCCGTCAGTCCCACCGTCGCCGGTGAATCGCCATGCTCCGCGCGCACGCTCTGGATGTTTTGATCGAGCTCGAACAGCATGCTGCGTTTCCAGTCCTCGCGCACCATGCTTTGCGTCCACAGGAATGAGCAGATGCGCTCGCCGCTGGTGACGGGCAGCACTTGGTGCACGCTGCTCGACGGATACACGATGACGTCGCCGGCCGGCAGCTTCACTTCATGCGTGCCGTAGGAATCGACCACCACCAGTTCGCCGCCTTCGTATTCGTCCGGCTCGCTCAGGAAAACCGTCGACGAGACGTCGGCGCGCATCGACTGCATGCCGTTTTTCGGCGTGCGGATGGCGCCGTCGATGTGCAGGCCATAGTGTTCGCCGCCCGCATAGCTGTTGAAGAATGGCGGCAGGATGCGCAGCGGCAGCACGGCAGCGAAGAACAGGGGATTGGCCATCAGCGCGCGGCTGACGGTCTCGCCCAGTTCCAGCGCCAGCGGCGAACCTTCAGCCAGCTGGCGGTTGCGCTTGACTTGCGCGCCCTGCGCGCCCACGCTGGCGCGCCCGTCGACCCAGTCTGTCTGCGCCAGGCGCTGGCGAAAGTGCGTGACCTGTTCCGGCGTCAGCACGCCAGGTATGTGCAGCATCATCTTGCGATCCTTTGTAGTGAATTCTTCTGAGGATTATCGCACCGCCGCCAGCGACCAAGAAGGCATAAAGGCAAGAACCACGCAAACATTTTCCACCTGTTTCACGCGCCCGCCCGAGCATGCCGGACATGCAAAAAAGACAGCAGGAACGCGAATGAGAATACCCTCCATTTGCCTTAACAAATAAAAAACGGAGAAGTGTGGTGATTTACTTGAGAATGGGTTTTATTCGCACGGTATTTACGTTAAAAAGACGGAAAAATGCCATTTCGCAGCAAAAACCGCTCACATTTTGCGCTATCATGCGGGCATAGCGAAACCGGCAAGCTGCGCGCCACCAGGCAGCCTGCGCCACCCGGCAGTGAACGCCAGCAGCCCCCGGTTTCATCATCGAACGCGACACCGAACAAAGGAAATCCCATGAAGGGCGATAAAGAAGTCATCCGCATGCTCAACGCACAGCTCACCAACGAACTGTCCGCCATCAACCAGTACTTCCTGCATGCGCGCATGTACAAGCACTGGGGCCTGGAAAAGCTGGGCAAGAAGGAATACGAAGAATCGATCGGCGAAATGAAACACGCCGACAAGCTGATCGACCGCATCCTGATGCTCGACGGCCTGCCGAACCTGCAAGCGCTGCACAAGCTGCTGATCGGCGAGAACACGCCGGAAATGCTGGAATGCGATTTGAAGCTGGAACGCGCCGCGCACGCCACCGTCAAGGAAGGCATCGCCATCAGTGAAAAAGCGGGCGACTACGTTTCGCGCGACCTGTTCCTGATGATCCTGGAAGACACGGAAGAGCATATCGACTGGCTCGAAACGCAGATCGACCTGATCGCCAAAGTCGGCATCCAGAACTACCTGCAAAGCCAGATGGCGATCGAAGAGTAATGAAGACATCTGGCAAAACCTGCTGCGCGTCGGCATAGGCGGCCTGCGATGCTCACCGTACTAGTGTACGGTTGCGCTTCTCGGCCACCTCTTCCTTCCGCTCGCTACGGTTTTGTCAGGTGTCGTAACATCATTGATGGAACAAGAAAAACCGGCAAAGCCGGTTTTTTTTACGCCTGCCATCAAGCCTTGCCGGTCTGCGGCGGGCGCAGTTTGATGAACAGCACCGCCACCGCCGCGCACAGCAACAGGGCGCCAGCCAGCCGGATGACGTTCTCCGGATTGCCGCCCAGCCAGCTGCGGTAATACAGGGGCAAGGTGAAGATCTGGATGATCATCGGGATGACGATGAACATATTGAAAATACCCATGTAGACGCCCGTGCGCTCGGGCGGAATGCAGCCGGCCAGCATGATGTAGGGATTGCCCATGATGCTGGCCCAGGCCAGGCCCACGCCCAGCATCGGCAGCAACAGCAGCGCCGGGCTATGGATCAGCGGGATGCTCAGCATGCCCACGCCGGCCGCGCACAGGCACACGCTGTGCATGCGCTTGGGGCCGAAACGGCGCGTGAACGGCACCAGCGCAAAGGCGGCGACAAAGGCGACGAAGTTATAGAAGGCGCCCACCTGCCCGTTCAGCAGGCCCGCGTCGCGAAAGCCTTGCGAGGCCGGATCCGTCGTGTGAAACAGGGTCGCCGACAGCGACAGCGCAATGTACTGCCAGTAGCAGAACAGCGCGTACCACTGGAACAGGTTGACGAGGGCCAGCTGCTTCATCGTCGGCGGCATGTCGCGCAGGGCCGCGCCGATATCGGCCAGCGTGTGGCGCCAACCCGCCGGACGGCTGCGGATAGCCGCCAGCTCGGCCGCCGTGAGCGGGTTTTCCGGCGTCGTCTTCAAGGTCCACAGCACCGAGGCGAGCGAGAACACGGCGCCGATCATGAAGGCGGCGATGACGATGTGCGGGATATGGCTGCCATTGACGGCATCCTTGTTCATGCCCAGCATGACCAGCAGCGACGGCGTCAGGTAGGCCAGCGTCTGCCCCAGTCCCGTAAACGCGCTTTGCGTGAGAAAACCCAGCGAGTGCTGCTTCTTGTCGAGCTTGTCGCTGACAAAGGCACGGTACGGTTCCATCGTCACATTGTTGGCCGCGTCGAGTATCCACAGCAGGCTGGCGGCCATCCATAAAGTCGGACTGAACGGCATGGCCAGCAGGCCCAGGCTGCACAGGATGGCGCCGATCAGGAAGTACGGCGTGCGGCGGCCCCAGCGCGTCACCGTGCGGTCGCTCATGGCGCCGATCAATGGCTGCACGAGCAGCCCTGTCATGGGACCGGCCAGCCACAGGTAGGGCAGGCTCGCCTCGTCGGCGCCCAGGTATTTGTAGATGGGGCTCATGCTGCTTTGCTGCAGCCCAAAGCTGAACTGGATGCCGAAAAAGCCGACATTCATGTTGACGATCTGCCAGAACGACAGGTGCGGACGGTGCGCGCTGGCGTCGCTCATGCTGCTTCCCGTTCTTGCTCTTGCTCCCGCTCCAGCCACAGCATATGCCATGGCTGCAAGCCCACCGTGCCGGCCAGTACGCTGCCATCGAGACTGTTGCGCCATTCGCCTGCCGGTAAAGTGAAACGCTGGCTGGCGCCGCTGAAATTGCTCAGGTTGAGAAACGCCTCGCCGCGCAGCAGCGCCAGCACGGCCGGCGTATCGGCGGGCAGCACGCTGCGCGGCGCGGCGGCGGCCAAGGCCGGCAAGCGCCTGCGCGCGTCGATCAGCTGGCGCAGCGCCAGGTACAGCCGGCCGCTGGCGCTCACACCATCGTGGCGCCATGCCAGCAAGCTGTCATCGAACGCGGGACGCTGCAGCCAGCGGCTGTCCATCGCCCGGTCGGCCCGCTGTGTGTAGCTGTGATCGTTGGTCATGCCCAGTTCATCGCCCATGTACAGCACCGGCAAGGCGCCAAAGCTCAAGGCCAGGCCATGCAGCAGCAGCAGGCGCCGCAACGCGTATTCCTGCTCCTGCACCGTGGCGGCGCTTTCCAGCCCGGCCAGCGAGGCCGCCATGCCGTTGCTGCCATGCGCCTTGTCGGCGCTGCTGCTCTGGAAGGCGGCGCCGCGTGCATAGCTGCCGGGCGCGCCGGCAAAAAACTGCGCGATGCGGGCCAGGCGCGCCGGCCCGTTCGCACCCGCTTCATTGAGCAGCACGTTCCAGCCGATGTCGTCATGGCAGCGCACATAGCTGAGCCAGCTGGCGGCCGGCGGCAGCGGCGGCGTGGCCGCGATCAACTGCTGCAGCAAGTCCGTGCTTTCTTCGGCCAGCGCGCCCCAGCCGGCGGCCATCAGGCTGCTGTGATAGGCGATATGGCATTCGGGCGCCGCATCGCTGCCAAAATAGGCAGGCAGTTTGGGCGTGGGCACGATGGCTTCGGCCTTGAGCAGCACGCCCGGCGCGACGATGGCGGCAATCGCCCGCAACGCTTGCAGCAGGCTGTGGGCTTCGGGCTGGTTCATGCAGTCCGTGCCTTCGCGCTTCCACAGGAAGGCCGTCGAATCGAGGCGGAACACCTCGATACCCTTGTTGGCCAGGCCCAGCATGGCACCCGCCATGGCCGCGAAGACGGCCGGATTGGCGTAATTCAAATCCCACTGGTAAGGATAAAACGTGGTCCAGACCCAGCGTTCAAGCTCCGGCACAAACGTGAAATTGCCTGGCGCCGCCTGTGGAAAAACCTGGCCCACGGTGCGCTCGTAGCGGTCCGGCTGCACGCGGTCGGGATAGGTATGGAAAAAATCGCGCAGCAGCGGATCGCCGGCCTTGGCGCCCAGCGCCCACGCATGGTCGTCGGCCACGTGGTTGAGGATCAGGTCCGAGCACAGGCTGATGCCGGCCGCGCGCAGCTGC
>RCUS01001129.1_pt1 | contig 14675 bp, 11 predicted proteins | sample 2166221 | NCBI WGS metagenome assembly RCUS01 (sample SAMN09932758, study PRJNA488358) | compost metagenome | isolation source: compost soil in cyclohexanecarboxylic | place: Germany: Experimental Botanical Garden | reverse complement strand
TGGAAGACGCGATCCACAAGATCGACAAGGAAACGCGCGACTTGCTGCAAGACACGTTCGACAAGGTCAACCATCACTTTTCCGAGCTGTTCCCGATTCTGTTTGGCGGCGGCCAGGCCAAGCTCACCATGACGGGCGACGAAATTCTCGATTCCGGTGTACAAGTCATGGCGCAGCCGCCTGGCAAGAAAAATGCCACCATCCACCTGTTGTCGGGTGGAGAGAAAGCGCTGACCGCGACGGCCTTGGTGTTTTCCATGTTCCGCCTGAATCCGGCGCCGTTCTGCCTGCTCGACGAAGTCGATGCACCGCTGGATGATTCGAACACGGAACGCTTCTGCCGCATGGTTAAGCGCATGTCCGACCAGACCCAATTCCTTTTCATTTCGCATAACAAGATTGCGATGGAAATGGCCCATCAATTGATCGGTGTGACGATGCAGGAGCAAGGCGTATCGCGCATCGTGGCGGTGGACATGGAGTCCGCCGCAAATTTTGCTACCGAGGCACAAGCAGCATGACAGACCTTCAAATTACTTTGTTCGGCGCCGGCGGCGTCTTTATCGTCGGTGTTTTCTCCTACAACAAATGGCAGGAATATAAGGCCAAGAAAAGCGTGGAGCGGGCCTTTTCCACCGATCACGATGACGTGCTGATGCGCGAAGGCGAAGCGCCTGTGGCCGATGTCCAGGAACCCGTCCTGCGCCAGGAACCGCGTTTCGATGCGGCGCCGGCCGCCAAGGCCGAGCCGTCGTTTGGCGCGCCCCCGGCCGCCGCCGTAACGGACGCGCCCGTGCACGCGGAACCGTCGCTGGGCGATGCCGCCGCGCCTGTGGTTTCGCCTGCCGCTGCGCCTGCCGCTGCGCCTGCCGCTGCCGCAGCGGCTGCTCCTGTGCGCGAAGAAGTCAGCGCCGCCAGCGAACAGGCTACCAGCCTCGTCGATCCGCTGATCGACTGCCTGCTGCCCTTGTCGCTGGAAGCGCCGGTACGCGGCGACAAGATTTTGCCCGTGCTGCAAACGCTGCGCCTGGTGGGCAACAAGCCCGTGCATTTCATCGGCCTGCATGTGAATGGCGACTGGGAACCGATCACGCATGGCGGTGTCTACACCAAGATGCAGGGCGGTGTGCAGCTGGCCAGCCGCAGCACGGCCCTGAATGAACTCGAGTACTCGGAACTGGTCACGCGCCTGCGGGGCGTGGCCGACGATATCGGCGCCGAGCCGGAAGTGCCGGACATGATGGAAGTGATGGCAGAAGCGCGCAATCTGCACCGTTTCGTGGCTGGCCACGACGCGCAGCTGGGTGTCAACCTGCACACGAATGGCGCGCCATGGGCCATTTCCACCTTGCTCGTGGCACTTGAAAAACAAGGTTTCGACGTGCGTCCCGACGGCCGCTTCGTCATGCCGGACGGCGATGGCAGCTATCTGTTCTCGTTGTCGACCAATGTCACGCTGGCCGAGGAAACCACGCCCCGCTTGACCCTGCTGCTCGACGTGCCTTGCGTGGCGCCCGCGCGCGACGGTTTTGGCGCCATGATCGCCTGTGCTAAATCGCTGGTGGGCCGCCTGGACGCGACCATCGTCGACGACTACAACCAGGCCCTGTCCGACGCGGCGCTGGCCGAGATCGCCGGCCAGGTGCAAGAGTTTTACCAGGAAATGGACGCGGCCGACATTCCGGCCGGCTCCACCCGCGCCCTGCGTTTATTTAGCTGAAGAATCCCGCAACAATGACTGATCTGACCAACCAGGACGCCGCAGCGCGGGTCCTGGCACTCACTGCCGAACTCAACCGGCATCTGCACGCCTACCACGTGCTTGACAATCCCACCATTCCTGACGCCGAGTACGACAAGCTGTTTATCGAACTGCAGGCGCTGGAAGCGGCCCATCCCGAGCTGCTGCAGCCCGATACGCCCACCTTGCGCGTGGGAGCGGCGCCTCTGCCGCAATTCGAGCAAGTCACGCACACGGTGCCGATGCTGTCGCTGAACAATGGTTTTAGCGACGACGACATCGTCAATTTCGACCGCCGCGTGCGCGAAGGCCTGGGCCTCGATGGACAGGACGTCGCCTATGCTGCCGAAGTGAAATTCGACGGCCTGGCCATCAACCTGCGCTATGAGAACGGCCTGTTCGTGCAAGCGGCCACGCGCGGCGATGGCGCCACTGGCGAAGACGTGACGGCGAATATCCGCACCATTTCCGGCATCCCGCTGCGCCTGCATGGCAAGACCGTGCCGGCGCTGCTCGACGTGCGCGGCGAAGTCATGATGTTCAAGGCCGATTTTGCCCGCCTGAACGAACGCCAGCGCGAGGCCGGGCAGAAGGAATTCGCCAATCCCCGCAACGCGGCGGCCGGCAGCCTGCGCCAGCTCGATTCGCGCATCACGGCCCAGCGCAAGCTGCGTTTCTATGCGTACGGCATCGGCGCCCTCGATGGCGCCGCCATGCCCGCGTCGCATTCGGCCTTGCTGGACTGGTACGAACTGCTCGGCATCCCCGTATCGAAAGAGCGCAAGGTGGTGCAGGGTGCGCAGGGCTTGCTCGATTACTACGCCGACATCGGTGCGCGGCGTCCCGCCTTGCCGTACGAAATCGATGGCGTGGTCTACAAGGTCAACGCCACGGAAGACCAGCAGGAACTGGGCTTTGTCTCGCGCGCGCCGCGTTTTGCGCTGGCGCACAAGTTCCCCGCCGAAGAAGCGCTGACGCAGGTGCTGGGCATCGATATCCAGGTGGGCCGCACGGGCGCCATGACGCCAGTGGCGCGCCTGGCGCCCGTTTCCGTGGGCGGCGTGACGGTCACCAATGCCACCTTGCACAATGAAGACGAAGTGCTGCGCAAGGATGTGCGCGTGGGCGATACCGTCATTGTGCGGCGCGCTGGCGATGTCATTCCGGAAGTGCTCGCCGTGGTGCTGGAGAAACGTCCAGACCCGGCGCCGCCGCTGTTCAGGATGCTGGAAGCATGCCCTGTCTGCGGCTCGCACGTGGTGCGCGAAGAGGGCGAGGCGATCGCCCGCTGCTCGGGCGGCCTGTTCTGTTCGGCGCAGCGCAAGGAGGCGTTCCGCCACTTCGCTGGCCGGCGCATGATGGATATCGAAGGCCTGGGTGAACGTTATATCGATACCCTGGTCGAACTGGAATACGTGCATGGCCTGGCCGATCTGTACAGCCTGACCCTGGACAAGCTGCTGGAAATGAAGGTACGCGCCGATGAGCGCGATGGCTCCACGCCTGAGACAGTGCAACAAGGCAAGATTCCCACGAAGTGGGCGGAAAACCTGCTGGCTGGCATCGAAGCAAGCAAGCGGCCGCCGCTTGAGCGTTTCCTGTTTGCGCTGGGCATCCGCCACGTGGGTGAATCGACGGCGAAGACCCTGGCCGAGTGGCTGGGCAGCCTGGAATACGTGCGCCGCGCGCCGGCGGCCCTGCTGCGCGTGCTGCCCGATATCGGCGGCACGGTGGCCGAGTCCATCGCCGACTTCTTTGCGGAAGAAAAAAACCAGCAGGCGCTGCAGGCATTGCTGGACGCCGGGGTCGCGCCGCAAGGCGAACATGCGCCCAGCGCCAAGCTGCGCACGCAGCTGGAGCAAACCAAGCTGCTGGCCGCGCTGGGCATTCCCAAGCTGACCGAGCCGCGCAGCAAGCAGCTGGTGGAGCGGGGCGTCACCCTTGCCAGCCTGGCAGCGCAGGGTGCCAGCTTCCATGCGGGCTTGCCCGCTGCCGTGGCCGAGTCGCTGGCACAATGGCTGTCTGTTGACGACAATGTCAAGCTGCTTGGTCAATTGGACGCCCTCAGAAATGAATTACTGTCACAATTGCCTGAAATGCCAGCCTCCGGCGGCAAGCTGGACGGCAAGACGTTCGTCTTGACGGGCACCTTGCCCACCATGGGCCGCGACGACGCGGCCGCGCTGATCGAGGCGGCTGGCGGCAAGGTCAGCGGTTCCGTGTCGAAGAAAACCAGCTATGTCGTGGCTGGCGCCGACGCAGGCAGCAAGCTGGCCAAGGCCCAGGAGCTGGGCGTGCCCGTGCTGGACGAGGCGGCATTATTGGTCTTGCTGGCGCAGCCTTAGGCTGTTGCAAATTTCTCTATTCCATTCTTTTTACATTTTGATAGACAGATCCATGAAAAAAATCCGAAAAGCAGTCTTTCCAGTGGCCGGCCTGGGCAGCCGTTTCTTGCCCGCCACCAAGGCGCAACCGAAGGAAATGCTACCCATCGTCGACAAGCCCTTGATCCAGTATGCGGTGGAAGAGGCGGTGGCGGCGGGCATCACGGAAATGATCTTCATTACAGGCCGCAACAAGCGCGCCATCGAAGACCATTTCGATACGGCCTATGAACTGGAAACAGAACTGGAAGCGGCAGGCAAGCGCCAGTTGCTGGACATGGTACAAAACGTCATTCCCAAGCATATCAATTGCATCTATATCCGCCAGTCGGCGCCGCTGGGCCTGGGCCATGCCGTGCTGTGCGCCCGCCCCGTGATCGGCGACGAGCCGTTTGCCGTGCTGCTGGCCGACGATTTCATGGATGTGGAGGAGGGCGTGCGTCCGGTGCTGGCACAGATGACCGATGTCTTCCAGTATGAAAATTGTTCCTTGCTGGCGGTGCAGGAAGTGCCGCGCGCGGAAACCAAGCAATACGGCATTGTTTCTGCAAAAAATTATCAGCCTGACCTGGAACTGGTGTCGGCCATCGTGGAAAAACCTGCTCCGGAAGAGGCGCCATCGACCCTGGCCGTGGTCGGACGCTATGTGCTGACCAGCCGTATCTTTAGCCACCTGGAAAACATCGGTACGGGCGCCGGCGGCGAAATCCAGCTGACGGATGGCATTGCCGCCCTGATGCGCGAGGAGCGCGTGCTGGCCTACCGCTACAAGGGCCAGCGCTATGACTGCGGCTCCAAGCTTGGCTACCTGAAGGCGAGCACGGCGATGGGCATGAAGCACAAGGAGACGGGCGCCGCCTTCCGCAATTATCTGCAACAGCTGCAAGCGACACTGGACGTCAAATGACGGTACGCGAGATTCTGAGGATGGGTGATCCGCGCTTGCTGCGGATGGCCGAGCCCGTGCGCGAATTCAACACGCCCGAATTGCACGCGCTGATCGCCGACATGTTCGACACCATGCATGCCGCCAATGGCGCCGGCCTGGCCGCGCCGCAGATCGGCGTCAACCTGCAGGTGGTGATCTACGGCTTCAAGCAGAATGCGCGCTACCCTGACGCGCCGCAAGTGCCGGAAACCGTGCTGATCAATCCGGTCCTGACGCCCTTGTCGGAACGCAAGGAAGAGGGTTTCGAGGGCTGCCTGTCCGTGCCCGGCCTGCGCGGCAGCGTGCCGCGCTGGAGCGAGCTGCACTATGAAGGGTTCGACCAGTTCGGCCAGCCCATCAGCCGCGACTGCGACGGCTTTCATGCAAGAGTGGTGCAGCATGAGGTCGATCATCTGCACGGCATTCTGTATCCGATGCGGATTGTCGACTTTACGCAGTTCGGTTATACCGAGGTCATGTTCCCGGACCTGGATCCGAACGACGACGATTGATCGGCCCCTGAGAAAACGCCCAAGGCTGCGTTGCCTTGCCTTGCCTTGCCGTACTATTCCGTACTGTCTTCGGCAATACGCCTTGCCCTGAACGTTTTTCAGGCGCTTCGTACTTGTGACTGTCGAACATAAAATGGCCGCGCAGCTTGAGCTGGGCGGCCATTTTTTATGGGCAAGCGAGAAACTCAGCGTACCTTGCGGCTGCTGCCCATATTGTCGAGCAGCATTTTCAATTCATCCTGCATGGCTACCGACAGGTTCAGGAAGCGGCAGCCGATCTGCACCTGTTCGCCCAGCAGGAAGGAGCGGAAGGTGCGCGACAAACGGATTTCCAGGTCGGCGATCATGACCTTGTCCGGTCCCAGTTCCAGGCGCACGCGCGACAGCTTGCGGCCCACGTACAGGCCCACCGTATCGCGTGGATGGGCGCGCATGCCGATGCCGCCAGCGGAAAAGTCATACAGCTGCAATTCGTAGGGACGGCCTTCCAGCACGAACGCGGCCAGGTAGTAGACGCCCAGCGGCGTTTCCAAGCGCGTCGATTCGCGCCGCTCGAGCACCAGGCAGTGGCTGGGGAAGTTCGTCAGGTAGACGTTGGGCCGCTCGGGATAGGCTTCCCATTCGCCATTGATGGTGAATTGCAGCTTGGCGCTTTGCACCCAGGACACGAAGGTGGCGCCGCCCGGCGGCAGGGTGGCACCTTCATTGAGCTCCAGCACGAATTGCGGCAGGTCGTCATCGACCGACAGAATGCGCGCCATGATGACCTCTTCGCCACCGCTGGGGTAGATGGAGATGGCGTCACCGTTGTCTGCCAGGCTGCACAGGGTTTCGCCGATATCCCACGGATCGCTCATGTGGTGCGGCTTGGTGCCGGGCGCCATCGGCTCGGCCACGTCGGCCAGGCTGGGCGCGCCCTTGCGCAGGGGATTGGGGATGGGATCGTTCACGACGGCGTATCTCTTCTGTTCTAATGGGGAATAGTGTATAGGTTCACGGCAATATTTGCTAAGCAAATCACAATAATGATATTTATTGCACTATATTCCTGTTTCTTCTTGTGCAGTCTGGCATGCCGCAGGGCATGCCGCCTTGATCTGCGTGCTTAAAACTGTTCGTCGGCACTCAGGTAGCGCCATTGGCCCGTCGGCAGGTCGCCCAGCTTGACCTTGCCGATGCGCACGCGTTTCAAGCCCAGCACCTTCAAGCCCACGGCTTCGCACATGCGGCGGATCTGGCGCTTCTTGCCTTCGCGCAGGGTAAAGCTCAGCTGGTCTTCATTCTGCCAGCGCACCTTGGCCGGCAGCAAGGGCTTGCCGTCGAGCCACAGGCCGTGGTTGAGCTTTTTCAGCTCGCTGTCGGGCAGGGTGCCGCCCTTGGTGTAGCTGACGCGCACCAGGTATTCCTTGTCGATATCGGTATCGTGGCCGATCAGCTGCTTGGCCACGCGGCCATCCTGCGTCAGCACCAGCAAGCCGACGGAATCGATGTCCAGGCGACCGGCCGCCACCAGGCTGCGCAGCTGGGTCGGATGAAACTGTTCCGGGCTGCGGTCTTCCGCCCAGCGGTTTTCCGCCTTGATCAGGGCCACGGCGGGCGTGTAGCCATCTTCGGCCTGACCGCTGACATAGCCGACGGGTTTGTTGATCAGGACGGTGACCCGCTTTGACTGCTCGGCCGCCGCCTGGCGCTCCACGGTGACGCGCTGGCTGGGGTAGACCTTGCTGCCCAGTTCGGATACCACTTTGCCATCTACGCGCACCCAGCCGCGCGCGATCCATTCATCGGCTTCGCGGCGCGAGCACAGGCCCAGTTCGGACATGCGTTTGGACAAGCGTAATAATTCTTCGGTCATGGTCTGTGTTTCACTAAATCAATAAGAGTGGACGCTGCGCTGGCGGCATTTACACCTTCAGCGCATCGAGTAAGTCGGTTTCCAGCAATATCTGGTTGCGGGCATTGTTGAGCGCGGGGCCATCGACAAGGAAGACGTCTTCGACCCGCTCGCCCAGGGTCATGATCTTGGCCGTATGCAGGTTGATGCGGTACTTGGTCAGCACATTGGCGATCGAGTACAGCAAGCCCGTGCGGTCGTTGGCGGCCACCGACAGCAGGTAGTACTGGCCCCTTTCGTCGGGCCGCAAGTCGACCGTCGGCTGGAAGGGGAAGGTGCGCGACAGACGCGACAGCCGGCCCTTGCCCGGCGGCGGCAGCGGCGCCTGCGACAGCAGCAGTTCGCCCAGTTCATGCTCGATCAGGCTGATGATGTCGCGGTAGCTCTTGGCGAAGTTCTGTTCCGTCACCAGGAAGGTGTCGAGCGCATAGCCGTTCTTCGTGGTATGGATCTTCGCGTCGAGGATGCTGAAGTTCTTGCGGTCGAAATAGCTGCAGATGCGCGCGAACAGGTCGGGCTGGTCGGGCACGTAGACGGCCACCTGCAAGCCTTCGCCAATGGGCGCCAGCCGGCATTTTACCACCGGCAACTTGCTGTCGAGCTTGTCATACAGCGAGCGCGTCTGCCAGGCGATGTCGGAGGCGTCGTGGCGCAGGAAATACGCCACGTCCAGCTGCTGCCACAGCTTGACATGCGCGTCCGGCGGCAAGCCGTACAGGCGCAGGGTGGCCAGCGCTTCCTGCTGGCGGTTCTTCAGCTCGCGGTCGGCCGTGTGCGGTTCGCCACCGAGAACGCGCAGGGTGACCTTGTACAGGTCTTCCAGCAGCTTGCCTTTCCACGCATTCCACACTTTCGGGCTGGTGCCGCGGATGTCGGCCACCGTCAGCAGGTACAGGCCCGTCAGGTGGCGCTCGTCCTTGACCACTTTCGCAAAAGCGGCGATGACGTCGGGATCGGACAGATCCTGCTTCTGCGCCACCTGCGACATGGTCAGATGGTTTTCCACCAGGAAGGCGATGAGTTCCGTATCCTCGGCCGACAGGCCATGGTCCTGGCAGAACTGGGTGGCGTCGGCCACGCCCAGCTTGGAATGGTCGCCGCCGCGGCCCTTGGCGATATCGTGGAACAGGGCCGCCACGTACAGCAGCCACGACTGCGAGAAATCGGCCATCAGCTGGCTGCAGAACGGGTATTCGTGCGCATGCTCGCTCATGGTGAAACGGCGCATATTGCGCACCACCATCAGGATATGCTGGTCAACCGTGTACACGTGGAACAGGTCGTGCTGCATCTGGCCCACGATGCGGCGGAAATTCGGCAGATAGCGTCCCAGGATGCTCATTTCATTCATGCGCCGCAGCGCGTGGATGATGCCGACGGGCGCCTGCATGATGCGCAGGAAGAGGGCGCGGTTGACGGGATCCTGGCGGAAGGCGGCGTCGATCTTGAAGCGCTCGTGCCACAGGGCCCGCGTGGCGCGCGAAGTCATGCCCTTCAGGGCCGGGCGTTCCGTCATCAGCACGAAAATTTCCAGCATGGCCGACGGGTATTGCTCGAACGTGTCGTCGGCGCTGATGTCGATCAGGCTGTTGACTTCATTGAAGCGCTCGTTGATGGGCACGGCCACATCGTCTTGCGGAAACAATCGCGCTTCGATGTTTTGCAGCAGAATCGTGTTGAGCTGGGTCACCGTCTTGGCGGCCCAGTAATAACGCTGCATCAGGAATTCGCTGGCGCGGCGCATGTGCGGCCCGCTGCCCGTCGCTTGCAGGCCCAGCGATTCGGCGATGGCCGTCTGCACGTCGAACACCAGGCGGTCTTCGCGCCGGCCCGCATGCAGGTGCAGCCGCACGCGGATATCCTTGAAAGCGCGCTCCTTTTCCATCAGCTGGCGCGCTTCCGTCAGCGTGATCAGGCCGCCCGTGGCCAGGGTGCGCCAGGAATTGGCCAGGCCGGCCGCCTTGGCCACCCATAAAATCACCTGCAAGTCGCGCAGGCCGCCGGGGCTTTCCTTGCAATTGGGTTCCAGGCTGAAGGCCGTGTCTTCATATTTGGCGTGGCGCTGGCGCATTTCCGCCGTTTTCGCCTGGAAAAACGCCTGCGGATCCATGGCCGCATCGTAGCGCTGCTGCAATTGCGCAAACAGCTCCGCGTTGCCGCACACCAGGCGCGCTTCGAGCAAGCTCGTCTGCACGGTGATGTCGGCTTTCGATTCGATCAAGCACTCATCGACGGTGCGGATGCTGTGGCCGATTTCCAGGCCCAGGTCCCACAGCAGTTGCACCAGTTCCTCGAGCTTTTCCTGCGTCGCCGCATCCGGCGATTGCTGCAGCAGGATCAGCAGGTCGACGTCGGAATAGGGAAACAGTTCGCCGCGGCCATAACCGCCGACGCCCACCAGTGAAGTGCCAGGCGGCAAGCCCGCTTCCTGCCACGCGCGCGCCAGCACGCCGTCGACGCTGTGGCGCAGGCTGCGCAGCAGTTTTTCAGGCTTGCCGTCGGCCTGGAAGGCCGCGATGACGACCTGGCGGTCGGCTTTCAGTTGCTGTTTCAGCTGTTCCCGAACTTGCTTTTTCATCTGGGCCCTGGGTGGCGGTGGGTCGGGTGGGGTCAGGCTAGGTCAATCAGGCGTGATCAGGCTTTTTTGGCGATGATGGCCGGCGGCGGCGGCATGCCCGGCGAAACGGTCAGCACTTCATAGCCCGTTTCCGTCACCAGCACCGTGTGTTCCCATTGCGCCGACAGGCTGCGGTCCTTGGTTTTGATGGTCCAGCCGTCGTTCATTTCGCGGATTTCGCGGCGGCCCGAGTTGATCATCGGTTCCACGGTGAAAATCATGCCCGCTTCCAGGCGCTCCAGGGTGCCTGGCTTGCCGTAGTGCAGCACTTGCGGTTCTTCATGGAACACCTTGCCGATGCCGTGGCCGCAGAATTCGCGCACCACGCTGTAGCCGGCTTTCTCGGCATGTTGCTGGATGGCATGGCCAATATCGCCCAGGTGGGCGCCCGGCTTGATCTGGTCGATTCCCAGCCACATGCATTCATAGGTGATTTCCGACAGGCGCTTGGCCAGGATGGTGGGCGTGCCGACCAGGAACATGCGGCTGTTGTCGCCGTGGTAGCCATCCTTGATGACGGTGATGTCGAGGTTGACGGCGTCGCCGCTCTTCAGGACCTTGTCGCCGGGAATGCCGTGGCAGATGACGTCGTTGACGGACGTGCAGATGGCTTTCGGGTAGGGCGTGTAGCCTGGCGGGCAATAGTTCAGCGGGGCCGGGATGGTGCCTTGCACATTGACCATGTATTCGTGGCACAGACGGTCCAGTTCGCCGGTCGTGACGCCCACCTTGACGAAGGGGGTGATGTAGTCGAGCACTTCGGCGCCGAGTTTGCCGGCAACGCGCATGCCTTCGATGTCGGCGGCGGTATTGATACGGATGGTGGACATGATATGGTTCGCAATCTGCAAGAGGTTCGGCTGAAAAGCACAGACTTATCCTGCGCAAGGCGGAAAAGTCTGCAAATATGTCGAAATTATAAACGAGGCGCACCCGATCCGCCGCCTCCTTCCCATGGCCGGGAGGCGATTTGTGGGGGAAAGGGCGCCGCCGCCGCCCCTTGCACCAGCCTGGTGCGCCGGCCGCTTTCCCCCTGCGCGCGATTTGCGCCGCGCACTTGATGCAATGGGCATTTCAGTGTAGAATCCCGGGTTGCTTGAATTCTCTTTTAAGCAATGCAGTAAAACAGTGTCTTTAATTTATATAAACACGCGAATCCGGTCGACAAGGGTGCCTGTATGGTGACTGATCGGATTCCAGACCCAACCCTGGAGTTAATAATGTCCGTAACAATGCGCGAAATGCTGGAAGCCGGTGTCCACTTTGGTCACCAAACCCGTTTTTGGAATCCAAAAATGGCACCGTTCATCTTCGGCCATCGCAACAAGATCCACATCATCAACCTGGAAAAAACCATGGCGATGTACCAGGACGCAATGAAGCACGTGCGTCAACTGGCTGCAAACCGTGGCACCATCCTGATGGTTGGCACCAAGCGTCAAGCTCGCGAAATCATCGCTGCTGAAGCACAACGCGCTGGCGTGCCTTTCGTTGATCAACGTTGGTTGGGCGGTATGCTGACCAACTTCAAAACGATCAAAACCTCGATCAAGCGCCTGAAGGACATGGAAGCGATGGTCGAAGATGGTTCGATCGAGAAGCTGTCGAAAAAAGAAGCGCTGATGTTCTCCCGCGAAATGATCAAGCTGCAAAAATCGATCGGTGGCATCAAGGACATGGGCGGCGTTCCTGACGCAATCTTCGTCGTCGACGTCGGCTACCACAAAGGCGCGATCACCGAAGCAGCTAAACTGGGTATCCCGGTCATCGGCGTTGTCGATACCAACCACTCCCCAGAAGGCGTGAACTTCGTGATCCCAGGTAACGATGACTCCTCGAAAGCCATCATGTTGTACGCTCGCGGTGTTGCTGATGCAATCATCGAAGGCCGTGCAGCTGCCGGTAACGAAGTTGTTGAAATGGTTAAAGCAGCCGCTGGCGACGAATTCGTCGAAGTTAACGAACAGGCTTAATGGCCAGGCTGTCGCAGGATAGCCGTTTGTAAGCACAGCAGTAAGGGAAAAGGGGTGGCAGCAGCTCCCCCTTTTTTTTAACAAAAAAACGATAGCGACCGCTGGCAAGGCGCAAGCCCGTGCCGCGACTATCGACTCACCGAATCAGGAGAAACACATGGCAGCGATTACAGCAGCGATGGTAGGCGAATTGCGCGGCAAAACCGACGCACCAATGATGGAATGCAAAAAAGCACTGACCGAAGCCGATGGCGACATGGCCCGTGCGGAAGAGATCCTGCGCGTCAAACTGGGCGGCAAGGCATCGAAAGCATCGGCACGCATCACCGCTGAAGGCGTAGTGGCAACCTACATCGCCAACGGCGTAGGCGCCCTGGTCGAAGTGAACTCGGAAACCGACTTCGTTGCTAAAAACGACGATTTCCTGGCACTGGCCAACAACGCTGCCCGTCTGGTAGCGGAACACAACCCGGCTGACGTAGCTGCCCTGCTGGCCCTGCCACTCGATGGCAAGACCCTGGAAGAAGTGCGCGCTGCCCTGATCGGCAAAATCGGCGAAAACATGACCATCCGCCGCTTCCAGCGTTTCGAGACCAGCGCCAAGCTGGCTTCGTACCTGCACGGTTCGCGCATTGGCGTGATCGTCGAATTCGACGGCGCCGATGAGCAAGTAGGCAAAGACGTGGCCATGCACATCGCTGCAATGAAGCCAGTGTCGCTGTCGTCGGAACAAGTTCCAGCGGAACTGATCGAAAAAGAGCGTTCGGTTGCTCAGCTGAAAGCTGAAGAAGACGCAGCCAAAGCTGCCGCCGAAGGCAAGCCAGCGCAATCGCCGGAAATCCTGGCCAAGCGCCTGGAAGGTTCCGTACAGAAGTACCTGAAGGAAGTTTCCCTGCTGAACCAAGCTTTCGTGAAAAACGACAAGCTGTCGGTTGAGCAAATGCTGAAGGCGGCTAACACCACCGTCAAGGGTTTCGCCATGTACGTGGTGGGCGAGGGCATTGAGAAGAAGCAAGACGACTTCGCAGCGGAAGTCGCAGCACAGATGGCTGCCTCCCAGGGAGCGTAAGTAAAGCGGGCCGAGAGGCCCGTTTTTTTGGCCCGCCCGCACCCGTCGTGCCGGGCGGCGGCATGGGCAGCTTCCTCCCGCCTATCCGGCGCTGCAAGGCGCTGCGCCATGTCATACTCGAATAACCTCATTTATGGAGCCCCAGCTCATGTCAAAACCAGCCTACAAGCGCGTCCTCCTCAAGTTGTCCGGCGAAGCCCTGATGGGCGATGATCCCTACGGCATCAACCGCGCCACGATCGAGCGCATGGTGGCCGATGTGGCCGAGGTGGCGAAGTTGGGTGTGGAACTGGCAATCGTGATTGGTGGCGGCAATATCTTCCGCGGCGTCGCGCCTGGCGCGCAAGGCATGGACCGTGCCACCGCCGACTACATGGGCATGCTGGCCACCGTGATGAACGCACTGGCACTGGCCGATGCCATGCGCCACGTGGGTATCACGGCGCGCGTCATGTCGGCCATCGGCATCGAACAAGTTGTCGAGCCGTACGTTCGTCCGAAAGCCCTGCAATACCTGGAAGAGGGCAAAGTGGTCGTCTTCGCCGCCGGCACCGGCAATCCCTTCTTCACCACCGACACGGCTGCTGCCCTGCGCGGTTCCGAGATCAGCGCCGAGATCGTCCTGAAGGCCACCAAGGTCGACGGCGTCTACACGGCCGATCCGAAGAAGGATCCGAACGCCACCCTGTTCAACACCATCACGTTCGACGATGCCATCGCCAAGCACCTGCAGGTGATGGATGCCACGGCATTCGCCCTGTGCCGCGACCAGAAACTGCCAATCAAAGTGTTTTCGATTACGAAACCAGGCGCCTTGATGCGTGTCATCATGGGTGAAGACGAAGGCACGCTGGTCCACGTATAAAAATAAGGAGGACCGAAAAACCGTCCATGGCTGTGTTGCTCCACCTTGCCGTACCATACGTACTGGCTTCGGTGCGGCGCCTTGCCCTGAACGGTTTTCGGCACTCTTGACGGGCGCCAGCCGCGCGTCATATGGATGTAATTGCAAGATTAATTTATCACTAACAACGCCTGACAAAACCGTCGCGAGCGGAAGGGAGTTGTGGCTGAGAAGCGCAACCGTACGAAGGTACGGTGAGCATCGCAGGCCGCAAATACCGACGCGCAGCAGGTTTTTGACAGGCGTCACTACAGGAGTACAGTAATGTCCTTAGCTGACGTTAAGAAAAACGCCCAGGAACGCATGACGAAATCGCTGGAAACACTGCGCGCCGACCTGGCCAAAGTGCGTACCGGCCGTGCCCATACGGGTATCCTGGACCACGTGATGGTCGACTACTACGGTTCGCCGACGGCGCTGACCCAGGTGGCCAACGTGACCCTGATCGATGCGCGCACCATCGGTGTGCAGCCATACGAAAAGAAGATGGCTTCGACCGTCGAAAAAGCCATTCGCGACGCCGACCTGGGCTTGAACCCGTCGGCACAGGGCGACCTGATCCGCGTACCGACGCCGCCCCTGACGGAAGAGCGCCGCAAGGAAATGGTCAAGCTGGTCAAGAGCGAAGCGGAAGACGCGAAGATTGCCGTGCG
>RCUS01001128.1_pt1 | contig 14679 bp, 13 predicted proteins | sample 2166221 | NCBI WGS metagenome assembly RCUS01 (sample SAMN09932758, study PRJNA488358) | compost metagenome | isolation source: compost soil in cyclohexanecarboxylic | place: Germany: Experimental Botanical Garden | reverse complement strand
CTTCTGGATACTGCAAGCCTACTTTTCATTACATTGTCCTCAATTAATTCACTATTACATTTGGATAGTCCTTTATTCCCGCCTCTGAACGAAACCACAGGCGTAAATTGGCACGCCCGTTTTCCGCTCCTACCGTTATGCGCGCCAGCGTCAGTTTGTTTTTAGGGTAACTCATCTAGTGTTTTAGTCACTTAAAAGCCAATTGAGGTCTACATCAAATTGTTTTCTCAGAGCTTTTAGTGTTTCTGCTGATGGCTTAGTTTTGTCTTTCTCAATCTCACTTAATCGACCTTGAGATATACCAAGCTCTGATGAGAACCCAATCTGATTCAATTTTTTCGCTATTCTTACTTTTTTTATCTTCTGGCCAATGGTCTCTACCATGTAGCTATCTCCTTTAAAAAAAGAGGACAACCGTTTAATCTTTGGTTATCCTCTTACTAATGCCTATTTGGTTACAGATTTTATTACTCAGTTACAGTTTTTATTTAGCAGTTACAATATTTATTTTTCAGTTACAAACAATTTTTAACGCATTCATCATTATCCGCCCGTAATCTCCCTCACTCAACCGTGACACTCTTCGCCAAATTTCTTGGCTTGTCGACATCATGGCCAAGGGCCAGGGAAGCGTAGTAGGCAAGCAGTTGGGTGGTGACAATGGACAGGGCCGGTGTCAGCATCGGCAGCGTCTTCGGAATGGCAATGACCCGGTCAACCGATTTCAGCAGGTCATTGACATGCTCCTGATGCGTGATGGCTAACACTTCGCCGCCGCGAGCCTTGACTTCCTTGATGTTGCTTACCGTCTTCTCCAGCACCGCTTCCTGGGTAGCCAGCGCGATAACCGGCACGCCTTCTTCAATCAGCGCGAGAGTACCGTGCTTCAGCTCACCTGCCGCATAAGCTTCGGAGTGGATGTAGGAGATTTCCTTCAGTTTGAGGGAGCTCTCCTGCGCAACGGCATAATCGACACCGCGGCCCAGGTAGAACAGATGCTCATGCTTCGAAATGTGTTCAGCATAAGCCTTGATGTCGTCCTTCTTCTCCAGAATGGATTCCACCTGCTCCGGCAGCGACTGCATAGCGGCCAGAATATGAGCGATTTCCTTCTCGGATTGCGTACCGCGAACCTCTGCCAAATACAGGGCAAAGAGTGCGAAGGCAATAATCTGGGAAGTATAAGCCTTGGTTGAAGCCACGGCGATTTCCGGTCCAGCCAGCGTCACGAGCACATCGTCCGCTTCACGAGCAATGGAGCTGCCGACCACGTTGGTGATAGCAAGCACATGCGCGCCGTTGGCATGGCCTTCACGAAGGGCAGCCAGTGTATCGGCTGTTTCGCCCGATTGGCTGACTACGATTACCAGCGTCTCCGGCGTTACGATCGGCGAGCGATAGCGGTATTCCGAAGCAATATCGTTCTCTACCGGAATGCGGGCCAGCGATTCGATCAGATTGCGTCCGACCAGACCGGCATGGTAGGCCGTTCCGCAGGCGACGATCTGAACGTTCTTGATATTCTTGATCTGCTCTTCGGTCATCTTAAGCTCGGGCAGAATCACCTTCGTGCCTTCCGGATTCATGCGTCCCAGCATGGTGTCGCGGTAAGCCTTCGGCTGTTCATGGATCTCTTTCAGCATGAAATGCTCATAGCCGCCTTTTTCCGCGGTTACCGCATCCCAATCGACAGTAATCATTTCCCGAGAAATAAAGTTCCCCTCAATCGTCATCAGTTCGACAGCATCTCTTGTCAGTACAGCCATTTCGCCGTCGTTCAGGATATACACGTTGCGGGTGTATTCCAGCAGAGCGGGAATGTCCGAACCAATGAAATTCTCGCCATCGCCCAGGCCGATAATCAGCGGGCTGGCCTGACGAACGGCAACCAGTTTATCCGGCTCGTATTCCGTCAGAACGCCCAGTGCGAACGCGCCGCGCATGAATTGAATTGCTTTCTGAACAGCCTTGACGATGTCGCCATCATACTCGCGTGCGATAAGATGGGAAATGACCTCGGTGTCCGTTTCAGAGCTGAAATGACGGCCTTCCGCCATCAATTGCTCCTTGAGCTCCAGATAATTTTCGATGATGCCGTTATGAACGACAGAGAATTTATGAGTCTCATCCGTATGCGGATGCGAGTTCGCGTCCGAAGGCTTACCGTGTGTAGCCCAGCGCGTATGTCCGATGCCGGCGCTGCCGACCAGCGGATGGCCCTCCAGCTTGTTCTCCAGGTTAGCCAGGCGTCCGAGCGATTTCACGATCTGCAATCCGTCTTTCGTGAACACAGCGATGCCAGCCGAATCATAACCGCGGTACTCCAGCTTCTTCAGACCTTCCACCAGGATTCCCTGCGAATTCTGATTACCGATATATCCTACAATACCACACATAAATAATTTCCCCCGTCCATTGGAATATAAATGAATGGCAGCATGAGGAAAGAAACGTGCCGTGCGGCATGTTTTGAGAAAAAGCAAATATTCTGTTGTCAATGCTCAACAAAATAACCTGTCAAATGTAATAACTCACAATTAGAAATGCACAGTCTTTCGCTCTGCCGCACGCAGATGATCTTCTTCCGTCATGCATACCCAAAGATAAGTCCGCATGTCATACGCCCACAAAAGCGTTGTCTGAAAGGTTGCCCTGTTCGTTTTCCGCTTCTGCTTACGGTCTGGCGCTGTACCGGGAGGTCCCCGCCGAACATTTCGAACACCTCCACCTCGTCAGCTTGCTCTGCCGTGATCCGGTATCGCTAACGTCTGACTAACAGACGCTAAGCTCATCCTTCTCCCCCGCGCAGCCTCAAGCTCTGGCGCTTACGTTGTGTGAACCTCACGACCCCCGCTTTCTCTTCCTGAATAAAGAACATAGTCTATTATATGCACGTACTGCCGCTTTGGCAAATGATTTACTCATGATGTCACATCTTATTATCCATTTGACCTAAGTATGCCCGCCAGACGGCGATGTTTTGTACCCCGGATGCCTATCGTAAAAATCGAACAGCGCAGCCAAGGCGCAGCTTTCAGACCCTTTTCGTGTATTGAAGATCGGCCCTGCCCGCTCCATTCAAGCAGGACCGAAATTGGATTTTTGATTAGACCAGCTCGCGCTGAACAACTTCCACGATTTGGCCGACAAAAAGATCCAGCTCTTCCTTGACCGGCCCCTCCGCCATCACGCGGATCAGCGGCTCCGTACCGGAAGGACGCACCAGCACCCGGCCGTTCGAGCCCAGCTTGCCCTCTACATCCGAGATTGCCGCTTCGATAGCCGTGTTATTCGGGTAGTTGCTCTTATCCTGTACACGGACGTTGACGAGCACCTGAGGGTATTTGGTCATCATCGTTTTGAGTTCGCTCAGCTTCTTTCCGGAAGCGAGCAGCGTATCCACCAGTTGGATTGCAGTCAGAATGCCGTCTCCCGTCGTATTGTAATCGAGGAAAATAACATGGCCCGATTGCTCTCCGCCCAGGTTATAACCGCCGCGCCGCATTTCTTCCATGACGTAACGGTCGCCGACCGCTGTCTTGGCCGTCTTCAAGGACAGCTTCTCCGTTGCTTTGTAAAAGCCGATGTTGCTCATGACCGTCGACACGATCGTGCCGTCCTTCAGCTTGCCGGTGCGGTTCATCGCATCACCGCAGATGCACAGAATGAAGTCTCCGTCGATCTCCTCGCCCTTGTCATCGATGGCGATCAGACGGTCGGCATCGCCGTCAAAGGCCAGCCCCAGATCAGCTCCGAGACGAAGCACTTCACCGCGAAGCTTCTCGGGATGGGTGGAACCGAATCCGTCGTTGATATTGAGCCCGTCCGGCTCCGCGCCAATCGCATGAACCTCGGCGCCCAGCTCCTTGAAGAGCTTCGGGGCCAGCTCATAAGCCGCTCCATGCGCGCAGTCCAGAACGACCTTGAGGCCTTCGAAGCGGTGGGAAATCGTCGTCTTCAAATGATCGAGATAGTCATATTTCGACTCGGCATCCACCTTCACCGTGCCCAGGCCGGACCCGATCGGACGAGGAAGCTCGTCAATCTCTGCATCCATTAATTCTTCAATGCGCAGCTCGGTTTCATCTGAAAGCTTGAAGCCATCTGCACCGAAGAACTTGATGCCATTATCTTCAACCGGATTATGGGAGGCTGAGATCATAACCCCTGCGTCCGCTTTGAGCAGACGCGTAATGTAGGCAACGGCCGGCGTTGTCACAACGCCCAGACGGATGACTTCCGCTCCGATGGACAGCATGCCCGCCACGAGCGCCGATTCCAGCAGCGGACCGGAAATCCGCGTGTCCATTCCGATGACCACCTTGGGCTTCTCTACATTGCCTGTTAATACATATCCCCCGCAGCGTCCGATGCTGTATGCCATCTCCGCTGTCAGTTCACGATTCGCGACTCCCCGAACACCGTCGGTTCCAAAATACTTACCCATTCTTGTCTGTTCTCCTTTGTTATGCTGCAACAGCTTAATATTCGTACTATATGATTTCAGGCCCGCGTCCGTTCGCCTTGGCAAACGGCTATTGTACAGCCGGCTGTTCGGAAGCTTCTCCGACACCTTCATTGGTATTCTCAGGAGAAGCCGTTGCGGATGGCTGGGGCGAAGGCTCCGGATTATCGCCTGGCGCGGAGACGCTGTCTTCGCTTCCGGTAACGGGCTCAGCACTCGGCTCCGGCGTTACCGTGACAGCAGGAGCGCCCTCCGGAGTAGGCGATGGCGAAGCGTAGGTAGCCGACGTTACTTTTACCGTCACTACCGGGGCTCCCGAACCGCTCAGTTCAATGAAGCTCGGCAGCGTCACTTTAACCGGCACATCGTGGTCCCCCGCCCCCAGACTGCTTACATCGGCTACCGCCTTGATATCGTCTTTTCTCAGCCCGTCCAGCAGAGAGCTTGCACCGGACAGCGTAAGCGATATAGTGCGGCTGGAGGGGGCTGTAAGTATCGCTGACAAGCCGTTTGCAGCCCCTTCAACGGTTACCGGGATATCCGAAATCGTCCTCTCTGCCACCTCGGAAGCGATGACCGCGACCTTTATCGTCTTCGGTGCCACCTCGCTGACGCCTTCCGGAGGCTTAAGCTCCAGCTCGACCGTCGTCGTTCCAGCCGATTTGACCGTCCCCAGATCGAGGGTAGCCTGATAGGAAGTAACGGCTTGAAGATCCTTCTCCTGCCCGTAGACGGTTATCTTGTCCGTCTCCGGCTTGACGCTTGAGAGCACCAGGGAATCCGGGAGACTCCCGGTATACCCGATGCTTAGCGGAACGCTCTTGAACGGGAGCGTAACTGGCACGTCCACACTGACCGACGAAGGATCAAGCTCCGCATCCTTGATTTCGCCGCCGTCTGCGTCATAAGCCGCCAGCTTCACTTTCTTGCCCGACACGGATTCATTCAGCCCATCCAGTTCGACGACACCTTGAACCTTGGCGACACTGGCCAGCTCGCTTGCGGGGAGCGTAACCTTCACGGTCGAAGGCTCCGTAACCGGCGTTCCCGCCTGATAGCCTGCCGCCGGCGTTCCCTTGGTTACTACTGTAACGGGAAAAGACTTCTCGCTCCGTTCCTCGATATGCACATGCACTTCAGCGGGATCGATCGAGATCAGCTGCACACCGCGCGGCAGCGAATACTTGAGCGAGACGGTAGCCGTACCCGGCTCCACATGGCTCAGGTCCAGCGTGACCTTATAATTGTCAGAGAAGAGGTAGGTCAGATCGTTGCTCTTGCCCATAACCTCCAAGCGGACGCTGTCGGCATCCTTTTCCAGGACGTATTTATCTTCATCCAGTCCGGTCTGCTGAATCGGAACGTTCTCGATAATCCGGGTCTCCATCCGGGCGGTCGTCTGTGTCGTCGAAGCGGTATCGATATGAACCATTGTCCACAAAATAATACTCAAGGCAAGGGCGAGCACCTTGTTGAAATTGTTGTTGTTCATCCACTTATCCATTGTTTCCGCCCCTCCACTTCCAGAAGGCGCCCCGCTTCTCCGACAGCGTAGACCGGGCCCGAAGCTCTTCGTACAGTTTGGAAATCAATGACTCTTCCTTAATATCCCGGACCACCTGGCCATTGATTGCCAGCGAGATCTGTCCGGTCTCCTCCGATACGATGACGGATATGGAGTCCGTTACCTCGGTAATGCCGATACCCGCCCGGTGGCGTGTCCCCAGCTCCTTGCTGATAAAAGGATTCTCCGACAGCGGCAAGTAGCACGCCGCCGCCGCAATCTGGTTGCCCTGCATGATCAGCGCTCCGTCATGAAGCGGTGTATTCGGAATAAATATATTGATCAGCAGTTCGGAGCTGACATGAGAATGCATTGGGATGCCCGACTCCTTGTATTCATTCAGGCCGGTCTCCCGTTCGAACACGATTAATGCCCCTATTTTTCTCCGTGCTAAATAATTTACGGCTTTAATCACTTCTCCGATTAACTTGCTGACCTCCTCATCGTTCTCCGGCCCACGGCCAAAGAACTTCCCGCGGCCGAGCTGCTCCAGCCCACGGCGAAGCTCCGGCTGAAAGATGATGAAGACAGCCAGCACCCCGAAGGTGAACATCTGGTTCATCAACCATTTTAACGTATAGAGATCAAAGAGCGTGCTGAACGCCCAGATAAGGAACAGTACAAAAATCCCCTTCAGAAGCTGAATCGCACGGGTACCGCGGACCATGTTCAGCACTTGGTATATGATATAGCTGACGATCAGGATATCGATGACATCCTTAATCGACTCTTTCCAGGTCAGGTCCGTAAAATAGCTCATCGCTTAAAACCCCCATCACTTCATATTAGCCGGGTTTATGTAAAAGTTCTGTTAATTGTGTAACATATCTAGGTTATAACGATAACGTTCATGATGCAAGTTTAGGCCAGTCCAGTGCCTGATCGGAATATTTTGCCTGAAAAAGGGGAATCTCATCCACCTGATTTGTAAATGAAAGTAAGTCTGAACGACCAAAAAAGCGCCGTCTTTTCCTTTGAGAAAAAGAGGCGCGGCATCCCGTTATGTACGACGGCCGCCCCCTTAGCGGTAGGCGACGTCGGTGAACATATTGGTAACTTTATACCAAATCCAGCTGAGCGCTTGGTCTATGCTTTTGACCTGCCCGGAAATATGGGCGGTGGACGCCTGGTAGAGCGAGCCGTCGATCACGGTCACATCCCCGTTGACTTCCCCGTATACCTGAGTCTTGCCGTTCTCGACCGTAAGATTTCCGGATACCTTCTTGCCGGAAGGGACGATAACGGTATCTCCCTGGATCACTACCTGGTCCAGGTCATTGCCTTTGACGACCAGCTGCCCGTTATCCTGGTTCCACACTGTGAGCGAGCTCATCAGCATGACCAGCAGAAACACGGAGGCGGCTGTGAGAGCCGGATGACGCTTCACCCAAGCGATAAATCGTCTTTCCTTCTTGGAGGACGGCAGAGCGCCCATAATGCGTCCTATCAGGTCATCCGAGGCTGCGGGAGGCTGATGCATCAAGGAGAACAGCAGCATATCCGTCTGTTCCAGTTCCTTGAACTTCGCTCGGCAATCCGTACAGGATAGAAGATGCTCCTTCAAGTCCCGCTGCTGCTGCTGGGGCAAGTCGTCGTCCAGGTAATCATGCATCATAGAGACGGCCAGTTTGCATTCCATAGGAGCCAATCCTTTCATCGTGCTATTTCATAGAGCCTCATGCACCCCCGGGTGCACAAGACCATCTTAACTTTCATACGTATCAGGTTAATCCGAGTTTCACAAAAATGCGGAGTCCGCTACATTCGCGGCCCTAATTTTTTGCGCAAAAATTCACGGCCCCGATGCACCCGTGTCTTGATTGTCGTTACCGGCATATCGAGCACGTCGCTGATTTCCTGAAGCGATAAATCCTGCAAATACCTTAATATCATCACTGATCGGTATTTGACCGGCAATTCATCGATCGCCTGATAAATCGTACTCTGCGTCTCTGACAGCAGCAGCTCCGTCTCCGGCGTAACGTTATCGCTCGGAATCAGGGAATAGCCGTCCGTTCCTTCCTGGTCGCCAAGTTCCGCATCCAGCGAATAAGTAGGTCTTCGCTTTCGGAGCCGGTCGATGCAGAGATTGGTCGCGATCCGGTAGATCCAGGTCGAGAACTTCTGTTTCTCATCGTAGCGGTCCAGATTGCGGTAGACGCGAAGAAACGTCTCCTGGACAATATCCTCCGCTTCATGGCGGTTATTCAGCATCCGGTAACCCAGATGATAAATTTTGTCTTTATATAATTCGACAAGCTCGGCAAATGCCCGCTGGTCGCCCTTCAGGGCGAGCTTAGTCAATCGGCCTTCCAAATTATCCACCAGTTAATTCCCCCAGACTTGCCGCCCAGGCATGTCTGAGCAACACCTGGAATCACGGTACAAGTATCTAAATCGTAATTCAACGGCTCTTAAAAATCAAGACTTTACCGGGACAAATCGGAGAAGCCAAAAAGCCCGCCCTCCCATACAGGAAGGCGGGCATGTAGAGCCGCAAGCAATCAGCCGGTATTCCGGAGGCCCGCAGCAATTCCGTTGATCGTGAGCAGCACCTCGCGCAGAAGCTCAGGATCATCCTGCTCCTGTTCGCGCAGCGCCCGAAGCTCCGTAAGGAGCTGAACCTGCAAATAGCTAAGCGGATCGACATAAGGATTCCGCAGCCGGATGGACTCCTGGATGACCGGAACGTTGTCCAGAATATCCTGCTGTCTCGTAATCTTCAGGATGAGCTCGGAGGTCAGACGGAATTCCTGTTCGATCTGTCCGTAAATCCGTCTGCGGGCCTCTTCATTCTTGCCCATTTCAGCATATTCCTTGGCGATGATAAGATCCGCCTTGGCAATCGCCATCTGGAGTGTATCAACCAGGCTTGTGAAGAAAGAGAAATGCTCATACATATGCTGAAGAATCTTCAGATTCTCTTCCTTATTATCGTAGAAGCTCTGCAGTCCCGTTCCCGCTGCATACCAGGCAGGCAGCAGATAGCGGCTCTGCGTCCACGAGAATACCCAAGGGATCGCCCGCAGGTCCTCGAAGCGGTCGCTGTTCTTGCGCTTCGAAGGACGGGAGCCGATATTCAGCTCGCCGATTTCCGGAAGCGGCGTGGATTCCTTGAAGAAGCTCAGGAAATCCGGATCGCGGAAGATCAGATCCTGATACTTGTTCAGCGACACCTCGGAGATCTCACGACAAATCTCCTCCCATTTATCCTCGTACAGATCGCTATGCGGCGTTCTGGCATTGATCGCCGCGATCACGAGCGCCGAAGTGGCCTGCTCCAGGCTTCGGTAGGCAATACCCTTCATGGAGTAGCGGGAGGAAATAACCTCACCCTGCTCCGTGATCTTGATTCCGCCACCGATGGTCGAGGCCGGCTGGGCAAGAATGCTGCGGTTCAGCGGCATGCCGCCTCTTCCGAGCGCTCCACCGCGGCCATGGAAGAATTTCAGCTTGATGCCGAATTCATCGGCCATCGCTGTCAGGCCCTTCATGGCAATACGCAGTTCCCAGTTGGCGGTAACCACGCCGCCGTCCTTGTTGCTGTCCGAGTAGCCCAGCATAATCTCCTGAAGATTGCTCATGGCTGTAACAGCTTGCCGGTAGACCGGAAGCCCGAAGATTCTGCGCATGATATCCGGAGCCGCATGAAGATCGTCGATCGTCTCGAACAGCGGAACGGCCTGAAGCGTGCAGGTGACGCTGCCGTCATTTTCCATACGGAACAATCCGACTTCCTTGGCGAATACCATAACCTCCAGAATATCGCTCGCAGCCTCAGCCATACTGATCAGGTAGCTGGTAATGCAGTTCTGTCCGTATTCCGTCTGCGCCGTATGGATGGTACGGTAGACGGCCAGGCACTCCTGCGTGCTCTCGCTGTACTCCTGATAAGGGGAGGTCAGCGGACGCGGATCATGAAGCAGCTTCTCCAGCAGCTCAATCTTCTCGTCCTCCGAAAGCTTGGAGTAGTCCGGCGTGATGTCCATTTTCGCCAAAATCTCTCTCATCGCGTTCTCATGTTCCTGGCTGTGCTGACGGATGTCGAGCGTTGCGGTATGGAACCCAAACAACTCAACCTGGCGGACCAATTTCTTGATATAGGTATCCGCAACATAATCGGCAAAGTGATGCCGCAGACTGCGGTCGATAATGTTCAAATCTTGGATAAGCTCGTCAGGCGATGCGTAACGTTCCAGCGAACCTTTCTTCTCGTCGTCCAGCACGTTCTGTATCTTCGAGATCATGTAGCTGAGCTTAATCCGGTAAGGCTCGTTGGCGTTCCGCCACGCGTCTCCGCGCTCCAGCTTGATGACAGCCTTGTCTTTCTCGATCGATTCCAGCAGTTCCGGCGTTACCTTCACGATGCTGGTGCTGAAGCTCAGGTACTGAATCAGTTGGCGCATGATGCGCTGGTATTCCCGTACAGCCAGAATGCGCTGCAGTCTCAGTGTCTGGAGCGTTACCGACGAGGTCACCGAAGGATTGCCGTCACGGTCGCCGCCGATCCAGGAGCCAAACCGCAGATACGTCGGAACATGCCAATTCTGGCCCGGATAGTATTTGCTTAAACATCGCTCCAGTTCTTGATAGACGTCCGGCAACACATGGAAAATCGTCTCATGGAAGTAATACATCCCGTTCCGCACTTCGTCAAGCACCGTCGGCTTGCGGTCGCGCAGCTCATCAGTCTGCCAAAGCGTAATAACCTCGTTCAGCAGCTTCTCGCGAAGCTGTTCCCGTTCCCGGTAAGTCAGAGTCGGATCGTCCAGCCCCGTTACATCATCCGCAATCCGTTTATGGATATCCAGAATCGCCCGGCGCATCGCTTCCGTAGGATGAGCAGTCATGACCAGCTCCAGCGACAGGCCGTTTACGATCTCCCATACTTCCTTGGGGGAGAAATCCCGTACCCGCAGTTCCTGAATCGCGCTCTCGATGGACCCTGGCTGAACGGTTTCGCCTGCAGAGCGCTCGTAGTCTCTTTTGCGGCGAATCCGGTGGTTCTGCTCGGCGATATTCACCAACTGAAAATAAATGGCAAAAGCCCGTATCACCTGGTGCCTGTTCTCCGAATCCAGGGAATTGATTAACTCCTTAAATTCACTGTGCAGTTCAGGCAAGAACACTGAGCGCAACGATTTACTGGTTTCCCGGATTTTCTCCACGATCTCAAGCAGTTCATTTCCGCCTTGATGTACCAGAACCTCGCCCAAAATGTTCCCCAGGAACCGTACGTCTCGCCGCAGCAGGTTATTGGAGTTGACTTTGCCTGCGGTAGTCGTAAGTTCGGTCATGCTGTTCCCCCCATCCTTCTTCCGTTTCAATGTCTCATACCAAGTCATGTTTGAAGCTTTCCTCATATCATACAATAAAACGAACCGAAATTCCTCAACTTTCTTCCGCGGTGAAGCGCCATAGTCTTTTAAGATTATACATCAAGATGAGTAATTATACAGGTATATTTTTTTACATTTCTTTTAAACTATCGAGGAAATCGCTTAAATCGTTCTCATATCGTTATGGAAAAAGGGGCGCAGCCGACCGATTCGGCAGTTTTTATGCAAAAAGAGCGTGAAACTCATCTAAAAAAAGTTTTATTTTTTCTGCAAATTCATCATTTACTTGACCTTGTTTCGACTTGGATCTCAACTGTTCTTGTCTTCGGATCGTACAGAATGCTTCCGCCCAGCGCTTCGGCCAGCGCTCTTGCCGGTACATAGGTCACGCCCTGCTCCAGTATGCCATCTGCCGACTTCACTCCGTTAACCTTCACGGCTACAGTTACTTTGTCTTCCTTCATTATAATGGTCTCCTTCTTAAGCAGCTCATTCACCTTGCTAACCGCCGCCGATGCAGGTTGCTTCCCTTCCCGCAAATTCGCAAGCGAAAGGCCAAAGGTCATTTGCAGATGACAATAATCCTTAAATCCGCTCCAGTCGCCTCCCCATTCAAAGCCAAGGTCTTTGGCTATTTGGGATGCCTGCTTCCAATCCGCTGATCCATCGCTGTTGCCATCTCTTCTCATATCCCAGGATACGCTCTTTCCGTCAGGGAGCAGCAGGGCGAAATCAATCGCCAATCCATAATTATGATAGCTATAGCCTCCCCGCGCATTCGTCACAATAGAACCCAGTTTGGTCCGCCCCTGCTCGTACAGCGCATTCTGCTCGGCGACAGTCCGCAGGCCCTGCGTAATGATGATAGGAATGCCGGCGGTGTAGCACTTCTCAACCAGCGTTTGAGCTGCGGCAGCTACCGTTGCATGGAGTCCTGTCCATTTGGAGCTTGATTTATTTGTCACTTCGTTTAGGGTCAGCATAACGTTCTCCCTTCCGGTCCAGTCTTCTCAAATAAATGAACTGGTCGAATCTTCCCGATCTTGTCAGCACCGCAAGTGCGAGCAGCCCCACAGTTATTCCGAGTTGGGTGATCGTCCAGCCGTATAACAGCACTGTCTTGAATCCGGCAGCAGCCACTCCCGCTATCACGGTTAAATGCGACATTAACACAAACAGCATGTTGAAGGTAAACGCCAGCATAAACAGGAGCATAACCAGCATAAAGACGCTGATTACCCCTTTGCGAAAGCGTTCATGATAATACTCTCTATGCTTGAACAAAATGTAGACAGAGCAGCCGATCGATATCAGGTACAGTCCAAGAAGAATAACGTCAATCTTCCTCATGCCCATTCTCCCCCCGATCATAAATCAGATACTGGGCGAACCGGTTCCGCCCGATCTCTTCCTGAATTTCCCGGGAAGTGTCGCAGTAGCGGCTGATGGTTAGCGTAACACGGGTAGAGGCTTCCCGCAGTTCCTGCTCCTTATCCGCATATAGAGCCAGGAGCCTGCGCAATATCCATGGAACACTCATGCTTACGCCCCCCTGTCTTCCGATTGATCAACCTTCAATTTTTTGAGCACGTCCAGCGTCGGCTGCATGAAGTCGGATCTTTCCTTATCCAAAATGGCCTGCAGCCTGTCACGGTCCTCCTCCGCTTTATCGAGCAGTTCACGGGGCACCAGACTTCCCTTGACGATCGCCCGCAGCATTACAATAACGACAATCATCAGAACCAGCGCGACCACATAGGCGAGCCCGTATTTGTCCGCAAGCGGCAGCAGTTTCTCCAGTTGTGCAATATCACCCTGTTCCATGTTCTTATGTCCCTTCCTTTCATAAAATAAAAATGCCCCCGGGTTCGGGGGCGAATAAGATTGAGCATCGGCCGCTGCATAGTTCGGCCCGGCTTTAAGGTTTAAAAGACATCCAAAATATCAGTTTTTCTTGTTCATCCCTTATCCTATTCGTATGACATCAACCCAACTGTAAAATCCATCTGGACTTGTTAGCATTTCAGCATCCCCTCGAACATATATTGCTATTTGATCTCCGGCGTTTAGTCTTATTGTCCGCGCTCCTGTGAGGGTATGATACCCTGTTGCTGGAGTCCTTTGGTGGGCGATAATGATTTGGTATCCTCCCGGTACTTGGATGCTGATGCGCGGGTCTGAGTTTGCAGTCTGTAAAATAAGTGATAGTGATGCAGTCACCAAATACGCGCCTTGCTGTTTAAACGTAAAAATCCCAGTGGATGGGTTATATTCACCTAATTGGTCAATGGCTGCTCCATCGTAAATCACTTTAGTTAGTGTATTAGCGGTAATGCTTTGCTGTGTGCTATGTGATGCGGCTATATATGATCTAACTGCAAGCGTGTTATCTCCCCACGGATTGATAACACCTCTATTGTTGTCAATAGTGCCGCTATTACCAGTCGCTTGAGCGGTTGTTCCAGTCGGAACAGAGCCCGTTGCGGCAATATGTCCACCTTCTCCCGCATATAGTCCCACATTGCTGCCCGATCCAGTGTTATCATAGCTGAAAATCCCCGCATTTTGACCAGCAACGATTGCCATGTTTTTATTAGAGATAGAACAGCTGTAAGCATACAGTTTTGCAGAGTTTGCCACGATCCCGCCCGCCCCGGACGCGGTTGTATTCGAGTCTGATTTGCAGTAATAGAGCTGGACATTAATACTTTCAGCAGCGGCGAAGGCATTTACCGTTGTTGATACTGCTTTAAACCCATACACATTAACAGGTATCGAGCATCTAGCGGCCAAAAAGTCATTAATGATATAGGAGTCGGAAACCGCAGCGACGCTCGGGTTAAATCTTATAGCACCTCCGCCTGAAAAACCTACAACCCGGACACTTTCCGTGTATGTTCCAGTAGCAACGTTAATTGTTACTGTATGGTTGACGATAGTCGGAACCATACTTATCGCCTTCCCAATCGTCTTAAACGCCCCCGCCGCCGTGTTGGCCAAGCCGTTGTTTCCGTCACTGCCGTCCGTCCGGACGTAGTAGGTTACGTCCGCAGTCGTCGCCTGTACCGCACTGGATGGCAGTTGCCCGGCGGGCAGCTTGGCAGAAGCGTCAAGGGACGCAACGCCGCTCGCCGTGCCTTTTTGGGTCAACGGCACAGAGGCGGCCGCTTGATCCTGAAGGCTCTTTACCGCCGTATCCAGCGTATCCATATTGCCGTTCAGGTCGGAAATATCCACGATATCGGTGCCTTCCGGCTTTTTGAGTCCCAGATTGCTCGTTGTCTTCATTGTTCACACTCCTTATTCATAGA
>RCUS01001123.1_pt1 | contig 14714 bp, 9 predicted proteins | sample 2166221 | NCBI WGS metagenome assembly RCUS01 (sample SAMN09932758, study PRJNA488358) | compost metagenome | isolation source: compost soil in cyclohexanecarboxylic | place: Germany: Experimental Botanical Garden | reverse complement strand
GCGGGATCTCCGCAGAACGCCATGCGCAGTTGATGGCGGAAATGGGGCTGGATAAGCCGCTCTATCAACAATACTTCCATTACGTATCCAACGTGCTGCATGGCGATTTGGGTACCTCCCTCAAAAGCCGCATCTCGGTGTGGGAAGAGTTTGTTCCACGCTTTAAAGCCACGCTGGAGCTCGGTTTATGCGCGATGATCTTCGCCGTGCTGGTGGGCATTCCGGTAGGGGTGCTGGCGGCGGTCCGGCGGGGGTCGATATTCGATCATACCGCGGTGGGCATTTCGTTGACCGGCTATTCGATGCCGATTTTCTGGTGGGGCATGATGCTGATCATGCTGGTGTCGGTGCAGCTAAACCTGACGCCGGTATCGGGGCGCGTCAGCGATACGGTGTTCCTCGATGACAGCTTGCCGCTGACCGGCTTTATGCTGATCGACACCCTGATTTGGGGGGCGCCGGGCGACTTCACCGATGCGGTAATGCATATGATCCTGCCGGCCATCGTGCTCGGCACCATTCCGTTGGCGGTCATCGTGCGCATGACGCGCTCCTCGATGCTGGAAGTGCTCGGCGAGGATTACATCCGCACCGCACGCGCCAAGGGCGTGAGCCGTATGAGGGTGATTGTGGTGCATGCGCTGCGCAACGCGCTGTTACCGGTAGTGACGGTCATCGGCCTGCAGGTCGGCACCATGCTGGCCGGCGCCATTCTGACCGAAACCATCTTCTCCTGGCCGGGCCTGGGGCGTTGGCTGATGGACGCGCTGCAACGCCGCGACTACCCGGTCGTTCAGGGCGGCGTGTTGTTGGTCGCCTGTATGATTATTCTGGTTAACCTGCTGGTAGACGTGCTCTACGGCGTGGTCAACCCGCGTATTCGCCACAAGAAATAAGGGGCGCTCTAATGTCTCAAGTCACTGAGTCTGTAGTTAAAGGTGCGCCGAAGCCCATGAGCCCGTTCCAGGAGTTCTGGCACTATTTCAAGCGCAACAAAGGGGCCGTTGTCGGCCTGGTTTATATCGTTTTGATGTTTGTGATTGCTATTGGCGCCGGCGTACTGGCACCGCATGCCCCGGCGGATCAGTTCCGCGACGCGCTGCTCAGGCCACCGGCCTGGCAGGAAGGGGGCAGTTGGCAGTATTTCCTCGGTACCGACGATGTGGGCCGAGATGTGCTGTCGCGCCTGATGTACGGCGCGCGGTTGTCATTGCTGGTCGGTTGCCTGGTGGTTGTGCTGTCGCTGATCATGGGCGTGGTGCTGGGCCTGCTGGCCGGCTACTTCGGCGGCGTGGTAGATGCCGTCATCATGCGTATCGTCGACATCATGCTGGCGCTGCCAAGCCTGCTGCTGGCGCTGGTACTGGTGGCGATCTTCGGCCCGTCGATCGTCAACGCCTCGCTGGCGCTGACCTTCGTCGCCCTGCCGCACTATGTGCGTCTGACCCGCGCGGCGGTGCTGGTGGAAGTGAACCGCGACTACGTCACTGCCTCACGCGTGGCGGGCGCCGGTGCGATGCGCCAAATGTTCATCAACATTCTGCCAAACTGCCTGGCACCCTTGATCGTCCAGGCCTCTCTTGGCTTCTCGAACGCCATTCTGGATATGGCCGCTCTCGGCTTTCTGGGCATGGGTGCGCAACCGCCAACGCCGGAGTGGGGCACCATGCTCTCCGACGTGCTGCAGTTCGCCCAAAGCGCCTGGTGGGTCGTGACCTTCCCCGGCGTGGCGATTCTGCTGACGGTGCTTGCATTTAACCTGATGGGGGACGGCTTGCGTGACGCTCTCGACCCCAAACTCAAGCAGTAACAGAGGACGAGAGAGATGGCGTTATTAAATGTAGACAAGCTTTCGGTGCACTTCGGTGACGAAGGGACACCGTTCCGCGCGGTCGACCGTATCAGTTACAGCGTTGAGCAGGGCCAGGTGGTCGGCATCGTCGGCGAATCCGGCTCCGGCAAGTCCGTCAGCTCGCTGGCGATCATGGGATTGATCGATTTCCCCGGCAAGGTGATGGCCGAAAAACTGGAGTTTAACGGCCAGGATCTGCGCAAGATTTCCGAAAAAGAGCGCCGCCAACTGGTGGGCTCGGAAGTGGCGATGATCTTCCAGGACCCGATGACCAGCCTGAACCCGTGTTACACCGTCGGTTTCCAGATTATGGAAGCGTTGAAGGTACACCAGGGCGGTAGCCGCAGTACCCGCCGTCAGCGGGCCGTGGATCTGCTGACCCAGGTGGGCATTCCCGATCCGGCCTCGCGGCTGGACGTGTACCCGCATCAGCTTTCCGGCGGGATGAGCCAGCGCGTAATGATCGCCATGGCGATCGCCTGTCGGCCCAAGCTGCTGATTGCCGATGAACCGACCACGGCGCTCGACGTGACCATCCAGGCGCAAATTATCGAACTGCTGCTGGAGTTGCAGCAGCGCGAGAATATGGCGCTATTGCTGATCACCCACGATTTGGCGCTGGTATCCGAAGCGGCGCACCACATCATCGTGATGTACGCCGGTCAGGTGGTGGAATCCGGCAAGGCCGCAGAGATTTTCCGCGCGCCGCGTCACCCTTACACCCAGGCACTGCTGCGCGCACTGCCGGAATTCGCCGCCGACAAGGCGCGTCTGGCATCGCTGCCGGGCGTAGTGCCGGGCAAATATGACCGTCCTAACGGGTGTCTGCTCAACCCGCGCTGCCCGTACGCCAATGAGCGTTGCCGCGCCGAGGAGCCGGAACTGCGCAGCATTCCCGGCCGTCAGGTTAAATGTCACACACCGCTGGATGATGCGGGGAGGCCGACCGTATGAGCCAGAATCAACCCTTATTGCAGGCGATTAACCTGAAGAAACACTATGCGGTCAAGAAGGGGATATTTGCCCCGGAACGGCTGGTCAAGGCGCTGGACGGCGTTTCCTTCACGCTGGAGCGCGGTAAAACGCTGGCGGTGGTGGGCGAATCAGGCTGCGGCAAATCGACCCTTGGCCGCCTGCTGACGATGATCGAAGTGCCGACGGCCGGTGAACTTTACTATCAGGGGCAGGATCTGCTGAAACCGGACGTCACCGCCGAGAAGCTGCGGCGCCAGAAGATCCAGATTGTGTTCCAGAATCCTTACGGATCGCTCAACCCGCGTAAAAAGGTCGGGCAGATCCTCGAGGAACCGTTGCAGATCAACACCACGCTGACCAGCGCGGAGCGCCGTGAAAAGGCGCTGGAGATGATGGCGAAGGTCGGGCTGAAAACCGAGCATTACGATCGTTATCCGCACATGTTTTCCGGCGGCCAGCGTCAGCGCATCGCCATCGCGCGTGGGCTGATGTTGAACCCGGACGTGGTGATCGCCGATGAACCCGTGTCTGCACTCGATGTGTCGGTGCGTGCGCAGGTGCTGAACCTGATGATGGACCTGCAGCAGGATTTGGGGCTGTCTTATGTGTTCATCTCGCATGATTTGTCGGTGGTGGAGCACATTGCCGACGAGGTCATGGTGATGTATCTCGGGCGTTGCGTGGAGAAAGGCAGTAAAGACGCCATTTTCAACAACCCGCGCCATCCGTACACCCAGGCGCTGCTGTCCGCCACGCCGCGGTTGAATCCGGATATGCGCCGCGAGCGTATCAAGTTGACCGGCGAACTGCCCAGCCCGATGAACCCGCCGCCAGGCTGTGCATTCAATGCTCGCTGCCGTCGCGCCTTCGGGCCATGCACCCAGTTGCAACCGCAGCTTAAGCAATACGGCGACCAGATGGTGGCTTGTTTTGCGGTCGATCAGGATGAAAATCCTGCTGCATAACTTTGTTATCGCTGATAATTAATGAAAATGCCGGCGTTTACGCCGGCATTTTTTTGACGTTGATACTTGCGTTTATTAATTAGATTATCATTTAGATACTTTGTTTATATTAATTACGCTTATTTTACCTTAACGAAATCCTTAAGAAACGTTATCTGTATTCGGATTTTTCGCACGTTCATAATTAAACATTTATTTGATTTAAGTCTGTCTGTTTTTCCCGGCGGGATGAGAAGACTTAACGCCAATTAAATCGCATGCATTGAATTTCGCCGTGCTAATAGCCCTATAAAAAAAAGCACGCCCGAAGGCGTGCCTGAGAATTAACTGCGGGGTGGGCTGTACGCTTATTGCGGATAAGGCACCCAGTCGCCGCCGTTGAGGCGAATGTAAGGTTTACCCTGATATTGCATCACGATGGCGTTGTCATTCTCCGAGATAACCGGCGTTTGCGGCAGATTCTGAGTCAGCGCTTGCCAGTCTACGCTCGGCGCGGTGAAGGCTTTACCGTCGACCAGGCGGGATACCAGCTCTGAGAGCGCCAGATAGCTGCTCGGCGTTTTAACTTGCAGTGGGCCGCCCTGATGCGGCGCTTTCATGCCCACCAGTTTGATGCCGACCGGCGTATGGGTAATGCTCGGGCTTGGGATATCACGCAGGCCGGACATCTGCATTTTGTCCCCCACCAGCGCCGCGCCGTGTTCCGGCACAATCACCACCATCACTTTGCGCCCGGATTTTTCCAGTTGTTCCAGGAAGGCATTCAACTGGTCAAACAGCTTTTGCGCCCGCGGCTGATAATCCGCGCTCTTGTTCGAGCCGACGAAACGGTTGCCGTCATGCAACGGAATGACGTTGAAGAAGGTGGCGCTGCGGGTATCTCCGGCTTTCTGTTGTTGATCCAGCCAGCGGGTGAGCAGCTCCAGATCGTTGTAAATCGGTTCGCCGTCGAAAGAGGCCAACTCATTGCCGATCCCGGCTTGCGACATCAGCGGTGCCTGTATATCGGCCAGCTCGCGCAGATTTTTCAGGTAGTCGCCGAACACGCCCGAGTGGTCCAGCATCAGTTGCTCTTTAAAGCCCAGCTTGGCCAGATTATCAAACAGGTAGCACTGCTGGTTTGCCGCCTGATAGAGATCGTGGTGGGAGGTTTGACCGCAACTGGCGCGCAGCAGGCGGATCGCCGCCGGGCCGCTGTAGGCCGTCGCCGAGTTGAAGTTATCGAACATGATGTCCATCTTCGACCACAGCGGGTGATTCTGCAGTTTCACCGCATCCATATCGGCCCAGGCCAGCGAACAGACGTTGATCACCAGCAGGTCAAACGGCTGGGCGTCGGCGGGCAGGGTGGCCGGGAAGGCGGTGGTGCGGGCTTTTTCCTTATCGTAAAACTGATTCAGATAGGCCGTCAGGTTGGCGCTGGTCGGCGGTGCGCTGTCGGTCGGGGCGTTATCGCCGCCTGCTGCGGCCGGCGCCGTCGTTGCCGGCGTGGTGGTGGCTGCGGTGGTGTTGGCGGGCAACAGCGACACGGCCGGGCCGGCGATGGTCAGGACATTCAGCCACACCAGCGCCCCCACGGTGAAGACCGTGACACGCACCCACTGGGCCAGGAACAGGTAGGCAATCAGCATCACGAAGGCGGCGCCGATCATCTGCCAGTTGATAAAACGGGTCACCAGTTCCAGCAGGTATTGGGCGCTGAAGCCGGTCAACTGCGAACCCTGGCTGATGATGCTGTTAATGCCCGGCAGCCAGGTATCGTAATAGAACAGAGCGATACCGACAGGAATGGCGACGTAGTGTCGCCAGCGGTGCAGACGCATCGCCGGTATCGGCATCAGCAGGAACGCCATGAACACCAGGTTCGGCAGCGGGTGGAAATTCAGGTAGCCGAACCACAGCAGGCCGAATTTGGCCAGGAAGTAGTAGTTCCAGCCGCCGAGTCCGCGCCAGTAGCGCCACAGGGAGTTATCGGGTTGGGTGTTGTTTTTTGGCTTCATGGCTGTTTTTTACGCTTAATCTGAGATGAAGAACCTTCGCGCACCCACAACCCGGTGGGTTTTAAATAGCGCGGTGATAAAAACAGGTTTTGCCAATATTGACGCCAGCGCGGGAAACGGCGATGGAAGAAGTACCCCAGCGGAATAAAAATGATCGCGCACAGCAGGATCAACTGCACGATATCGTTAAGGTTCAGCATGCTTGTTCTCCTGTGCGCCGGTAGTCAGCGTGAAGGCCACCGGTTGACGGCGCTCCTGCGGGCTGTCAGCCACGGCGGCGCTCTGGCGCGGCGCGGATGGCTTGGTGGCCTGCGGCGCTAACGGAATATTGGCGCTGTGCGCCAGCCGTTTGATTTCTGAAGTAATATCTACATCCTGGTGCCATACCACCCGGTTGCTGAACGCCTCGTTCACCGGCAGGCGGAAGATAAATTTCAGCGCGGTGTCCAGATCGTTAATCCGGCAAGTGGAGAGAAACAGCACCAGCCGGCCTTGCACCACGGTCATCACGTCGCCGAAGCGGCGCAGATGACACAGGGTCATCGCCTGTTCGGCGCGCAGCCCCGGCGCAGGACGCAGCGCCACCATCACGCCTTTGCCGTCTTCCGGCAGCAGCGTGTTGTTCATCAGCGAAATGACCGCCTGGCTGAAGTCGTCCGGGCGCATATAGCCTTTCAATTGCAGCGGTCGCAAGCCGTGCAGCAGGGCGTCGATATCCGCCGGAACATGGCGTGAGAAGCGTTGCCCCTGGATGCCTTCCAGCATGGTCAGAAAACGCGACAGCGGCGCAACGTGCGGCACCGTCAGGTTGGCACCACAGGCCAGCAGCAGGCGTTCATCGCTGTAGCGCAGGCTGGCGCTCATCTCGCGCACCACGATCTTCAGCCCGTTGCCGCGGTGGCGGCGCAGGCTGTGAATTTGATGGGCCAGCACATCGATCTCATCGCTTTGGTACAGCGCAAATATCAGCGTTGCCGAGAGCGTCAGCATGCCGTGCTGAGCCAACTGCGCATTGCTTTCCAACAGTTGCCAGTTGGCCGACAGCGGCGGCGCGCCTTCAAGAATGCTTTGCTGGGCCAGGTAGAGGCCTTCGTCGCTGCGTATCGAGGTTGGCGAAGGTTGGTTGCCGTCATCGTCCCCCTGCCAGCCGTTTTCACCGGCGAACAGCGTTAGCAGCTGGTTGGCGTTGATGCCGTTTCCCGTACTCCACCAGTTAACCAGATACTGTGCGCTGTCTTGCTGCCACTGCAGGTTGGCCAGGCCGTTAAGAATACGGTGCTGGGTGCTGAGCTGCCCTTTGAGTTTGTTCACGCCGCTGCCATGGCTGAGGATCAACAGGGTGCACCCTTGCCGATGCAGCCAGTGGCCAGTGGTCCGGGCCCAGTCGCGCAACTCTTCGGTGGTGAAGGTTTGCCACAGGCTGGCGTGGGCGAGCAGGATCAATAAGCGGTTTTGCGGTTTTAAGGCGCGCATCAGGTCATCGCAGAAATGCGTCAGCGCCGCTTTTTTTTCCGGTAACTGGTACAGCGGAATTTTTTTCAGCGCGGGGGAGGCCAGCTCGGCCAGCAGTTTGTCGGGTTTATCTCCGCTGCAGATCAGCGCGACCTGGCTGGTTGCGGCCTGGGCAGCCAGGGTTTGTTGGCAGAGCAGAGCGGCATCAGTTTGACGGTCGACATTCACCCAATAGAGCCCGGGGGACTGCATCACTGACAGTTCTTCCCAAATCTGCCGAATACCTAATGAGAAAGATTGCGCCATAGGATATTTTTCTACTTTCGTTGAAAGTGTCGTTGCGGCCAACTGAGTAATGCTAGTCAGTCATCGTATCATTGGGATCAATAATAACAAATCTGACAATCTGTGTAATAATATCTGTTAGGAATCATCTTATTGGCCATGTCTTTTTTTTACGTTGCTATAGTTAATTAACATTAGCCTATTTTTAAAGGCGGCAGAATGAATAATCAATTAACGCGCTTTCAAACCGTGGCACCGTCGGAAACTCAGGATGATCTGCTGGCCCTTAGCGAGGCATTTTCTCTGCCGACATTAAGTTATGTCGATATTTCGCGTCAGGAACGATTAACGCAAATGATGACGCGCTGGCCGCTGCTGGCCGAATTGGCGCAGACAACGGGGAGCCGCTAGTTTATGCCAGTGATTGCTCTGCAGGGGCTGCGAGGCGGAATGGGCACGACGTCAGTGACGGCGGCGCTCGCCTGGGCATTACAACAGTTGGGTGAATCGGTGCTGGCGATTGATTTCGCGCCGGATAATTTATTACGCCTGCATTTTAATATGCCGTTTGGGCTGGCGCGCGGCTGGGCCCGTGCCGAGCAAGACGGCGGCGACTGGCAGCAGGGCGCGATGCGCTATTGCGAAAAGCTCGATTTTCTTCCTTTTGGCCGGCTAACGGCCACGGAACGACTGAATCTGCAATCCCCCGCCCACTGGCAAGATAGGCTGGCGCAGTTGGCCGCCGGCGGTCAATATCACTGGATCCTGCTCGACGTGCCGGCGGACGACAGCGTACTGGCGCGTCAGGCGTTGGCGCTGGCAGACAGCATCTTCATGCTGATCGCCCCGGACGCCAACTGCCAAATCCGTCTGCATCAACAGGCGTTGCCGGAAGGCTGTCACTTTCTGATTAACCAATATTTCGCGGCCAGCCAGTTGCAGCAGGATTTGCATCAGTTATGGTTGCAAACGCTGGGCGGCCTGTTGCCGGTGGCTATCCACCGCGATGAGGCGATGGCCGAGGCGATGGCGGTGAAGCAGCCGTTGGGCGAGTACCGCCCGGAAAGTCTGGCCGCCGATGAGGTGCTGACGCTCGCCAACTGGTGTCTGATCAATCTCAAGGATGCGGCACCATGAGCCGGGTGATGAGCCTGTTGCTGGTGCCGCCGGTCCATCAGGCGGTGCAGACGCGCTATCGAACCTACCGCCGTAACGGATCCTCGGCCTTTAGCGCTTTCCTTGCCACGCTGCTGGTGGCGTTGGGCTGGATTTTCCTGCGTTTTGAATCCCCGGACTGGCAGCGAGTGCGCGCCAGCCGCGCCTATTGGTTCCCGCATTTATCCTTCAGCCGCCCGCGCCCTGCGGATGGGCTGCGTTATCTGTTGCAGGGGCTGTGGCTGCTGCTGTTTCGCACCGGTCGCGCGCCGATGGGCCGTCATTATTTCGCCGGTTGGCACCGTCTGCAACTGCGTTACGCCAACTGGTTGCAAAGGCTCCCGCACCGGTTGCAGAGCGCCGGGATGGAGCAGCGTTCAGTGGAACGTCTGAGCCAGATGAACCGGCGCATGCGCCGGGTGCTGTTTATCATTGTCGGCGTACTGGCGGCGATCCTCGCCATGCTGTGCATTTCGCAACCCTTCGATTTGCCGGCGCAGTTTGTGTTTGTGGTGCTGCTGTGGGGCATTGCGATGGTGGTGCGTCGGGTACCGGGCCGTTTGCCGGGGCTGATGCTGATCGTACTGTCGTTGACCGTTTCCTGCCGCTACCTTTGGTGGCGCTACACCGCCACGCTGAACTGGGACGATCCGCTCAGCCTGATCTGCGGCCTGCTGCTGTTGGCGGCGGAAACCTATGCCTGGGTGGTGTTGGTTCTGGGCTATTTCCAGACCGTCTGGCCGCTTAACCGCCAGCCGGTGCCGCTGCCTGCCGACAGCGCGACCTGGCCGACGATCGATCTGATGGTGCCGACCTACAACGAAGATCTTGGGGTGGTGAAACCGACGATCTACGCCGCGCTGGGTATCGATTGGCCGAAAGAGAAGGTCAATATCTACCTCCTCGATGACGGCAACCGACCGGAATTCAAAGCCTTCGCCGAAGAGGTGGGGGTGAAGTATATCGCCCGGCCGACCCATGAGCATGCCAAGGCCGGTAACATCAACAACGCGTTGAAGCAGGCCACCGGCGAGTTTGTGGCGATCTTCGACTGCGACCACGTACCGACCCGCTCCTTCCTGCAATTGACCATGGGCTGGTTCTTCAAAGACAAGAAGCTGGCGATGTTGCAGACCCCGCATCACTTCTTTTCGCCGGATCCGTTTGAGCGCAACCTCGGGCGTTTCCGCCAGACCCCGAACGAAGGCACGCTGTTCTACGGCCTGGTGCAGGACGGCAACGATATGTGGGATGCGACCTTCTTTTGCGGCTCTTGCGCCATCCTGCGCCGCAGCGCGCTGGATGAGATAGGCGGCATCGCGGTGGAAACCGTCACCGAAGATGCCCACACCTCGTTGCGTTTGCATCGTCGCGGGCACACCTCGGCCTATATCCGTATTCCGCAGGCCGCCGGGCTGGCGACCGAAAGCCTGTCGGCGCACATTGGCCAGCGCATTCGTTGGGCGCGCGGCATGGTGCAGATTTTCCGGCTGGATAACCCGCTGTTCGGCAAGGGGCTGAAACTGGCGCAGCGGCTGTGTTACGCCAACGCCATGTTGCACTTCTTGTCCGGCATTCCGCGGCTGATTTTCCTTACCGCGCCTTTGGCGTTCCTGCTGCTGCACGCCTATATCATTTTCGCCCCTGCGCTGGCGATCGCGCTCTATGTGTTGCCGCATATGATCCATGCCAGCCTGACCAACTCGCGCATTCAGGGTAAATACCGTCACTCTTTCTGGAGCGAAATCTACGAGACCGTGCTGGCCTGGTATATCGCCCGCCCTACCACGGTGGCGCTGTTCAATCCGCACAAGGGCAAATTCAACGTGACCGCCAAAGGCGGGCTGGTGGAAGAGGAACATGTCGATTGGGTGATTACCCGCCCTTACATGTTTCTGGTGGTGCTCAATCTGGCCGGCCTGATCTTCGGCGCCTGGCGGATGGCCTACGGCCCGACGGACGAAGTCATGACGGTGATCGTCAGCCTGGTGTGGGTGCTGTACAACATGACGATTCTCGGCGGCGCGGTGGCGGTGGCGGTAGAGGCCAAGCAGGTGCGCCAGGCGCACCGCGTGGAGATTGCCATGCCGGCCGCGATAGCCCGCGCCGATGGTCACCTGTTTCCTTGCACGCTGCGCGACTATTCCGACGGCGGGGTAGGGATTGAAATGCGCGTGTCCGATGCGCTGAAAGACGGCGACAAGGCATCGCTGCTGCTAAAACGCGGCCAGCAGGAATACAGCTTCCCGTGCGTGGTCACGCGCGCCTTCGGCAGTAAGGTGGGGATCCGCATGGTCGATCTCACCACCCGTGAACATATTGATTTTATTCAGTGCACCTTTGCCCGCGCCGATACCTGGGCGTTGTGGCAGGACGGGTTCCCTGAAGATAAACCGATCGAAAGCCTGCGCGACGTTCTGGCGCTGGGCTTCCGGGGTTACCTGCGCATGGCGGACTATGCGCCGCCGATGGTGCGCAGCCTGCTGGTCGGATTCACGACGATGATTGCGTGGATAGCGTCATTCATCCCGCACGGTGTTGGCAGGAACCCGGCTTTCAGCCAAAAAGAGACAGTGGTATAGGCAAACCGCCCCGTTCACTTGCCTGGCTCCCAGGCTCTAACATTGATGATGATACGATGACGAGAAAAATAACCTGGTTTACCGCCCTGGCCTTAGGCATCAGCACCCTGTCTCAGGCTGAAACCGCCACTGCGCCGACCGTCGTCGCGCCACCGGCGAGTGTACCGGCCGATGCACCGGTCACCACGCCTATGGGAACGGCCGCACCGCAGGATGCGAATGCGCCGGTCCGCGACGTGCAATTGCCGTTTGCCCAGATAGCGCCGCCGCCGGGGACCTTTACCCTGCGCGGCACCCGGCCGGATGGCCAGGTTGAGTTCGGCGTCCGCAGTGACGAAGTGGTGTCGCAGGCGACGCTCGATCTGGAGTTCACGCCTTCGCCGTCGCTGATCCCGGTGGAGTCGCACGTCAAGGTGTACCTCAATGACGAACTGATGGGCGTGACCCCCCTCACCAAAGAACAGCTCGGCAAGCCAAATCGTATCCAGATGGCGATCGACCCGCGCTATATCACCGATTTTAACCGCGTGCGGTTGGTGTTCGTCGGCCATTACCAGAACATCTGCGAAAACCCGGCCAACAGTACGCTGTGGCTCGACGTCAGCAAATCCAGTTCGCTGAATTTGCGTTTCCAGACGCTGCCGCTGAAGAACGAGCTGTCGCATTTCCCGGAGCCTTTCCTGGACAGCCGCGACAACCGGTCGTTGACCTTGCCGATGGTGTTCGCCGGCTCGCCGGACCTCACTCAGCAGCGTGCGGCGGGCATGTTGGCCTCGTGGTTCGGCAGCAAGGCGCAGTGGCGCGGCCAGTCGTTCCCGACGTTGTATAACAAGCTGCCGGACCGGCACGCCATCGTCTTCGCCACCAATAAGCAGCGCCCGGATTTCCTGCGCGATTACCCGGCGGTCAACGGGCCAACGGTGGAGATGATCAGCCATCCTGACAATCCCTACGTCAAACTGCTGCTGGTGCAGGGGCGCGATGACAACGATTTGATCACCGCGGTAAAAGGCATTGCGCAGGGCAACATTCTGTTCCGCGGCCAGAACGTCACGGTGGATAAGGTTGAACAACTGGCGCCGCGCATGCCATACGATGCGCCTAACTGGGTGCGCACCGATCGGCCAATGACCTTTGCCGAGTTGCAACAGTACGCCGAACAGCTGCAAACCAGCGGTATCGAGCCTGGCCCGATCTCGCTGACCATGAACCTGCCGCCGGATCTGTTCCTGATCCGCAGCACCGGCATCGATATGCACCTGAAATACCGCTATACCGCGCCGCGCATCCAGGACGGCTCGCGCCTGAGCGTCAGCCTGAACAACCAGTTCGTGCAGGCCTATTCGCTGGTGCCGGAACACGAACAGGGCGCTCAGTTGCTGCGTCTGCCGCTGACCCAGGGGCTGATCGACTCCGACAAGAGCGTCAATATTCCGGCGCTGCGGTTGGGGGCCAGCAACCAGATGCGGTTCGACTTTGATTACACCACGCTGTTGGCCAGTGGGGCGGAAGGGCGCTGCGAGACGTATTCGTTCACCCAAAACCACGCGGTCATCGACGGGGCGTCGACCATTGATTTCTCCGGTTACCGTCACTTTATGGCGATGCCGGATCTGCGCGCCTTCGCCAATGCCGGTTTCCCGTTCAGCCGTCTGGCCGATCTGTCGCAGACGCTGGTGCTGGTCAACAAACAGCCGCAGCCGGCGCAGGTCAGCGCCATGCTGAACGCACTGGGGGTCATCGGCGCCCAGACCGGTTACCCGGCGCTGGCAATGACGTTGAGTGACGACTGGTCGCAGGCCAAAGATCGCGATGCCGATATTTTGATGATCGGCACCATCCCGCCGGAACTGCGGGACGACAAAAAAATCAGCCTGCTGGTGGATGCCACCCAGAGCTGGGTGAAGCAGCCAACGCGTCAGTTGCCGCTGCCGACAATGGATGTATTGCCGGAGGACACCAAACCGGACAGCCAGACCACCATCAGTTCCGAAGGCGCGATGTCGGCGATTATCGGCGTGCAGTCGCCGTTTAACGATCAGCGCAGCATTGTGGCGCTGCTGGCCGACAGCCCGCGCGGCTATGATCTGCTGAACACGGCACTGTTGGACAGCGGCAAGCGTGCGGCGGTGTTTGGCTCGGTGGCGGTGATCCGCGAATCGGGGGTGAACAGCCTGCGCGTAGGCGACGTTTATTATGTCGGTCACCTGCCGTGGTGGGAGCGCATCTGGCACGCGTTGTCGACCCATCCGGTGTTGCTGGCGGTGATTGCGGTGGCGGTGGTGGTGATTCTGGCGCTGATGCTGTGGCGTGGTCTGAAGGCCTTTAGCCGCCGTCGCCTGTCGCCTGAAGATCGGGATTAATCACCATGTCTGCAACGCTGAAACGCCTGACGTTCGGCATGCTGCTGCTGTGTGCATTCGGCGCGGCGGCGGCCTGCGAGTGGCCGGCCTGGCAACAGTACAAACAGTTTTACATCAGCGACGAAGGACGGGTGATCGACCCGAGCAGCCCGAACCGCATCACCACCTCGGAGGGGCAGAGCTACGGCCTGTTCTTCGCCCTGGTGGCGAACGATCGGCCGACGTTCGACAAGCTGCTGGAGTGGACGGAAAACAACCTGGCGGCGGGCGATCTCAGCGCCCATTTGCCCGCCTGGCTGTGGGGCGAGGACGATAAAAAACGCTGGACGGTGCTGGACACGAATACGGCGTCCGATGCCGATCTGTGGATTGCCTACAATCTGCTGGAAGCCGGTCGTTTGTGGAAAAGCCGGCGTTATCAAACTCTGGGGACGCTGCTGTTGCAGCGTATCGGCCGCGAAGAAGTGGCCGACATCCCCGGGCTGGGGCTGATGTTGCTGCCGGGCAAGATCGGGTTCGTGGCGCAAGATCGCTGGCGGCTCAATCCAAGCTACCTGCCGCCGCAGCTGCTGGCGCGTTTTGCCGCCCTGAACGGCCCATGGCGAGCGATGCAGAAAACCAATCAGCGGTTGTTGCTGGAAACCGCACCGCACGGTTTCTCCCCGGATTGGGTGGTGTGGCAGGCCGGCAAAGGCTGGCAACCGGATACCGTGAAACCGGATGTCGGCAGTTACGACGCCATCCGGGTTTATTTGTGGGTCGGTATGTTGGCGGACGATGACGAGCATAAAGCCGCATTGGTCAAACAGCTGCTGCCGATGGCGCAATTGACCGCTCAACAGGGTGTACCGCCGGAAAAAACCGACACCGCCAGCGGCAAAACCAGCGGCGACGGCCCGGTGGGTTTCTCCGCGGTCATGCTGCCGATGCTGGCCAATCAAACGGCTGCGCTGGACGTCCAGCGCCAACGCATCAATCAACACCCTCCGGGCGACGATGCCTATTTCAGCGCCTCTTTGACGCTGTTCGGCCAGGGATGGGATCAACAACGTTATCGTTTTAATCGGCAGGGTGAACTTCAACCC
>RCUS01001120.1_pt1 | contig 14757 bp, 8 predicted proteins | sample 2166221 | NCBI WGS metagenome assembly RCUS01 (sample SAMN09932758, study PRJNA488358) | compost metagenome | isolation source: compost soil in cyclohexanecarboxylic | place: Germany: Experimental Botanical Garden | reverse complement strand
CCAACCACACCACCCGTTAATCAGTATTGCAAAAATGGGGGTGACCATAGATTTTTGTGCCTGCTTACTCGTCCTTGTAGGAGCTGCCGCAGGCTGCGATCTTTTGATTTTGATTTTCAGAAGCAAGATCAAAAGATCGCAGCCTGCGGCAGCTCCTACAGTTCAGCGCACCGTTTGGCGTAGTCGCCTGCCATCGCCTGAATACGTGGATCAGTTGCGCTCATAAGAGCCTGACTCGCCACCCGCAGAAAATTCAGATTGCCACCCGCCAGCGCCTTGCGCAGCCAGACCATTGCATCATCAATATTCCCTTCGTCGGTCAGCACAGCCGCATAGCTGAACTGCCCACGAAAGTCCCCGCCCTCGGCGGACCGCCGATACCAGTCTCGGGCTGCCGCCGGATCAGCCGGACAGACTCGCCCTTCTTCCAGATATCGACCCAACAGATTCATCGATTTCGCATGGCCGAGTTCGGCAGCGTGGCGATATAAACTCAACGCCTTCGACTGATCCTCAACCAACCCGCGCCCGGTCGCCAGCAGGTTGGCGTAGTTGTACATCGCCCAATCCAGCCCGGCCTCGGCGGCGATTCGATAGTGCCGCGCGGCAACCGCCGCATCGGCGACACAACCCCAGCCATGCTCATGACAACGGCCAAGCATGTTGCGCGCCATCTGGTGCCCTTGCCGGGCGGCGATGTCGAACCAGCGCAGCGCCAGCATTTGATCCTGCGCGATCCCTAGTCCGTCCAGCAGAATCTGCCCAAGCAACGCCTGCGCCTCCGTTTCACCTTCACGGGCGGCGATCAGGATGGCCTGTGCTGCGCGGGCCGGACTTTCGTCGAGCATCGAGCGCAGGCGATCACCGTCGAGCACTTCCTCGCGGCGCAAGCGAAAGTCCGCCACTTACACCTCGACCCAGCGGCGCAACAGATTGTGATAGGTGCCGGTCAGACGGATCAGCGACGGGTGATCCGGTACATCCTGGGTCAGTTGGCGGATCGCGCCGTCCATTTCAAACAGCAGCGCGCGCTGGCTGTCTTCGCGCACCAGGCTTTGCGTCCAGAAGAACGAGGCGTAACGCGTGCCACGGGTCACCGCGTTGACCTTGTGCAGGCTGGTGCCGGGATACAGCACCATGTCACCGGCAGGTAATTTCACGCGCTGGGTGCCGAAGGTGTCCTGGATTTCCAGCTCGCCGCCGTCGTAGTCCTCGGGCTCGCTGAAGAACAGCGTGGCCGACAGGTCGGTGCGCACACGTTCGATGCTGCCCTTGGGCTGACGCACGGCGTTGTCAATGTGGAAGTCGAAACTGCCGCCGGCTGTGTAACAGTTCAGTAACGGAGGAAAGACCTTGTGCGGTAACGCCGCTGACATGAACTGTGGATTTTTCCACAACCGCTCCAGCATGGCCGCACCGATCTCCTTGGCCAGCGGATGACCTTCCGGCAACTGCAAATTGTGCTTGGCCTTGGCCGACTGATAACCGGCCGTGATCTTGCCGTCAGCCCAATCGGCCTGCTGCAGAGCCTCACGAATGCGCCGCACTTCTTCATTGTCGAACAAGCCGGGAATGTGCAGCAGCATGGGAAGGACGCCTGAGAACCAAGGGGCGCCAATGGTATTGATTCTTATTGCCTGTGTAAAACCCGACAGACGAATGAAACTGTAAAAACCGTAAGGTTAAATTGTAAAGAATGTAAATTCAGTGCGAATAGTAACGTTTCGCAATTGATACAAGTACGCGTCTACCCTATATTCCGCCGCCTCAAATCCTTGGGGAGGGGAATCCGAAATGTCACGTCAGCAACCACAATTACCGGTTAGTTCACCACGTTTGCTCGCTTCTGCAATCGGCGTTGCAATCACTGCCGGCTCTGCGGGCCACATGGTATTCGCGGCGGAAAAAACCGACGAAAAAGCGCCGAGCAATACCATTTCGCTGGGCGCTACCGCCATCAATGGCGAAGCCCAGGACGAGACCTCCTACAACGTCGAGAAAGCCTCCTCGCCCAAGTACACCGCGCCGCTGGTCGACACACCGCGTTCGATCACGGTCATCCCGCAACAAGTCCTCAAGGACACCGGCGCCCTGAACATGCAGGACGCCCTGCGCACTGTTCCAGGCATTACCTTCGGTGCCGGTGAAGGCGGCAACCCGCAGGGCGACCGTCCGTTCATTCGCGGCTTCGATGCCCAGGGCGACACCTACCTGGACGGCGTGCGCGACACCGGTTCGCAGAGCCGCGAGATCTTCGCCGTTGAATCGATCGAAGTCAGCAAAGGCCCGAACTCGGCCATCGGCGGCCGTGGCGCAGCCGGCGGCAGCATCAACCTGGTGAGCAAGAAAGCGCACCTGGGCAATTCGTTCGACGGTGGCTACACCTGGGGCTCCGACCAGACCCAGCGTTACACCATGGACGGCAACTACCAGTTCTCCGACACCGTCGCCGGCCGTCTGAACCTGATGAGCCACGAAAGCAACGTCGCCGGCCGCGACAGCGTCGATTACGACCGTTGGGGCGTCGCACCGTCGCTGGCCTTTGGCTTGGGCACCGACACCCGCGTCAACCTCGACTACTACCATCTGGAAAGCAACGACACCCCGGACTCGGGTATTCCGTATTCGATCCCGACCGCTGGCTCCGCTGCCCGTACCAAGTCCAACCCGGACAAGCCTCAGGACGGCGGCGACAGCAGCAACTTCTACGGTCTCGATGGCCGCGACTTCCGCAAGGGCCGCACCGATACCGCGACCATCGCCATCGAACACGATTTGAGCGATGCGCTGACCGTCAAGAACACCCTGCGCCACGGCAACAGCATGCAGGACTACATCCTGACCCAGCCGGATGACAGCAAGGGCAACGTCAACAACGGCAGCGTCTGGCGCCGGGCCAACACCCGCGTCAGCAACACCGAGACCACCACCAACCAGACCGACCTGTTTGGTGATGTCTACATCGCCGGCTTCAAGAACAGCTTCGCCACTGGTGTCGAGTTGAGCCGCGAAGAAAGCCAAAAATCTTCGTACAACGTCAACACCGACACCACCCCGGGCTCGCCAGGCAACGCCAGCACCAACTGCAGCCCGGCATTGATCGGCGCGCCAAGCGGCTACAACTGCACATCGTTGTCCAACCCGACCCCGAGCGATCCGTGGAACGGTGCCATCTCGCGTAACTATGCCGGCACCGACACCACCGGCAAAACCTACGCGCTCTACGTGTTCGATACCCTGACGTTGTCCGAGCAGTGGCTGGTGAACATGGGCCTGCGCTACGACCATTTCGACACCGACTACAAAACCTACAACGCTGCCGGCACCACCACCTCCAAGGGCGATGATGTCAGCGAGTTCGTCACCGGCCAGTTCGGTGTGGTCTACAAGCCGGCGGAAAACGGCAGCATCTATGCGTCCTACGCAACCTCGGCAACGCCACCGGGCGCTACCCTCGGCGAAGGCCAGGACGGCAACCCGCTGGGCGGCACCCCAGATCGCAACGGCAACTTGCTGAGCAGCGACATGGAGCCGGAAACCACCAAGAACTACGAAATCGGCACCAAGTGGGATCTGCTGAACGATCGCCTGTCGCTGACCGCCGATATCTTCCGCACCGAGAAAGAAAACGCTCGCGTGCAAACCAACACCACCACCTATGAAAACGTCGGCAAGACCCGCGTTCAAGGTTTCGAACTGTCGGCCACCGGCAAGCTCACCGACAAATGGCAGGTGTTCGCGGGTTACGCCTACATGGACAGCGAGCAAGTGGATGGCGGCGACTTGCCGGCTAACAAAGCCAACGATGGCAACGAACTGCCGAACACGCCGAAAAACAGCGCCAGCCTGTGGACCACTTACCAGGTCACGCCGAAGCTGACCATCGGCGGCGGCGCGTTCTATGTCGACGACGTGTTCGGTAGCGCAGCCAACACCACCATGGTCGATTCCTACGTTCGCTACGATGCGATGGCCGCCTACAAGCTGACCAAGAACATCGACCTGCAACTGAACGTGCAGAACCTGACCGACGAAACCTACTACGACAAGGCGTTCTCGACTCACTTCGCCAACCAGGCGGCGGGCCGTACTGCTTTGCTGAGCACCAACTTCCACTTCTGATGTAGAAGCGTGAAGGCCAGGCCCCGTTCATCCAGGTGAGCGGGGCTTTTGTGTGTAAAAAAGAATGTTTCTCGACAACCCACGGCATCATAATGCGCGCCGTGATGATTATTTTTGAACGAACAAGGCGAGCGACGTGTTGAAGAAAACCCTGTTCCAGTTGCACTGGTTTTTCGGCATCAGCGCCGGGCTGGTCCTGGCCCTGATGGGCATCACCGGGGCGGCGGTGTCGTTTCAGGATGAAATCCTGAGCACACTCAACCCTTCTGTGTTGCAGGTCGAAAAACAGCTCGCCGGTGTGCTGCCGCCTGCCGAACTGGTGGAGCACATCGAAGCCGCTTCGGGCAAAAAAGTCTCGATGCTCACCGTGGAAACCGACAGCGGCAACGCCGCCAAAGTGTGGTTCACCCCGCCGCCGGGTGAACGCCGTGGCGAGATGCGCTACTTCGACCCGTACACCGCCGAGTTCCTCGGCGACGCCACCGGCCAGGGCTTTTTCGGCCTGATGCTGCAACTGCACCGTTTCCTCGCCATGGGCGACACGGGTCGGCAGATCACCGGCGCGTGCACGCTGATCCTGGTGTTCTTCTGCCTGTCCGGCCTGTACCTGCGCTGGCCTCGCCAGTGGAAAAGCTGGCGCGCCTGGCTGACCCTCGACTGGAAGAAAAAAGGTCGCAGCTTCAACTGGGATCTGCACTCGGTTGCGGGCACCTGGTGCCTGGTGTTTTACCTCTTGTCAGCGTTGACCGGGTTGTTCTGGTCCTACGAGTGGTACAGCAAGGGCCTGACCCAATTGCTCTCCGATTCGCCACAGAACGAACGCGTTCGCGCTCGCGGCCCGGCACCCAGTGGCCCGGCACCGGTCGCCGATTACTCAACGATGTGGAGCAGCATCTACAGCGCGGCAGGTCCTGGCCTGAGTTTCTACAACACCCGTATGCCGCCCGTGGCCGGACAACCGGCGACCGTTTTTTACCTGCTCAAAGATTCGCCCCACGACCGCGCGCTGAACCAGATCACCCTCGACCCGGTCACCGGCGTTATCAAGCGGCATGACCGCTACAGCGACAAGAGCTTCAAGGCGCAATTGCTGACCAGTATCTACGCGTTGCACACCGGCAGTTATTTTGGCATCGGCGGGCGGATCATCCTGACCATCACCGCGTTGACCATGCCGCTGTTCTTCATCACCGGATGGATGCTGTACCTGGATCGCCGACGCAAAAAACGCCAGATCAAGGACGCGCGCAAAGGCCTGGTTCAACCGGGCAGCGACGCGCCGGCATGGCTGATCGGCTTCGCCAGTCAGAGCGGCTTTGCTGAGCAACTGGCGTGGCAGACGGCCGGCCAATTGCAGGCTGCCGGCCTGCCGGTGAAAGTGCAGCCGCTGGCGAATGTGAGTGAGCAGGACCTGCGTGATTCAGACAACGCATTGTTCGTGGTCAGCACCTTCGGCGATGGCGAAGCGCCGGACAGCGCCCGCGGTTTCGAACGCAAGGTACTGGGCCGCAGCTTGAGCCTGGAAAGCCTGAACTATGCAGTACTCGGCCTCGGTGACCGCCAATACCAACACTTCTGTGGTTTTGCCCGGCGCCTGCACAACTGGCTCGGCGAACACGGCGGCAAGACCTTGTTCGCCCCGGTGGAAGTCGACAGCGGCGATCCTTACGCCCTGCGTCACTGGCAACAGCAGCTCGGCCTGTTGACCGGCCAGGCGCCTGTCGATACATGGCAAGCGCCGAGCTACGACAACTGGACCCTGACCCGCCGCGAATTGCTCAACCCTGACAGCAGCGGTTCGCCTGTTTATCTGCTCGGCCTTACAGCGCCAACCACCAGCAGTTGGCTGGCCGGTGACCTGGTGGAAGTGCTGCCGCGCAACTGTCCGTGGGCGATCGAACACTTCCTCGATGGCCTGGGGATCGACGGTCGGGCCACGATTGAGCACGACGGTCTGACGCAACCGCTGGAGCAAGCCCTCGCCAGCCGCCAACTGCCGCAGAACCGCAGTCATCTGGTCGGCCTGCACGCGCAAGCCCTGCTGGACGCCCTCGTGCCGTTGGCCATGCGCGAATACTCCATCGCCTCGATTGCCGCCGACGGCATTCTGGAATTGATCGTGCGCCAGGAACTGCACCCCGATGGCAGCCTCGGCGTCGGCTCTGGCTGGTTAACCGAACACGCTCCCGTGGGCGGCAGCATCAGCCTGCGGGTACGCCGCAACAGTGGTTTCCATCTGCCGAACGAGCCGGTGCCGATGATTCTGCTCGGCAACGGCACCGGGTTGGCCGGATTGCGCAGCTTGCTCAAGGCGCGGATTGCCGATGGCCAAACACGTCAATGGCTGCTGTTCGGCGAGCGTAATCGTGAACACGATTACCTGTGCCGCGATGAGCTGGAAGAGTGGTTGATTTCCGGTGACTTGCAGCGTCTGGACCTGGCGTTCTCGCGCGATCAAGCCGAGAAAATCTACGTGCAGGATCGCCTGCGCGAATCGGCCGGCGAACTGAAGAAATGGCTGGCGGATGGTGCCGTGATCTACATCTGCGGCAGCTTGCAGGGGATGGCGTCCGGGGTTGATCAAGTGCTCAACGATGTATTGGGCGAAGCCGAAGTGCAGCGCCTGATCGAACAGGGCCGCTACCGCCGCGACGTTTACTGATAACACCGCGCCTCCCCTGTAGGAGCTGCCGAAGGCTGCGATCTTTTGATCTTGATCTAAAAAAAATCAAAAGATCGCAGCCTTCGGCAGCTCCTACAGGGGGGTGGTGTTGTCACACTGGCTGCAACTTCTGCTCAAACACAGCCACCCCATCCAGGTCCCGCAACACCACGCTCAATTCCCCGCTCTGCCCTTCGATGTTCACCTCGCCAAAAAACTGAAACCCGGCAAACGGTGAAGTGTTCTGCGCGGGCGGTGCTTTCTGGAACACCACTTCAGGACCGAAGGTTTTATCCAGCGGATTAGGCCCATAGCTGCCAGCATTCAGCGGCCCGGCGACGAACTCCCAAAACGGTTCGAAATCCTGAAAGGCAGCGCGGTCCGGGTGGTAATGATGGGCCGCGCAGTAATGCACATCCGCCGTCAGCCAGACAAAATTGCGCACCTGTTGCGCCCGCAGGAAACCCAGCAATTCGGCGATTTCCAGCTCACGCCCCTGGGCCGGTCCCGGATCACCATTGGCCACCGCCTCCCAACGCGCCACACCGGGGCTGACCTCGCCATCGGGCACGCCGAGGCCGATCGGCATGTCGGCGGCGATGACTTTCCATTGTGCGCTGGACGCTTTCAACGACGCCTTCAGCCAGTCCAGTTGTTCACGACCGAGGAAAGGTTTCGCGGCGCCGAGGTTGTCCTCATTGGCCTCGCGATAGCTGCGCATATCGAGCACGAACACATCGAGCAACGGCCCGTAGCTGAGCTGGCGATAAATCCGCCCGCCACCGTCAGCGCTCTGCAATCGCATCGGCGCATATTCGAGCCAGGCCTGACGCGCGCGGTCCACCAGGCTGTGGATATCTTTGCTCTTGTAGCGCTCGTCCAGTTGCTTGCCCGGCGACCAGTTGTTCACCACTTCGTGATCGTCCCACTGCCAGATCTGCGGCACTTCGGCGTTGAAGCGGCGGATGTTTTCATCCATCAGGTTGTAGCGGTAATTGCCCCGGTAATCGTCGAGGGTTTCCGCGACTTTGCTCTTGGCTTCGGTGGTGATGTTGCGCCACACGCGACCGCTTTCGGTGGTGAGCTGCGCCGGCACCGGGCCGTCGGCGTAGATGGTGTCGCCGCTGTGGATAAAGAAGTCCGGCAGGCGCAGGCGCATCGCTTCGTAGATGCGCATGCCGCCAATGTCAGGGTTGATGCCGAAGCCTTGGCCGACGGTGTCGCCGCTCCAGACGAAACGAATGTCGCGCCGGGTTTGCGGCACGCTGCGCAAGTGACCGAACCACGGTTCGCTGGCGACGCCGCTCTGGGCGTCTTCAAATTGCACACGGTAGAAAATCGCCTGATCGGCGGGCAGCCCGGTCAGCTCGACCCGAGCGGTGAAGTCGGTACGGGCATCGGCCAGCGGCGAAACAAAACGCCGGGGGTTGGGAAACAGGCTGCGGGTGTCCCAATCCACCACCATCCGCGCCGGACGGTCGCTGCGGCTCCAGATGATCGCCCGGTCACCGAGCAGGTCACCGGACTGCACGCCGTCGGTGAGCTGTGGCCGATCCTTGACCGAAGCGATCACCGCCGGCGCCAGCCCCGGCAACAACAGCCCGGCGCCGACGGCTTGCATGACACGGCGGCGACCGAGATTGAAATCGCTCATGGTGTTCTCCCTGAAAAAGGAAAAACTTAAGCACGCCTGGATGAATCGGTTGTGACAGAAAAGATCGCAGCCTCCGGCAGCTCCTACATTGGCCTTCTGTGAACCCAATTTTGTAGGAGCTGCCGCAGGCTGCGATCTTTTGATCTATGCCTTGGCCGGCTCCAGCGCCAACTCAACCGACTCTGGCCGCTTCACCAGCGCATACACCACCGCCGTCAGCAAACTCCCGGCAACAATCGCCAGCAAATACAGCAACGCATGGTTGATCGCATTCGGGATCATCAGCACAAACAACCCACCATGCGGCGCCATCAATTTGCAGCCGAAATACATCGACAACGCGCCAGTCAGCGCACCACCGGCAATGCTCGCCGGAATCACCCGCAACGGGTCTTTCGCGGCAAATGGAATCGCCCCTTCAGAGATGAAACACAAGCCCAGCACCAGCGCCGCTTTACCCGCCTCGCGTTCGGTCTGGGCGAATTTGCGCCGGGCAATGAACGTGGCGATGCCGAGGCCAATCGGCGGCACCATACCGGCCGCCATGGTCGCGGCCATCGGCGCGTAACTCTGCGACGCCAGCAGCCCCACCGAGAACGCATAAGCGGCTTTGTTGATCGGCCCACCGAGGTCGACGCACATCATGCCGCCCAGCAACACGCCGAGCAGAATCGCGTTGGTGGTGCCCATGCTGTCGAGGAAATGCGTGAGGCCGGCGAGCATCCCCGCCACCGGCTTACCGACCACGTAAATCATCACCAGCCCAGTGAACAAACTCGCCAGCAACGGGATGATCAGAATCGGTTTCAGCGCTTCGAGGCTTTGCGGCAACCGCGCATAGCGATTGATCGCCTGTGCCGCGTAGCCGGCGATGAAACCGGCAATGATCCCGCCGATGAAACCGGCGCCCAGGGTGCTCGCCAACAGACCACCAATCATTCCCGGTGCCAGGCCCGGGCGATCGGCAATCGAGTAGGCGATGTAGCCTGCGAGCAACGGCACCATCAATTTGAACGCGGTGTCGCCGCCGATCTGCATCAGCGCCGCCGCCAGCGTGCCTTCCTCCTTGAACGCGGTGATGCCGAACACGAACGACAGCGCGATCATCAAACCGCCCGCCACCACCATCGGCAACATGAACGACACGCCGGTCAGCAGGTGCTTGTAGACGCCGGTTCTCTCTTGCTTGGCCGGGCCCTTGGCGCCGGTCGAGGCGCTTTCCTGCGTGCCTTCGGCGAGGGCTTTGTTCAGCGTCGCTTCGGCTTGCTTGAGCGCAATGCCGGTGCCGCAACGGTATATTTTCTTGCCGGCGAAGCGTTCGGTGGCGACTTCGATGTCCGCTGCCAGCAACACCACATCGGCTTCGGCGATCGCCTCTGCGCTCAGAGGATTGCGTGCGCCGACCGAGCCTTGAGTTTCCACCTGCAAGTCATAGCCCAAACGCTTGGCTGCTTGCTGCAACGCTTCGGCGGCCATGAAGGTGTGAGCGACGCCGGTTGGACACGCGGTGACCGCCACCAGACGCGAGGCGCTTTTGGTGACGGCAACAGGTTCGGTGACAGCTTCCGGCGCGAGATAAACCTGAGCCTCTTCGGCACCACGGCGCAGCACTGCTTCGACATCTTGCAGGGCCTGGGCCGGGGTGCTCTGGTAGACGCGCTTGCCGACAAATCGGGACATGTCCACCGGCGCGCTCGTCACCAGCAACACCCACTCGGCCGCTGAAAGGGTGGCGGCCGACAGTTGTTTTTCCGGATGCGCGACATCGGTGACTTCGACACTGGTGCTCCAGCCCTGACGCTGAGCCGCTGCATCAAGCAAACGGGCGCACAGCACACTGGTGACCATGCCGTTCGGGCAGGCAGTAACAATGGCTAACTTCATGACCAACCCTCTTATTGTTCTGTCAGGGGACGCACGCGCACACCCTGTTCGAGCGACGCCAGCTGCGCCGCATCGCCAATGCCGAAACCGATCTGGGTAACCGCCAGCGCGGCAATCGCCGTGGCGGTGCGCAAGGTCTGCTCAGGCGTATCGGCGCTGAGCAATCCGTGGAGCATGCCCGCCAGCAACGAGTCGCCCGCGCCCACCGTACTGGCGACACTGACCTTGGGCGGCGCGGCATGCAGCGCAGAACCAACGCTGAACCAGTTCACACCCTCGGCACCGTGGGAGATCACCACATGCTCGATACCCTGAGCGTGCAAACGGCTCGCCGCTTCAGCCTGCGCCAGCACCGAAACCACCTCGCAGCCCAGCACTTCCGCCAGCTCTTCGGTGTTGGGTTTGATCAACCACGGACCGGCCTTGAGCGCAGCGGCCAACGCTTCGCCGCTGGTGTCGAGAGCGACCTTCAAACCGAGATTTTTCAATCGCAGAATCAGCGCCTGCAACCACTGCGGACTGACGCCTTGCGGCAAGCTGCCGGCGACGACAACAGCGTCATGCGACGGCGCTATCTGGTCGAGCCGATCCAGCAATGCCTGCTGCGCCGCCGCGCTGACCTGCGGCCCCGGACCGTTGAGGTCAGTGATGCGCCCGTCGCTTTCCGCCAGTTTGATATTGCTGCGGGTCTCGCCGGGCACACGGATGAACGCGTCGACAAAACCGCGTTTGGCGAACAGGGTTTCGAACGCTTGCAAGTTGTCTTCGCCGAGGAAACCGCTGACCGTCAACTGATGCCCGAGGTCCGCCAATACCTGCGCTACATTCACTCCTTTGCCGGCGGCGTGGGTATGCATGGTGTCGCTGCGGTTGACCTGACCGGGCTCCAGGCGCGACAACTCGACGGTGAGGTCGAGCGCCGGGTTGAGGGTCAGGGTAAGAATCCGGGCCATTACAGCGCCTCCACTAATGCGCGCACTTCATTGGCGCTGCCCACGGCCAGCGCCTGTTGGGCAAGAATTTGAGACTGGGCGAGGCTGAGTTCACGAATCCGCGCCTTGACCTCGGCGATGCTGCGACCACCCACGCTGAGTTCATCCACACCGAGCCCGACCAACACTGGCACCGCCAGCGGATCCGCCGCCAATTCGCCGCACACACCAACCCACTTGCCGTTGGCATGGGCCGCGCGCACGGTGATGTCGATCAGTTGCAGCACCGCCGGATGCAAGCCATCGGCCTGGGCCGACAGCGTCGGATGGCCACGGTCGATGGCAAGCGTGTATTGGGTCAGGTCGTTGGTACCGACGCTGAAAAAGTCGACCTCTTTGGCCAGTACCGGCGCCAGCAATGCCGCCGACGGCACTTCGATCATGATCCCCAGTTGCAGGTCCGCGACCGGGATTTCCAGGCGCAAGCGTTCGGTCATGTCCCGCGCCTGTCGCCACTCATCGACGCTGCCAACCATGGGAAACATGATCCGCAGCGGACGGTTGTCGGCAGCGCGCAACAAGGCGCGCAATTGCGCTTCCATGATCTGCGGCCGTTGCAGGGTCAGGCGAATGCCGCGCACGCCGAGGAACGGGTTTTCCTCTTTGGCAATCGGCCAATACGGCAGCGGTTTATCGCCGCCGACATCGAGAGTACGCACCACCAGCGGTCGCCCGGCGAGGCCATCGAGGACGCGGCGGTATTCGGCTTCCTGGGTCGCCTCGTCCGGCGCTTGCGGGTGGGCCATGAAAATCAGCTCGGTGCGCAACAGGCCAATGCCTTCGGCGCCCTGCTCCACCGCTGCGTGAACACCGGCGCTCTCACCGATGTTGGCGAACACTTCAACCGCATGACCGTCTGTGGTCAGCGCCGGTTGATGGCGCTGTTCGGCGGCAGCCTTCAAACGTTGTTCGCGGGTATCGCGCTCTTCGGTGGCGCGCTGCAAGGTTGCCGTGTCGGCGTCCACATGCAAGCGACCGCGCTGGCCATCCAGCAACAACGGCGTGCCCGGCGCCAACAGCAACACAGCAGGACCGGCGCCGACCAGCGCCGGAATGCCGAGGGCACGGGCGACGATGGCGCTGTGGGCCGTGGCGCCGCCACGGGCGGTGAGAATGCCGGCCACGCGAGCGGGATCAAGACGTGCCACATCGGACGGGCCGACTTCATCCATCACCAGAATGTACGGCTGATCCGGTTCGCTCGGAGTTTCGATGCCACAAAGTTGCGCCAACACCCGTCGGCCGATATCACGCAAATCGGCGGCGCGCTCGGCGAGCAACGCATCCTGCAACGCTTCCTGCTGCTTGGCCGCCGCTTCAATCACCGACATCCACGCTGCTTCGGCGCTCTCACCCTGTTTGAGACGGGTGTCGACTTCATCGGTCAATTCCGGGTCGTCGAGCATTTCCTGATGGGTGATGAAAATCTCGCGAATGGCCTTGGCCTTGCTGCGTTCGATCAAGCCCTGAATGTCGTTGCGCACCGATGCCAGCGCTTGCTTGAGACGCTCGCGCTCAATCGAAGCGGACTCACCGCGCAGCGGGTATTCGATGGTTTGCAGGACTTGAATATGCGCCGGGCCGATGGCGATTCCCGGTGCGGCAGCGATCGCTTGCACAAGACTGCCGGACGCCGGCGCCAACAGCACTTCGGCTATCTCGACGACTTCTTCACGCGGCTGACTCACCGGTGGCAGCGGCTCGACTTCTTCGCCCAGGCCTTCTTCGATAGCGGCCAACAGTGCCGGCAAGGCATCGGCGGCGATGCTTGGCTCGGCGATGATTTCCAGCACCTGACCGCGACGGGCACCGAGGCTGAGCAGTTTGCTCAAGCTCTTTACCGACACCGCGCTGTCCTGACCGTCGACGATGCGAATGCGGATCTCGCCTTCAAAACTTTTTGCCAGTTGCGCGAGGATTTTCGCCGGGCGCGCATGCAAACCGTGGGCGTTGGCCAGCGCAATGCGTGCGCTCGGCCAATCGGCTGGCAACTCACCGCCGAGCACTTCCAGCACTGCACGGCAACTGGTGGCGCGACCCAATTCATGACCGCGACCTTCGATCAGCAACGCGCACAAGCGTTCGAGCAAGGCTTGATGGGCCTCACCGAGGCTGGCCAGACAGAACAGTCCGTTCAGCGGCTGACCGAGATAGCGCAATGGTTTGTCCGGAGTGACGAAGGCCAGCCCCGGACGCTTGACCGTTTGCTCGCTGTGCAGCCACCACAGGCCATCGCCCAGCGGCAGCGCTTCGACCTGCTGCAACACGGCGGAGAAACCGTTGCTCACGCAGTCGGCGTGACGCAGCAAACGCGCACCACGCCAGACCAGTTCTTCGAAATCTTCGGCGGCCACGCCCAAACCGATCATCTGTGCATCCAGCGCCAACTCTTGCGGCGCGCCTTGCAACAGTTTGAGCAAGGCTTCGGCCGTGCTGGCGCGACGGAGCGCTTGACCCAGATCGGTCTCGCCGAGGGCGCGAGTCAGCAGTTGCAGCAAGCGCAAGTGTTCATCGGATTTGGCCGCGATACCGATCGCCAGGTAGACGATCTGCCCGTCGCCCCAATCCACGCCTTCGGGAAACTGCATCAGGCGCACGCCGGTGGAAAACACCTGATCGCGGGTTTCTGGCGTACCGTGGGGAATGGCAATACCTTGACCGAGAAAGGTCGAGCCCTGGGCTTCGCGTGCCTGCAAGCCGGCGAGGTAACCCTCGGCGACCAGGCCGTCGGCAACCAGATGCCGGGCCAGCAACTGCAACGCTGCGGACTTATCCACAGCCGACTGGCCCATGGATATCTGCTCTACAGTGAGCTCGAGCATGCCTTTCTCCTTTTTGGCGCCTGTGGGCACCAGGTATTGTTTTGAATGATTCAGCTTACGCGCTTGTCACAGGACAATATTTGGCGGTTTCACGGCAGAACCGGCCAAAAGCGCTGACAACGTAGAAAATACGCTTGCTGAAACGTTTAATCTAGAATGATTGGCACGTTACTCGATAATCTCTCACTCTTGAAGCCCAATTGTCGGATGCGTGGCGACGATGGTCGACTGCCTGAATCGGGTAGGATTGACGAAAATGTCGGGCATGCTCGAAAAAACAAGGAACTCGCGGGTTGAAACTCAGTGATATAGCCCAGTTGGCCGGTGTGTCCGTTACCACCGCCAGCTACGTCATCAACGGCAAGGCCGAACAGCAACGCATCAGCAGCGCGACCGTCGAGCGCGTGCGCGCGGTGGTCGAACAACACGGCTTCACGCCCAACCCCCAGGCCGCCGGGCTGCGCAGTCGCCACACCCGCACCCTGGGTTTCATTTTGCCGGACCTGGAAAACCCCAGTTACGCGCGAATCGCCAAATTGCTGGAGCAAGGCGCTCGGGCGCGCGGCTATCAGTTGCTGATCGCCAGTTCCGACGATGCGCCGGACAGCGAACGGCAATTGC
>RCUS01001117.1_pt1 | contig 14799 bp, 14 predicted proteins | sample 2166221 | NCBI WGS metagenome assembly RCUS01 (sample SAMN09932758, study PRJNA488358) | compost metagenome | isolation source: compost soil in cyclohexanecarboxylic | place: Germany: Experimental Botanical Garden | reverse complement strand
TTCTGCTTCTTCTTGGTTTATACTCTTCTGCGCCGGAACATTTGCCCCAGCACCTCGCTGAGCACAAGGCCGGCGGCAATGGCTCCCGAGAGCAGCAGCGCCTGAACGGCAACCTGCAGGGCGGTGATGTAATCGTCTTCGACGAACCGGCGCATGGCGTCGTAGGCAAGACCGCCGGGGACGAGCGGGATGATGCCGCCGACGCTGAAGATGATAACGGGCATTTTGAAGACCCGTGCGAAAATCTGGCTCACAGCTCCCACGATGACCGTGGCGAAGAAGGTCGCCACCACGGGCTTCCAATCGGGACTTAGCAGCAGGTAGACCATCCAGCCCAGCATGCCCGCCAGACCGCAAGGAAGCAGCATGCGTCTTGGCGTGTTGAAGAGAATGCAGAAGGTGGCGGAAGCGATAAAGCTGGTCAGGAGCTGAACGATCATAATCATAAGCATATTCCTCTTTCCATAAAGCTTAAGCAACAAAGGACAGCACGAGGCCAATCCCGGTTCCGATGGCAAAAGCGGTCAGAAATGCTTCCGCTCCCTTGGATAGCCCTGAAATAAGATGGCCGGCCATGAGATCGCGGACCGCGTTCGTAATAAGCAGCCCCGGCACGAGCGGCATAACGGAGCCGATAATAATTTTGTCCGTCTCCGCGCCGATGCCGGCCTGAACGGCGAGATAAGAGAGGAGACCGATCAGGATCGAAGCGGTCAGCTCCGCGAAGAACCGGATCTGCGCCAGCCTCTGCAGATAGGCCGCCGCCGCGTAGCCGATGCCCGACACGAACAGGGCGGGCAGAGCGTCTGCGTACCGGCCATTGAACATGATGGTGAAGCAGCCGCCCGCAAGCGCGGCCGCGGCGACCCGAAGCCAGGCCGGATACGCATGCGCCGAATCATCGACCGCCGCCAGTTCCTCCCGCGCCTGCGCCGAGGTCAGCTTCCGCTGGCTCAGCCGGCGCGAGATGTCGTTGACCTGGGCGACCTTCTGCAGATCGGTCGTGCGCTCGGCGATGCGGAACAGCTTCGGCTGCTCCGTCCGGCTCGTGGTGAACAGGATGACTGTCGGCGTCACATAGCTGTGCGCTCCGGGAAAGCCGAGAGCCGCGGCCATGCGCGTCATCGTGTCCTCCACGCGGTAGGTCTCCGCGCCGTTTTGCAGCATGATTTTGCCGGCGAGCAGGCATAAATCTATAATTTCATAGGTGTTGTTGTTTTCGGTGTTGTTCTTGGGACTGTCCAAGCCTTCTTAATCCTCCCCTTGGGTGTTATATATTGATTGTGCCCGGAGGAGCTCAAAAGATCAAGTCGAAGTTCGAAAATTCGCCCTTTTTTCATCATTTATAGTGTCCGCCGATTTTGCCGGCCCGGTCCCTGAGCTGCCCCGAATCGGTGAAGGAGGAAGCTCTGCCGATAATGGCATCTCCGTATTTGCTCTTCAGGAGATCGGTTGCCCGCTCGAGCTCGCGGTACTTCGGCCTGGATTCGAACAGGGTGAGCTGGTATTCCATCTCGCTGGACAGTCCCGACAGCGTGACGCTGACCCGGCGCACCGGCTGGTCGTCCCAGTGCAGCCGGAACAGCCGGATGGCGGCCTCGTAGACAAGGTTCGTGGCGTTGCAGGGATCGGGCAGGGTGGTCTGCCTGGAGAAGCCGGTCGGCTCCTCGAAGCTTGCGCCCTGGCACCCGACGGACACGACGGAGCCGTTCATGCCGAGGCTCCGGCAGCGCCGGCAGACGAGCTCGCAGAGCTCCAGCAGCACCACCTTGATCTCGGCGAAGCTGCGGTAGTCGCGGGGCAGCGTCATCTGGTGGCCGACGCTCTTCGGCGGCGCGTCGTACGTGTCCGTATGTACGGGGCTGTCGTCGATGCCGTTCGCGATCCGCCAGTAGAGCTCGGCGTCGATGTCGCACCGCTTGCGGAATTTCTCGCGCATCTTCCATTTCAGCTCGGCCAGCGGCATTTCGGCCAGCTGGCCGATCGTTAAGATGCCCATGCTGTCGAAGTGGGCCGCCATGCGGCGCCCGACCATGAACAGGTCTCCGATAGGCCGGGGCCACAGCCGGGAGGGCAGCAGGTCCCGGGACAAGGTGAACAGCCCGTTGTCCGACTTCTTGGCCCACAGATCGCAGGCCATCTTGGCCGTCACCTTGGAGTAGCCGATGCCAATCCGGGCGTAGACGCCGGTCTCGGTGCGGATCTGCTCCTGCATGGCGGCGGCAATCTCCTCCGCGCTTCCGAAGAGCGCGAGGCTGCCGGTTATATCGACGAACTGCTCGTCGATCGAGTAGGGCTCCACCATGTCGCTGAAGGTGCGCAGAATGGCGGTGATCTGGGCGGAGACGTCGATGTAGTGCTGCATCCGCGGCCGGACGACGACGAGGTCCGGGCATTTGGCCAGCGCTTCGCCGAGCGCCTCCGCCGTAGTGACGCCGCGCGCCTTGGCCAGCGGGCATGCGGCCAGCACGATGCCGCTGCGGCGGGCGGGATCGCCGGCGACGACGAGCGGCCGGCCGAGGTAGGCGGGCTGGGAGGCTTTTTCCACGGAGGCGTAGAAGCTCTGGCAGTCCGATAGCACAATGATGCGTTCTTTCATGAGGGTCACGCTCCTCTTGGAGTAGGTCTGCTCTCATTATAATGCGAACGTATGATCGTGTATATGTATATTCATTACCACTTGCTTATGCGTTCTTCGTATTGCAAAAAAAGCCGCCGGAATTCCGGCGGCCTCCTTGGTACAAGCTATAGGTAATAGGTGCGTAAATGCTGAATCAGCCGAGCTCCACGACGACCTGGTGAACGCCGCCGTCAAGCACCGGAGCGATAATGTTGCCTTCCACAGCCGCGCCGTCAAGCGTCAGGCTGGCCACGCCTTTGGAGACATGGTTAGGGTTCTTGATCTGGATGATGTACGTATCGCCGCGGAAGACGCGGGTGATTTCGAAGCTGTCCCACTCGGCCGGGATGCACGGATCGACCTTCAGGCCGTCAAAGTCTGGCTGGATGCCGAGGATGGCCTGAGTGATGGCAACATAGTTCCAGGCGGCCGTTCCGGTCAGCCAGGAGTTCTTCGCTTCGCCGTGGCGCACAGCGTCCTTGCCGGCGATCATCTGCGAGTAGACGTAAGGCTCGGTGCGGTGAAGATCGCTGATGTCCTCCAGGTAGGCCGGAGCGATTTTGGAATAGATCTCGAATGCCCGGTCGCCATGTCCCAGCACGGTTTCGGCGATCATGATCCACGGATTGTTGTGGCAGAAAATGCCCGCGTTCTCCTTGTAGCCCGGCGGGTAGGTGGAGATTTCGCCAAGATTCAGGTAGTACTTGGAGTACGGCGGCTGCTGAAGCACGATGCCGTATTTGGTGTCGAGGCGCTCCTGTACGGAGGTCATCGACTTCTCGGCCTGGCCGCCCTCCACGCCGATTCCGGCCATAACGCAGATGCCCTGCGGCTCGATGAAGATCTGGCCTTCTTCGTTCTCTTTGCTGCCGATCTTCTCGCCATAGTGGTCATAGGCGCGCAGGAACCAGTCGCCGTCGAAGCCGTGGGTCAGCGTCGTCTGCCGCATGTCTTCGATCTTCGCTTCGGCATCCGTCGCCAGAGCGTCTTGGCCGCGCATCCGGCAGATCCGGGCATAGTCCGGTCCGACAAAGACGAAGAGGCCGGCGATGAATACGGATTCTGCCACGCGTCCTTCAATGTTCGCAGTCGTCTGGAACGATTCGCCCGGTTCCTTCGAGAAGCAGTTCAGGTTGAGGCAGTCATTCCAGTCGGCGCGTCCGATGAGCGGCAGGCCGTGCGGTCCCAGGTTGTTCGTGACATGCTCGAAGGAGACCTTCAGATGCTGGAACAGGGTAGCCGTGTTGTCCGGATTGCTGTCGAACGATACCTGCTCATCGAGAATGCTGACGTCGCCGGTCTCCTTGATGTAGGCGGCGGTGCCCAGAATCAGCCAGAGCGGATCGTCATTGAAGCCGGTGCCGACCTCGTTGTTGCCCTTCTTCGTGAGCGGCTGGTACTGGTGATAGGCGCTGCCGTCCTCGAACTGGGTGGCGGCGATATCGAGAATGCGTTCCCGCGCGCGTTCCGGAATCTGGTGTACGAAGCCGAGCAGATCCTGGTTGGAGTCGCGGAAGCCCATGCCGCGGCCGATGCCGGATTCGAAGTAGGAGGCGGAGCGGGACATGTTAAAGGTGACCATGCACTGGTACGGGTTCCAGATGTTGACCATGCGGTTCAGCTTGTCGTCGCCGCTCTGGATCTGGTACTTGGACAGCAGGCCGTCCCAATGGGCGGCGAGCGTTGCCAGAGCTGCGTCAACCTGCTCGTCGGTGGCGAACTGCTCGATCATGGCGAGCGCCGGCTTCTTGTTGATGACGTTCAGCGCTTCCCACTTGTCTTCTTCCTCGTTCTCGATGTAGCCGAGCACGAAGATCAGACTCTGCTCTTCTCCCGGAGCCAATGTCAGATTCAGGGCATGGGAGCCGATTGGCGACCAGCCGCTGGCGACGGAGTTCGAGGCTTCGCCGTTTGCGACAACCTGCGGCGCGTCCAGGCCATTGTACATGCCGAGGAAGGACTCGCGGTCCGTATCGAACCCGTCGAGAGGGCGGTTGACAGAGTAGAAGGCATAGTGGTTGCGGCGCTCGCGGTACTCGGTCTTGTGATAGATGACGGAATCCTTGACTTCAACTTCGCCGGTGCTGAGGTTGCGCTGGAAGTTGGTCATGTCGTCCTGGGCGTTCCAGAGACAGAATTCGGCGAAGGAGAACAGCTTAACCGATTTCTCCACAGATCCTGTATTCTTGACGACGAGACGGTGAACTTCCGCATTGTAGCCCATCGGGACAAAAGCCAGCTGGGTCACGGAAATGCCGTTCCGCTCACCGGTAATGGAGGTGTAGCCGAGGCCGTGGCGGCATTCGTAGAAGTCGAGATCGCGCTTGACCGGCATCCAGCCCGGAGTCCAGAAATCGCCGTTGTCATACAGGTAATAGTAGCGTCCGCCTGTATCGAGCGGAATGTTGTTGTAGCGGTAGCGGGTCAGTCTTCTCAGGCGGGCGTCGCGATAGAAGGTGTAGCCGCCGGCGGTATTGGAAATCAGGCCGAAAAACTGCTCGTTGCCCAGATAGTTGATCCAGGGATAAGGCGTTTTGGGCGTGTTGATTACGTATTCCTTGCGATTGTCGTCAAAGGTTCCGAATTTCATCAGAAGAATCCCCTTTCATTTGTGAACGCGCGTTTATTTTGAGGTAAAAAAGTTCCCGAAAGTTAAAGGGGTGGCGGTACACCCCCTGCGCCGGAAATCCGGCCACCCGGTCTTCCGGGGGGCTGAATTTCCTTCCGGTACTGCGGTCATCAAGTGATCAACCGTATCGCTTAGCTTAAGCCAGTTCGTCATCCTGCGTGCGGTCCACGAAGGGGCGGGCGCAGGAATCCCGCTCGATCAGACGCGCCGGGAAGCTGACGGTGCTGAAGGTTGGCTGCCGGGAATCGCACAGCTCCATTACCTTGTCTACCGCCGCCTTGGACATTTCAAAGATCGGCAGGCGGACGGAGGTGAGCTTCGGGTGAATGCGGGCGGCGAGCTGGACGTCGTCGAAGCCGATGACGGACATTTGCTCGGGCACGGAGATGCCGCGCTCGGCAAGCGCTTCAATGGCTGAGATCGCCATATCATCGTTGCTGCTGAAGATCGCCGTCGGCAGCGGTTCGCCCGAATCCAGCAGCTTGACGACCTCCGCGTAAGCCCTTTCCTTCAGGAATTCGCCGGGAAGAATGAACCGCTCGTTCACGGCGAGGCCGTGCCTGCCCAGCGTGTCGCTGTAGGCCGCGAACCGCTCCCGTCCGGAGTAGGTGCTCATGCTGCCCTGAATAATGCCGATATCCCGGTGGCCGAGAGCGATCAAATACTCGATCGCTTCCGTGGTGCCCTCATAATCCTTGGAGTTGACGATGGCCAGATGATTCTTGTCGAGATGCTCCGCCATAATCTCCGAGATATCATAATCGATCAGGACGAGCGGCGCCTCAAGCGAGACCATTTCCTTGACGATATCGATGTCCTTCTGCGTTCCGACGATAATGCCGCCGTCGATGCGCTTCTGTAGAAACGCCTGCTTGACCTTGAGAAAGTCGCCTGGCGCATACACGGTATGGATCAGCACATAGCATCCCCGCGAGTTGGAGATATCGACTACCGCGTCGATAAAGGGCGCGAAATAGCTGTTCTGATAAATCCGCGTCGCGTTCTCCTTCTCGTTCATGCTGATAGCGAACAGGCCGATGGTGTCGGTCTTCTTGCCGGCAAGCGCGCGGGCGAAGCTGTTCGGCTCGTACTGATGCTGCTCGATCACCCTCAGAACCTTGATCCGTGTCTCTTCCGGGACATTCGGATAGTTGTTGATGACGCGGGATACCGTGCTGCGTGAGACTCCCGCCAGTTTGGCAATATCTTCGCTGCGCATGACATCCCCCTTTTCATAAACGCGCGTTTATGAGTTCATTGTAAGGGAAGACCGGGGATATTTCAACGGGGATTTTTCAGGTTAGCATTGAGGCATCACGCGTAGGCGCTTCGGCCGAGCACTTAGGTGCTTGCCGCCTAGTGCCGTCTTTTTTGAATGGCATGCACGCCCATAATAACCGCTACAAGCTCATACGAATCCAGCTTCATGCTTGAATTCTCAAGCAGATAGGCGCCCGAGGAGAACCAGCCGTTCAACTGTGTGAAGGAAGCGACGGCACCGGATTCATCCGTGACTTCATACTCTCTGGAGAAGACCGGAGAATCAATGTCGTAAATCCCGCGTCCTTCGGTTTCGTAGGTGAATTTCTTGCCGGACCATGAGAAACGGTCTCTAAGCACCCCGGCGCATCCTCCTTCCGGAGAAGTCACCTCCCATTTGTTCGAGAAGAAGCGAAAGCTTCCCGCATATAGCTGCTGGCCCTGCGGGCCGGACACCTCAACCGAAGAATTCAATGCGCTCTTCAAATCAAGAAATCCGATATTCTCTTCCTGCTCGTTCAGGATTTCCGTAATGCCGGTGCTAAAAAAATTGTCGCGAAAATATAAGTTCATCAAATCGCCCCCCAAGCTGTGGTCCTGTAGTGTGATACGGCGAAACGAGGTGTGAGGTTGCATGATACTTCCAAAAGATGGATGATGAAAATGAGGCAGCGTTCCGCCTTCGCTTGAAGCGTAAGAAAGGCGCAAGCTGCAAGGATAATCAGGGTCTTCGGCTTCTCGGTAAACACCCGGAGAATTTTGGAAAATGGCGGCGTCTTACTCTTGATTTACGAACAAATGTTTGCCATAATGAAGATGTTGATAAGCAAACATTTGTTCGGAGGTGCGTTGCATGCCGAGAAAATATATAGGACATACCGTGGAAATCGTATATCTGGACAGTAAGGGCAAGTTAACCCAGCGGGTCATCACTGTCAACGATATCCGGGGTGGCCTCGTCCGGGCCTCATGCCTGGCTTCGGGAAGTCCACGGTCCTTTCGTCTGGATCGGATTTTGGCCTGGCGGCCGGTGAATGGGGCGAAGGCCTCGTGAGCTAAAGATTCTGCGGTTCTCCGGTTTTCTTTGATATCCCGTCAGCTTACAATAGGAAGCAGCGGAAGAGTAGAGAAGGAGGAACGCGAATGGACATTCGAGTTCTGGAAGGGGCTGTACGAACCGGGGCGGCCCGGGAAGCCGGGTCTGTTATGGTGTCCCGGGAACAGGTGCATGTTCTGGAGCAGCTGCCGGGCTATTATGCGGCCGATGAGGATGGAAATACGGTGGGAGAAGTCTTTTACCATATTGAGAACAGGGAATGCGAAATCGTGTCGCTGGAGAGCCGGCGGGAGAACAGGGGAGCAGGCACGGAGCTGATCGGCGCCGTAGTAAGGCGGGCAAGGGATGAAGGCTGCACCCGAGTGTGGCTGATCACCTCGAACGACAATACGAGGGCTATCCGGTTCTATCAGAAGAGAGGGCTTGATCTGAAGGCGGTTCACCGGGACGCTATAACGGAAGCCCGAAAGCTGAAGCTGTCCATTCCTCTTATCGGCATGGATGGTATCCCCATCCGCCATGAGCTTGAATTTGAGCTGACACTGTAGAAGGAACTGTCCGCAGAGGCAGGAATATCCAGGGAGGGAGAGAATAGGGTTCAAGGAGAACGCTGTCAGGAAAGGAGCGGAGATATGAAGCAAACGGACATGAGCAGGGCGGATTTCGATGCCGTCCGGGATTATGATTTGGGACGAGCTTGTGTGGAACCGGTATTCCGTCAGATCCGCGGAAAGAGTATGGCGGTTAAGGCTGAGGCTCTTGCGCAACTAAATGAAGGACAGCGGGCGGTGTGTATGTTCGAGATTCTATACCGCCATGCCGTGAACTCTCCGGAGGAGTATTACGGATGGATATCCCATCTGCTGGGTCAGCCCAACATGTGGCAGGAGGTGCTGCAGGGGCTGGAGTTCTTTGCGGATACTACCCTAATTCCGGTGCTGGAGAGAAGCGAGATCTATCTTCGGGAACGTAATTTACGGCTTGGACGTTCATGGGAGGACAATAAGCTGACCGAACTTGCGCGCGACAATGAATTGAGAAATGCAGTAGGGGAGCAGCACCGCGAATTCCAGGCCGCCGCCTTGCAATTGCTGGAGACCATCGCGGCGTATATCCGAAGAAACCCGGACGAATTTGTTCGCTTTGTGGACTAAATCATCCCTATGAAACCTTGGTCCTATTTTTCTGCATATTGTGACATTTGTCTTAGGATAAAAATACTAGAAAATGCATAATAAACAGAGAATATTGGAAAAGGGTGGATGATGTTGGGGACTGGAATCAATGTGAATGTTAATGTGCCAGGGCAAAATGGAGCTTCCTATTTCGACGGAGGACTGCTGGAGTATATCGGCTGGGCTCTTGTCGGATGGCTCGTAACGGTCTGCACGATCGGAATCTGTTATCCTTGGGCGGTTGTTGTGCTGTACCGCTGGAAAATCGAGCACACCGTAATCAATGGACAGCGGCTCCGCTTCGACGGAACGGCCATGCAGTTGTTCGGCAACTGGATCAAATGGTGGCTGCTGTGCATCATTACCCTCGGCATTTACTCGTTCTGGCTCTCGATTAAGCTGGAACAGTGGAGAGTCAAGCATACATACTTCTAATCGCCGGGAACATGAAAAGCCCTTCTTCGCAGATGTGCGAAGAAGGGCTTTTGGCATGAGCATTTTGCATAAAAATCCACAGGGGAATTTCAAACCAACAATAGATCAGAGTGAATTTATTTCGCCATCCACATCTTTTCCATTTCTTCAAGCGATCTTCCCTTCGTCTCGGGAACGGCCCGCCATATGAACAGAAAAGAGAGCAGAGAGGCGATTCCGAAAATCCAGAAGGTATGGGCTGGACCAGCCGAACCCAGCAATGGCGGAAACAACTGGGATACAAGATAATCACCCGCCCAGAGGGCCATTGAAGCGATTGCGACAGCTTTGCCCCGGATGCGGTTCGGAAAAATCTCCGACAGCATAACCCATACGACCGGCCCGAGCGATATGGCGAAAGAGGCGACATAAACGAGAATCACGATCAGCACAAGCGGACCGGAGGTCAAGTCCATTTGAAAAGCGATTCCGATTACAGCCAGGCAGAGGGTCATCAGGGAAGTACCGGTCAGAAGCAGCGCTTTCCGGCCAACCTTGTCAATGAGCCATACCGATAAAATGGTGAACAGCACGTTGATTAGTCCGATCCAGATGGTCTGTGTGAGAGAGGCATCTGTACCGAGTCCCATGCCTTTAAATATTTCTGGCGCATAATACAGAATGGCGTTGATACCGGTAATATGCTGCATGACAGCAAGTGCGACACCGATGAAGAGGGCTTTCCGAATGCCGGGTTTGAACAATTGCTTGAACGAATCGCTCTCGCTCTTGAAAGATTCCTTGATATCGAGAACTTCCTGCTTGGCAGCTTCTTCTCCATGAATCTTAATCAGAATTGGCAGCGCTTCATACGGCCGGTTCCGCTTGATGAGCCATCTCGGGCTTTCGGGAATGAACAGCATCAGGACCATGAACAGCAGTCCCGGAACGGCCCCGATACCGAACATCCAACGCCACGCGGTGGATACGTCCCAAGCGTCGTCACCCATGCCGACAATCCATAGGTTCAAGAAGTACACCAGGAAAATCCCTGTAACAATAGCCAACTGGTTCAGGGCAACCAGGCGTCCCCGATATTTAGCCGGCGCGATTTCCGCATTATACACAGGGCAGATCGTCGAGGTAATGCCGATGCCGATGCCGCCAATCATGCGGGCGATAATGTATCCGGTAAAAGTATCCTGCACTGCAGAGCCGATTGAACCGACAATGAACAGGAAGGCGGCAACGAGCAGCACCTTTTTTCTCCCGAACCTTTCACTTATATAACCGGAGAGCGCAGCACCTGTGACGCTCCCTACGATTAAGCTGGATACTGCCCAACCCACTTGAAATTCGCTGAGGGCAAAGCGCTGCTGCAGCAGACCGACCGCTCCTGAGACGACTGCAATATCAAAACCGAACAAGATGCCTCCAAGCGCCGCAACGATGGATACCAATGTAACAAAGAGCATATTGGGTTTATCGTTCTGAAGCGCTTTCGATTGAGGCGTCTCTTTATTGATGACAATAGCCATTTTCATCAGACTCCCTTCCATTAACCTGTCTCTCGAACCTTGCAAGTTGTTCTTGAGATGAAGTATAGCATGCGTGCTGCCTGCGGAAGCTGGCTATCGTCTTCACTAAACGGGTAAATGTAAGCACTATCTTGACCTCAAGCAGTGAAGCTAAGGGAACGGAGGTGCGGCTAGCATTTTATTATCATAAGGGCACATAAAAGTCCATGCCGGATGAGCTTGACATGGACTAGTGCATGCTATTGGTTCTGAACCTTGAACTCGGTGGGCGAGACACCGGTGATTTTTTTGAAGACCCGGCTGAAATAATTGGGGTCTTTGTAACCCGCTTCGAAGCTGACCTCCTTCAGGGTCAAACGACCTTCGCTTATTAGCGTGATCGCCTTGCCGATCCTCAGACGGGTTACGAAATCAATGAACGTTTCCCCGTATTCCTGCTTGAATATTTTGCTGAAGTAATGGGGATTCAAATGAACATAATCAGCGACCTCCTCCAGCGAAAGATCATCCGTGTAACGCTCTTCGATATACTTTTTGGCTCTGCCCAGCACAGTCATCGTCTGTTCCTCGCGCTGCTCGCGAATCCGGTTAAGAGCCGAAATGACGTAAGGCTGCTCCTGGCTGGCCTTTGATTTTCCAATGTCGTGTTGTGTTCGCTTCAACTCGTCAAAGAAACAATAGGCGCTGCCGGGCTCCGGCAGAGTTGAGGCAAACACCGCTTCGAAATACGATTCGCGAAATCCGTCTTCTCCCTTTCTCAGAGAACCGATTCCGACGAAAGCCTGAATCTCCATCTGCTGGACAGCAAGCTCGGAGAGCTGCCGGGCAAGCTCCTTGTTCTCTTCCCGCCAGTCGTTCTCGCGGGTGGAGAGAGGCTTCCTTGCAAAAATGGCGAGATGATGGTCGATCAAGGAGCTTACAATAGTGGCAGGACTATGGATTTTGACAAAGCTGCGGTAACGATCATAAATCCTCTTCTTCTCCTGCGTGGAGAGATGTCCGTCAAAGGCGACTACAATCGCGTTTCCCTGATCGAATGGAAAATCCAGCCACTCGGATAACTGGGATGCACTGGAGTCCGCCGTCTGATCAACCATCAAAATCAGCGCCAGCTCATTTTCGACGAGAGGCAGCAGTTGGGATACTTTGTGGCGGAGCTCCAACTCCTCTGTGCGCTGCTGCTTCTCGCGCTCGATCTCCGAGATCAACCTTTTCAGCGTTCCGACAATTTGATCGCGCTTCGCGGGCTTCAGGATATATTCCTTCACCCCCAAAGAGAGCGCCTCCTGGGCATAGGCAAAATAATCATAGGCCGTCACAAGCACGAACCGGGTGTCCGGCAGCCGTTCCCGCAGCTCACGCAGCGCTTCAAGCCCGCCGATTCCTGGCATATTGATGTCCAGAAACACAATATGAGGACGATGCTCTTCCGCACATTCGATCGCCATGCGTCCGTTCCCGGCATGGATGAAGCGGAATATGCCCGGCATGGACCGCTCCACGGTTAATTCCAGGCCTTCTCTTTCCAGTGGCTCGTCATCCGCGATCAGCAGTCTGTACATGTATCTGTTCATCTCCTTCTTTGGCAGGAATTCTAATGGTTATGGTTGTTCCTTGGCCAAGCCCGCTGCGGATTTGGACCAGGTCATCCTCCCCGTAGAACAGCTGAAGCCGCTTCAGAACATTGCGTGTGCCAAGCCCGGTGGACTTGCCGCTATCGCTGCTTGCTTCAAGCCGCATAATAGCCTGCAGGGTCTCCTCCGGTATCCCGGCCCCGTTGTCCGAAATCTCGATCAGTACCCCGGTTTCTGCTTTCAGCACCTTCAGGCTGATGACAGCACCGCTCTCCATATTGGCGACTCCGTGGTGGTAAGCGTTCTCGACAAGGGGCTGAAGCGTCAGCGCCGGAATTTCCACCTGGAGCACGGCCGGATCGGCATCAAGTTCAAAGCGGATGCGTTCCCGAAAGCGCGCCTGCTGAATGGCGGCGTATTCCTTGATATGGGTAATTTCTTCCTGCAGCGTAACCGGAGTGTCCAATCTCTGCAGGCTGTATCTTAGCAGATTCGACATGGAGATGATCAAATCGCTCGTCTTGTCGGCCCCTTCCAGCAGTGCCAATCTGGAGAGAACATTCAGGGTGTTGAATAAAAAATGAGGATTAATCTGGCTCTGGAGGGCCTGAAGCTCCAGCTCTTTCACAAGACGCTGCATTTCCAGACTCTTTTTATCACGTTCAATGAGTACGCTGAGGTCTGCCGACATTTGCTGAATCGCGCCGGACAGAATGCCGAGCTCGTCGTCTCTTCTTGGCTGGGGAGCGATGTCCAGATTGCCGGTCGCGATTTGTTTAGCCAGTCGTACCAGTCTGCCGACAGGTCCCGTTATACTGCGCGAAGCCCAGACCGCAAACAGCAGGCCCATCAGCGCGTTCAATCCGAACAACACTGCGCCGAGCCGGTTCATCCGCTCGTTCTCCTCCCGGATATTATTGATGATCGGACGGTAAAAAGCCAGCTCCGCATCAACCAGCCGCTGCCCTTCCTCACGGATATAACCGGCTGTACTCTCGGCTTCCACATAATGATTAAAGGCGATCTGAGGCTGTTCGGAAGCGGATGCCTGAATAGCAGCCTGCTTCTGTTCAAGAAAGGTAGCTGTCAGATTAACGTAATCCTCCAGTGTGAAGGAAGCATCTCTCTGATTGCCTTCCTGACGGATTTCGCCGCTCAGCCGCTCCAGTTGTCCGCCCGCCGAATTCATCTCGGCCTGGTCTGTTCTCGGATCGAGCAGAAAAGCATAGAGGAGCTTTAAATTGGTGTCTGCAGATTCAGTATTCTGCTCAATCAGAAGAATCCGTCCCAGCATTTCATCGTAGCTTCGCTGCACAACCTTTCCGCTCTGGAACACGAAGAAAGCAACGGTATTGGCAAATACGACAAGAAGAGGGATAAAGATCAGCAGCTTGGCCCGTATCGTCATGGCGTTTCGCCTCCGTCATTCTGGCCCGTTGACCCTTTGCCGATTATGTAGGTTCTCGTATAGGTCACACTGGGCGGAGTGCTGCCGCTAAAGTAATCGTGCAGCCGCTCTATGGCCTGTGCACCCATTTCTACGGGCTGCTGCACGATGGACGATTCAATCTCCGACTGGCGAATCGCTGCCACCGTCTCCTCCATATCGTCAAAAGCGAAAATATGCAGGCCGCTTGTGCCAACCCGCTGAGCAGCTTCCAGTATACCCGGACCGTCCAAGGCGCTAAACCCGACCATGAAACGGATACCCGGACTTTGATTCAGTATGGTCTGAGCCTGCTGTACGGCTTGAAGCCGCGAGATGTTGGAGGATCGGATCTCCACGATATGAAGTCCGGGATAATGCCCGATGACAGAGCGGAATCCGGCCAGCCTCAGCCGTTGATTCTCGACCTGCTCACTGCTGATCAGGACTCCAATATCGCCCTGCCCTCCGGCGGCATGCGCCACAAGCTCGCCCATTTGGCGGCCGGCGCCTTCGTTGTCCGTACCCACATAGGCCAGCCGCTTGGAGCCGGGCTCGTCTGTGTCGACCGTGACAACGGGAATGCCGAGACCCGCGGCCTTATCAATCAACGCGCGATACTCCGGGTTGTTGATGCCCTGAATCACGATGGCGTCGGCCTTGGCTGCGATTGCCTTATCGAGCAGCTTGATCTGCTCGGACGGATTGATGCGGTCCGGTCCGGTATAGTCGAGACGCAAGCCATATTTGTCGGCGGCTTCGCGTGCGCCTTGTCCGATAGCTTGCCAGAAATAGTTGCCGCGTTCCTGTGAGATGAGCACGATCTTTTTACCGAGACTACCGTCTATCGGCTCAACCGCCTCCAGCGGCCTCACCAGCTGATGAATATGGAGAAAAGAGAGCGTGAACCGGACAAGCAGCCAGGCGAATAACAAAAAGAGGGGGATGACGGCGAACAGCCATTTACGGTTTGACATGCCTTGGCTCCTTTATCCGGAATTAGAATAAGCAGGTTTGGTATTACCCATTATACACGAAGATATCCGGATATCCCGGATTCCCGATAGGTTTGTGCAAGGCATCAGCCGTTACAAATTGGAGGAACC
>RCUS01001111.1_pt1 | contig 14859 bp, 17 predicted proteins | sample 2166221 | NCBI WGS metagenome assembly RCUS01 (sample SAMN09932758, study PRJNA488358) | compost metagenome | isolation source: compost soil in cyclohexanecarboxylic | place: Germany: Experimental Botanical Garden | reverse complement strand
TGCAGCGCGAGCGGCGTGAACATGCGATGATCGATGAGGAAAAGCTGGGCATGGATGAGTTGGAAGAGGCGCGGCTGAAGGAGGACATCGTGCCGCTGCCGCCTTCCAGTCGCCGTAAATCGGACGAATGGGATGACGGGGACTAATGCGCCTGGCTGCGCCGCAGCCAGCCAGCGAACATGTGCTTGAGGCGTCGTTCCAGTCTTGCAAAATAGCTGGGCGGCGTGCTGCACAGCTGGGCCATGCCGCTGGTGCTGCCGAAATAAAAAAAGGCTGGTGGCACGGCCAGATCTCGCGCGAGTTCCTGCTTTTCCCTGGCGCTCGAGGGAAACCAGAAACCGGCTATGCCCTTCACCCCCATCGCTTCCAGCTGCGCGCGGTCGAGTGCCCATATCTCGACGGATGGGCAGCCTTCGTACGCGGCATCCTCGGACGCGATGGTTTCCGTGCCGAGACTGGCCTTGCGGTTGGCCAGGTAGCGCAGATACGCCTGATAATTGTCCTGCCTGATCCCCAGGCTGCGATAAAACGCCTGCTCGCGGCGCTGTATGCGCTCGAATTCGTCCAGACTCGTCATATCGCCCTTGTTTTGGAATAGCGTTGCCGCTTCGCTGAACGTCACCACTGCGGCGGCACCCTTGTCCACATAGTGGACACTGGCATTGTGGACGCCGACGACGGAGCCGGGCAGCACGGTTTTGCGCGCGGCGGCGGGAAACAGGTAGTTGGCACAGGCGGACAGGCAGCGCCCGTCGACGATCAAGTCCAGCTTTTTCACGCGCAAAATCTCGGCGATATCCATGGCGCTGTCGATATCGCCACCGTTGGAATCGATGATGACGGCCCGCACGGGATAACGCTTGGTAGCGTCAATGACGGACTGTGCCATGCCCGCATTGATGAAGCCGATCAACACCAACTCCATGCTTGCCTCTTCCATGCCAGTGATGCTCATGTTGAGGTGGTGCATGCCATTTTTCCGCATGTGGTGGGGCGAGTGCGGGTGGCCGCGCTGGGCGACCGAGTCTGGTGGCAAGGTGTAGCCAGTGGCGCATGCAGTGGAACTGGCCAGCGACAGCAGCAGTGCGTGAACGGCGATTTTCATGCTTTGATGTTATCAATAAAGTAAATTTCTGCATAGTATTAATTTCATTTTATGCATGGCATCGGCGCTCATTCGCCATATCTTGCGCACGGGTGTTTCTTCCTTGCCGCAAGCGCTTATAATTCTTGCGATTCCAATCTGGCGCGCAGGCCAGCCGGGCGCGGCAGTGCATGCCGCCCGCAGGCCAGGCGACCGACTTTATAGATGAGAACCCATGCCTATGCCACATCTGCGACTGATTTCTCTGGCGGCCTTGTCCGCCTTCCTGGGCACTGCGCCCGTGCAGGCCGCCACCATTTGCACCGCCATGGCCGACGCCAAGGCGGGTACTGTCCTGCTGCAGGAAGGTAACTGCTTCGACCGGGTGACGCCCGCGTCCACCTTCAAGATCGCTCTCAGCCTGATGGGCTATGACGCCGGCTTCCTAAAGGATCAGCACAAGCCGGTCTTGCCCTACCGCCAGGGGTATGTGGACTGGGGCGGCGAGGCCTGGCGCCAGGATACGGACCCGTCGCGCTGGATGCAGTATTCCGTTGTCTGGTATTCGCAGCAGATCACGCACGCGCTGGGCGCCGAGCGCTTCCAGAAATACGCGAAGGCTTTGCGCTACGGAAACGCGGATGTGTCTGGCGACCCGGGCAAGGACAACAGCCTGGAACGTTCCTGGATCGCCTCATCGCTGAAGATTTCGCCGCTCGAGCAAGTGGGTTTCTTGCGCAAGCTGGTCAACGACCAGTTGCCCGTCAGTAAGCAGGCGATGGAACAGACGCGCCGCCTGACGCGCCTGGAAGACGTGGGCGGCTGGCAAGTGCATGGCAAGACAGGCGCGGCCTTCCCGCGCAAGGCCGATGGCAGCTTTGACGAGGAGCACGGCTACGGCTGGTTCGTGGGCTGGGCCAGCAAGGGCGAGCGCACCATCGTCTTCGCGCGCCTGGTGCAGGACGAACAGAAGGGCGAACAGTCGGCCGGCATCCGCACGCGTGCCGCCATGCTGAAGGAATTGCCGGCATTGCTGGAGCAGGCGCAGAAGTGAGCTCGAAAGCGGTGACGGCGACCTTCATCGCCACTGAAGGAGAGTACCTGGAAGCCATCATCGAGGTGGACGGCCAGCGGCTGCACGTGATGGACGAGTTCGATGGCTCTCAGCTGGCCGCCGGCACGCCATTCCAGGCGCAACTGTGGCCCATGGCCAGCGGCAGCGATGATTGGGATGCCATCTTCAGCGCCAATCCCGGTGCGGTAAAAGGCTTGCGCCGGCTCGATGGCTGGCGCTACCTGGCGCTGGGCCAGGTGATCAGCGTCGCTCCCGTCGTTTGCGACTGCGGTTTGCTGCTGGTGGAAGACGCTTTTTACACGCAGGACGCGCGCTGCGTGGGCGCGTATGTGGGCGTGACATTGGCGCGCCTGGATGCCTGCCGTGCCTGAGCAGGGGGGCCTTGCACTTTACAGTGTCATGGCGGACACCAGCTGGTAGCCCAGCCTGATACCCAGGGCAAAGACGGCAAAGCCGCTGGCAGCAAGGAAAATGGCGTGCAGCTGCTGGCGTGCTGGCAGGGTAGGCATGGCGGCGTCCGGTAGTGAACGGGGTGATGGTGGAGCTGAGTATAGCCCATGGCTTTCAAGATTGGCAATAATCAGGGTGTCTTCCTTACTTACGCTTACTTACGCTTACTTATTTCCAGCCGGCCACATAGTCCGCCCTATATACTTGCTGAAACGGATCATCCGGCATCAGACAAGGTTACAGGCATGGCATCAGGCATGGAGCAGTTTCAGGAAAAAGCACGGCAGGCGCTGGCAGTGGCGCGCACGCAAACCGTTCGCGTAGCGGGCGTGGCGTGGACAAAAATGGTGGCGCTGTACCGGCGCGGCCATGCCCATTTGATGACCTTGCCGCCCGTGCGGCGCGCGCTGGTGCTGGGCCTGTGGTCATTCCTGGCCCTGCTGGCGCTGCTGGTTGCCTACATGCTGCTGCTGATCCCCTTGACGCCCAGCATCCATGACCTGCGCCAGGCGCGCGCCGCCGCGCCCAGCACCATGGTCAGCGCGGATGGCAAGGAACTGGTGCGCTTCGACCAGGGCTTGCAGGAGCGCGTCACCTTGCAGCAAATCTCGCCCAACGTCATCAGCGCGCTGATCTCGACGGAAGACCATCGTTTCTATGACCATCACGGCATCGATTTCACGCGCACGGTCGGCGCTATTTTGCATAGCGCGCGGGGCAATCCCCAGGGCGGCTCGACCATCACACAGCAGCTGGCACGCAATATGTTCCCCGAGGAAATCGGGCGTTCGCGCAATCTGAATCGCAAGCTGAAGGAACTCATCACGGCGCTGAAGATCGAAGCCACCTACAGCAAGACGGAAATCCTCGAAGCCTACCTGAACACGGTGCCTTTCCTGTACAACACCTACGGTATCGAAATGGCGGCCCGCACGTATTTCGACAAGCCGGCCTCGCGTCTCGATATCCTGGAAAGCGCCACCCTGGTGGGCATGCTCAAGGGTACGAATTACTATAACCCGGTGGGCAATCCCGAACGCTCGCTGCAGCGCCGCAATGTGGTGCTGGGGCAAATGCGCAAGCACGACGTCATCGACGAAGCCCGCTACAAGCAGCTGGTGAAGCGGCCGCTGCGCCTGCATTTCGAGCGCCAGAGCGAACGGGCGCAGTCGGACAGCCATTTCACGGCCTACGTGCGCAAGTGGCTGATCGACTGGGCCGATGAAAACGACTACAACCTGGAACGTGACGGCCTGGTCGTGCACACCACGCTGGACCACGATCTGCAGCAGGCGGCCGAGCGCGCCGTCGAGCGCCAGGCGAATGCATTGCAGGCCATTGCCGACGTGGAATGGAGCCGCGCCGGCGTGCCATCGTCCACTTCGACAGGCATGTATGCGGGCATGCAGGCGGGCAGCGTGGCGTTTGATTATTTCTGGAAATCGCACCCGGGCTTGCTCGACAGCTTCGTGCGCGAATCGGCCGACTACCGCAAGCTGACGGCGGCCGGCGGCACGCCCGATGAAGCGCTGGAAAAACTCAAGGGCGACCGTGCCTTCATGGCGGCCCTGCGCAAATCGAAAACGCGCCTGGAAGCGGGCTTTACGGCCATGGACCCGGCCACGGGCGCCGTGCGCGCCTGGGTGGGCAGCCGCGACTTTGCGCGCGAGCAATTCGACCACGTGGCGCAGGCCGCGCGCCAGCCCGGCTCCACCTTCAAGCCCATCGTGTATGGCGCGGCGCTGGAAAAGGGCCTGAGTCCCGACCACGTCTACCGCGATGCCGTGATGGATATCAAGGCGGCAGACGGCAGCAAATGGCGCCCGACGGACATGAGCGGCACCACGGGGCGCGACATGACCATGCGCGACGGCCTCGTGTACTCGAAAAACACCATCACGGCGCAAGTGATGCAGGACGTGGGCTTACCGCCGATCATCAAGCTGGCGCGCGCGCTGGGCATCCGCGACAGCAAGCTGGAAAAAGTGCCGTCGCTGGCGCTGGGCACCAGCCCCGTCACTTTATTGGAAATGGTCAATGCCTATGCCAGCATCGCGGCGCAGGGCGAGGCCCGCATGCCGTTTGTCGTCACGCACATCACTGACCGCGAGGGCAAGATCATCGCCCGCTTCGGCGACGCCAAGCCGCAGCGCGCCATGAAAGCAGAGTCTGCTGCCACCCTGACGGACATGATGCGTGGCGTCATCGACCGGGGCACGGGCACGGCCATCCGCAGCCGTTTCGGCATCCGTTCCGACGTGGCCGGCAAGAGCGGCACGACGCAAAACAATGCGGACGGCTGGTTTATCCTGATGCATCCGGAACTGGTGGGCGGCGCCTGGGTGGGTTTCAACGATGCGCGCGTCACCATGCGCAGCAACTACTGGGGCCAGGGCGGCCACAACGCCGTGCTGGTGGTGGGCGACTTCTTCAAGACGGCGCTCGATACAGGCAAGATCGCGCGCGACGCCATCTTCCCCGGTGGCAAACCGCCAGCGCCGCTGCGCCATGTGGAACCGGTCGAGGAACCGCAGGATGAACCGGTGGAAGAGCCGGGCGACCTGCTGCAGGAAGGCGCGCCGCCGGCGCCGCTGGCCATGCCGGCCGAAGCGGCCGATGGACAGGAAGCGCATGGCAAGGCGGTGCAGGAGCCAGCCCCGACGCCGGCACCTGCGCCGGCGCCGCAACCCGCCCCGGCACCCGTGCCGCAAGGCTGACGGGCAGCGCGTGGCGCCTGTCCCGAATTGAACCGCTGAACCGTTGCATCGCGTCCTGCGCTGTGTTTATGGGCGCCGCGCGGCAGCCGCCATGGAGATCACAAAACAAACATGAGTCCGATCAAACCCACGCTGCGGCTGATACTCGGCGACCAGCTTAATCCCCGGCATCGCTGGTTGACCGACGTCGACGACGCCACCGTCTATGTCTTGATGGAAGTGCGGCAAGAAACCGATTATGTGCTGCACCACGCGCAAAAAATCCTGGCGATCTTTGCCGCCATGCGCGACCTGGCGCGCCAGCTGCGCCAGGCCGGGCACCGGGTGCACTATATCGCCATCGACGATGCCGAAAGCGCGCGGCCGATGCCGGAGAATATCGAAGCGCTGATCGCCCGCTACGACGCCGCCGCCTTCGAATACCAGGCGCCCGACGAATGGCGTCTGGACCAGCAGCTGTACCAGGCCGGGCGCCGCTCGGCCATCCCGTGGATGATGGTTGACAGCGAGCATTTCTACACGGCGCGCCACGAAGCGGCCGATATTTTCGCGGGCCGCAAGCAATGGCTGATGGAATTTTTCTACCGCCAGATGCGCGTCGCGCACCAGGTGCTGATGGCAGACGCGAAGCAGCCCGTCGGCGGACAGTGGAACTTCGACCACGACAACCGCAAGCCCTGGCGCGGCACGCCCGCCGAGCCGCAGGATGCGCGTACCCTGCATGACCATACCGCGCTATGGCAATCCATCGTCGCTGCTGGCGTGAAGAGCTTTGGCGCGCCCCATGCCGACCGGCTGGCCTGGGCATTGAACCGCGAGGAAGCGCTGCGCCAGCTTGATGCCTTCATCGAGCATGCGCTGCCGCATTTTGGCGACTTCCAGGACGCCATGAGCGTCAAGGCCTGGCGCTTGTTCCATTCGCTGCTGTCGTTCGCGCTGAACGTGAAAATGCTCAATCCGCGCGAAGTCGTCGCCCGGGCGCAGGCGGCCTACCATGCGGGCCAGGCGCCGCTGGCCGCCGTGGAAGGCTTCATTCGCCAGATACTGGGCTGGCGCGAATACGTGCGCGGCGTTTACTGGGCCAACATGCCCGGGTATGCGGAAAAGAATTTCTTTGGCCACCGGCGTCCGCTGCCGGCATGGTTTTGGGACGGCAAGACGAAGATGCATTGTGTGTCAACGGCAATCACCCAGTCGCTGGAACAGGCGCATGCGCATCACATTCAGCGCTTGATGGTGATTGGCAATTTCGCACTGCTGGCCGGCCTTGATCCGGCTGAAGTGCATGGCTGGTACCTGGGCATTTATATCGACGCCTTCGAATGGGTGGAATTGCCCAACACCGTCGGCATGAGCCAGTTTGCCGATGGCGGCTTGCTGGCCACCAAGCCATATGTGTCCAGCGCCGCGTATATCGACCGCATGAGCGATTATTGCAAGGGCTGCCACTACGACAAAAAGGCGCGCATCGGCGAGCGCGCCTGCCCGTTCAACGCCCTGTACTGGGATTTTTTCCAGCGCAATGCAGACAAATTGGCGCGCAATCCCCGCATCGGCATGGCATATCGGCAACTGGAGAAGATGGACGAGGCGACAGTCGCGGCTTTCCGGCAGCAGGCCGCCACGATGCTGGCCAGGCTTGATTCCCTGTAATGCCGGTTCCTATGGCCCGTGACACGCTTGCACGGCATGCTACTTCAACGCCGCGTCACGCAGGAACACTTGCAGCACCGCAAGGCTGAGTACCTGGCTGATTATGGCGTTGATTGGTTTCGGAAATACCTCGGACTGCCGGAGGTTCACGCTGGCAGTCCGCCTGGCAGCTGGCGGCTGGCGGCAGCGGTTGCAGATTTCTTTATAAGAAACTGTAGCAGGGAAGGCCGGGAAAAGTACCGGGTGGCACCCGCAGTCTGGCTACCATTTGGGCTCACGTGACCAGCGCAGCACCGTGGCAAGCCTGATTTTCACCGTATCTTCCTCCCCCGTTTCATGCTCCAGCCACAGGATGCCGTCTTCGATGCTGACCCAGGCATCGACGATTCGCGTGTCGAACGGCATCGCCGTGTCTTTGATATCGATCTTCATACGTCCAGACTCAACATTGAGCGACCTTAATACCCGCGTCGTTCGCTGCGTAAACTCGATGATGTATGAAGTGCTTGTTTTTTTGATCATCAGAAATGCTCACCAAAAATGCTTTGAATATTTTTTAATATTACTACATAAAAATTTTCCTAAGCGTACGCTGGAAAACATGTGAAAAGTTTCGTTGGAAAATTCTGATTTAAATACATTAAAATTTTCCTATGGAAAAAATATTTCTGTGCTTATATTAAAATATTCAAAATAAATTATTTCCGAGGGAAAAAAATAGTTTAATTTTTGATATAACATTCATGCGTGTTCTGATGCTTGATCTAAATCAATATATTTCTGTGTATTAATTTGGCGATGTATTCTTGCTGCTAGGATATGGGGCAACGTTGGCTTGAGTGAGTCATCCATGCATATTGGAAGTGAAAATTTCTTTATGGAAAATTCTTGTGCGCATGCTCTACAGGCATTTAATGTATTGCGTAAAAGATATCGCACGCGGCTAAGAAATTTGATTTGTCATCATATTCAGCGCGAGGAAGATATTGATGACATGCTTCAGATTGTATTTCTTAACGGTTTTCAATGTTTTAAAAGAGGTCGCAGGCATTTCATGTTTTATCCGACCTGATATTCAATGGCCATGAATGGCATAAAAAACCATTATGGCAGTGCCAGAGAAATGCAATCGGATTTCCTTGATTTGTTTGATAGCATGGATTATTCCAGTGATGCATTGAACATGTTTCATGAAGATAGTCCGGAACAGATATGTAGTGCAATGGAAACCGGAATGGAAATTATTCGCTTGATGGCGAATTTGCCCCCTCCCTTGAAAAATGCACTGTTGTTGCGTGAGGAGGAAGGCATGCGTTATGACGAGATTGCGGCAAGGATGGAATGCCCCGTGGGAACAGTGCGAAGCCGTATCCACAGAGTCAAAGCAGAGATACGCAAGCTACTGGAAAAGGATCAATGAATGCGGCCTGCCGAATTGCGGTAGCCCGAAGCGGGAGCATATGGTGCTTGCCCCACATTTGACTTGAATTTACATGGTAAATAAAAATGACATCGGTGGCATGGTACAGGTGGAACTTGGTCATCCCAGGCGGATCGATGCGTTGACCGCGCAAAAAATAGATGTGGCGATTATTTTCCAGGAAATGCTTGGTAGCGCTGTGGCAGCAAAATATTTGCAAACAAATGGCGTGGCGCTCGCTGTCGCATTACGCGTGTTGGTACACGCGCGCAGAAAAGAACCGTCGCCGCCAAAAATGATCGGCATCGAATCAGGATCTGCCAATTGCCAGCTTTTCAGCCGGGCCGAAGCAGGCGATGCGCCCCGCTTAAAACACAGGCATAAGCTGCTGTGCCTGGAGATAGACTGGCATTGGCTCTTGCAGGCATGCGGGCGTTTCCCCTGAAAAAGCCCGACCGGACGTCAGAGCGTATTGCGCTTCAATCCCGCTTCCCGCACGAACACTTGCAGCGCCGCCAGGGTCTGCTGGTGCAGCGCTTTCAGTTCCTCCCTCAGCGCCGGTGTAATGGTGAGGCTGCCATCGGCTTGCCGGTGCAGTGGCAGGCCCAGCGCTTGCGCCATTTCCACCGGGTAGTTCGTGAAGTTGCCGTAGGGCCGCTTGCCGTCGACGGACGGCGTGGGCCAGTAGCCTTCGGCCAGGTATTCCTCTGCCGCGCCCATGCCCAGCATGTCCAGCGGCAGCCACGACTGCTGGCGCAGCAGTTTCACATGCCGCGTGGTCAACGTGAACGGCGTCTTGCCATTGGCGTAGCTGCCCGGTTTCAGATTTGCCATCTGCACGAAATGCGGCAGCAGCTGCGCCGCTTCCATCAGGCGCTGGGCGGCCAGCGCCGCGTCCTTGCTGTCGATGGCCTGCATGGCCAGCGCCAGGGTGTCGCCCTTGCCCAGCGGGTAGGCGGGATTGAGCATGGGCGCGCCGTTTTCCACGGGCGACCAGCCAATATTGAAACGCCGTATCAGCGCCAGGTGGTGCACGTTCAGCACTGTGGGCAGCGGTGCATCGAGCGTGGCCAGGATGCGCCGACGCACGGCGCCGGGCAGGGAACGCTCGGCCGCGCGCACCAGCATGGGCGAGCACAGCACCGTGCCCAGCAGGCGTAGCAGGTGGCGGCGCACGGGATGGAGCAGGCCCGTCATCACGGCGCCGTCAAGTCCTGGCGCTGGAACTCGATGCGGTTTTTCTCGTAGTCCCACTTGTCATGGGGGCCGAAGACGCGCCGGTTTTCCTTGCTGTTGGCATTCGACACTTCGCGTTTCATGCGCCGCACCAGCGCCGCATCCGTGAGCGGCGCCGTGGTGGCGCTGAAGACGTCATGGCGCACGCTGGCCTTGGCATCGGCGCCGCGTGAAATGATGGTGAGCTTGCGCGAGGCGGGATCGAAATACAGGCGCATGGCAAAGGTATTCATATCCTGCAGGTACAGGCCGTCGTCGCGCTGCTGGGCGTAGAAATAATCGCCGCAGACGGCTTTCGGTTCGCGCTTCCACTCGCACGACAGGACGATCAGCAGGTGCCTGTCGTCGAGCGGCTGGATGGAAATACGTCCCTTGGAATAGCCCCAGCTGCTGGCCGGCACGGTCGCCGACGAGGCAAGGTTGTAGTCGCCCACCAATGTGGACATCGGCACTTGCGCCAAGGCGCCCGTGCAGAAAATCAAGGCGGCAGCCGCAATGGCGCCGCGCAGCGTGGAAAAGGGTGTCATGATGGCCCAAAAAAAAAGTTGCCATATTATAAGTGGCAACTTTCTTTGGGGAACGCGCGATTGAACGCGCCCGTGGCCGTTACTTCAGCTTGCTCAATTCCGCCACCTCGACCTTGACGACCTTGCCGTCCGTGGCCGCTAGCAGCGCGTGGAAGTGGGGCGTCGTTTCATGCGCCCTCAAGGCGGCCACGTCCGTCCATTCTTCCAGCATGATGAAGCGCGTGGGAAGTTTATTGTCGACATGCAATTCGTAGCGCAGGCAGGCGTTTTCCGCGCGGCTGGGCGGCACGACGGCTTCGAAGGCGGCGCGCACGGCGTCGACATGTTCAGCTTGGGCATCGATGGTGGCGACGACGATCAGGGTCATGGTAGTCCTTGTAAGTAGTGGGGCGGGTGCAGCTTAGCGCAGTTTGCCCTTTCTTGCCGGCCAGTCACAGTCTGGCTGGGCCGAAACACTTTCCGTCCCAGCCAGAAAATCCGCCGCCTTATTCCGCCTGTCTCGCTTATGCCGCCTGCAATGCGCCGATCTGTGCAAACGCGGCGCTCAAGGCCTGGGCCCTGGCTTCGTCGCTGACCTTCACGCCTTCGGCGCGCACGATCTCGATCTGCGTGATGCCGAGGAAACCGAGGAAACTGCGCAGATGGCTTTCCTGGTGCTCGAGCGCGGCCATCGGCGTGTCGGCGCCATAGTAGCCGCCGCGCGTCGAGGCAATGATCACGCGCTTGGCGCCCAGCAAGCCTTGCGGCCCGTTGGCCCCATATGCAAACGTCTTGCCCGGCACGGCCAGCGCGTCGAGCCAGGATTTGAGCTGGCTGGGGATGGCGAAGTTGTACATGGGCGCGCCGATGACGATGACGTCGGCGGCCAGCACTTGCTCCAGTGCCGCGCCCAGCGCGGCGCTATCGGCATCGCCGGGCGCGGCCGTGAATTGCGGCAGCGGCTGGGCGGCAAGGTCGCGGTAGTGGACGCTGGCGCCGGGCGCGGCCGCCTGCAGGCGGGCGGCGATGGCGGCCGTCAATTGGCGGCTGATGGAATGTTCGCCGAGTATGCTTGAATCAATGTGCAGGATGTTCATGGGGGCCTTCTTGGGTGATATGATCGGGTGGTATGTTTTTGTAACCGAGTTAAATATAGTGACTATCAAATGAACGCACAAGAAGGCACTTTTTCCACACTGGGGCACACGGATGTGACCATGGACGACATGGCCGCGCGCGGGGCCGAGCTGGAACGGCGCATGCGCGACCAGGGCGGCCATGCGGGCGTGGCGGACTCGTGCCGCCCGATCACGGACATCCTCACGCGCGTGGGCGACAAATGGAGTGTGATGGTGGTGATGTTGCTTGGCAACGGCACCAAGCGTTTCAACGAGATGCGCCGCGTGATCGGCGGCATTTCGCAGCGCATGCTGACCTTGACCCTGCGCGGCCTGGAGCGCGACGGTCTCGTCACGCGCACCGTGTTTCCCACCGTGCCGCCGCGCGTCGACTATGCGCTGACGGACCTGGGGCGCTCCCTGCTGATCCCCATCAGCGCGCTGGGCGTCTGGGCGTATGGCCACCGCGACGCCATCGATGCGGCGCGGCAGGCGTTTGACGCCAGAGCCGATGCGGGTGCGGGGCCGGATACTTAAGATAGTTCGATGACGGCCAGCATGTCGTTGTCATCGGCATCCATGCCTTTTTCCACGAAGCCCATGCTGGCATAGAACTGTTTCGCGTTGGCATTGCCTGGCTTGTAGCAAATCTCGATGCTGCGCGCGTCCGGCCGGGCGCGGATTTCTGCCAGCGCCAGGCCGAGCGCGGCCCGGCCAAGGCCTTGTCCCTGGCGCCGGTGATCGACCATGAAGCGCCAGATCTGGTAGTAGCCGGGCGGGTCTTCCTCGTCGGGCGAGACGAACATCAGGAAACCGATCACGTCCTCATCGCAATACACGGCGCGCGTATGCATGGTGGCGGGGTGGAAGCTGGCCTGCGCCATGGAGTAATCGTTGCTGGCCAGATAGTCGCGCTGCTCAGGCAGCAGCGGCAGTTCGCTGATGATGTCGAAATTGTCGGCCGTGACGGCGCGCAGGCTGATGCTCATAGTCGCAGGCAATAAAAGCAGGGCCTGGCAGTATGCGCAAGACTTAAGCAATTGGCAAGGCTATTTCACCGCGTGCGCCAGACAGCGGTGGAGTGATGAGGGCGTGGCGGCCGTGGCGGGCCGCCATCGGCATTTACCGGGCCGCCACCGCTTCAGTTTCCGCCTGCGGCCCCTGCCAGCCGCCGCCGAGCGCCCGGTAAGTGGCCACGGCGGCGCGCGCTGATGCCGTTTGCGCCTGCGCGCGCGCGTCCGCGGCTTGCAGCAGCCTGGTGTCGGCCTGCAGCACTGCAATGCGGCTGGTGACGCCTTTGTCGTAGGCGTCCAGCGCGGCGGCGCGGGCGCGTTCGAGCGCTGCCACGCCCTGTGCCAGCAGCGCGGCCTGCTCTGCGTGGCGCAACAGGGCCGAGCACGCGTTTTCCACGTCTTCGGCGGCATGCAGCGCGGCCAGCCGGTAGGCCGCCAGCAGCTCGGCTTCCCGGCCCCGGGAAGCTTCGATCTGCGCGTCGATGCGGCCGAAATCGAACAGGCGCCAGCGCATGCCCAGCATGCCGGCAGCCTGGCCGGAGCCGCTGCCGAACAGGGTGCCGCTGGCCGTGGCGCTGCCAAGCAGGGCGCCCAGGCTCAGTTTCGGGTAGTACTCGGCGACGGCCGCGCCCGTGCGCGCGCTGGCGGCGGCCAGGCGCCGTTCAGCGGCGATCAGGTCGGGCCGGCGCCGCAGCAATTCTCCCGGCGCGCCGCCGGCCGTGATGCGCGGCGCGCGTGCCATCGCGCCGGCGGCTGCCATCTCGGTGCCGTAGGTGCCGGGCGCGGCGCCCAGCATCACGTCGAGCGCATGCAGTGCCACCTCGCGCGCCGTGTCCAGGCCGGGCACGGCGGCGCGCGCCAGCGCCAGCGACGCTTCGGCCTGCCGCAGCGCCGGCTCGTTCAGCAACCCCTTGCCATGCAACAGCGTGGCGATCTCCAGCAGCGCCGCGTCGGTGTCGACCTGGCGGCGCGCCAGATCGAGCCGCGCCTGCAGGCCCTGGATGGCCAGGTACAGGTCGGCCGTTTGCGCCGCCACCGCCAGGCGCGTGGCGGCCCATGCCGCGTCGCTCGCTTCATAATCGGCGCGCGCCGCTTCGCGCTCGCGCCGCAGGCCGCCGAACAGGTCGAGTTCCCACGATGCCTGCAGGTTCAGTTCGCGCGCGCTGCCGGCGCGCTGGTAGCCTGGCGTGGCATTCAAGACCTGGCCCAGCGGCGTTTGCACCGACTGGTAGGCGCGCGCCGCCTGGCCGTCCACGCTGGCCGACGGCAGCAGCGCGGCGTCGGCCGCACCGGTGGCCGCGCGCGCCTGCGTGACCCTGGCCTGTGCCTGCGCCAGGTCGAGGTTTTGCGCCAGCGCCACCGTCACCAGACGGGTCAGGCGCGGGTCGCCAAAGCTGGTCCACCATTGCCGCAGTTCGGCGGCGTCGCTGGCCTGGCGCGCGCCAAGCGCCGCCTGGTGCCGGTACTGCGCCGCTTGCGGCAGTTCGGGCCGGCGGTAGTCGGCACCGGCGGTGCAGCCAGCGGCAGCCAGGCTGGCGGCGATCAGAATGAAGGGGAGGCGCGGGCGGGGCAGTGGCATGGTGGCTTTCCAGTTCAAAAGAGAATAAAGTGTGACTATAATACATTTTGGTCACTTATTGTGCATTCTGGCGCGGCGCGTTAAGCTGTCGCCATGAATTCCACCACACCTGCTACACCCAGCCCTGCGCGCGGCCCCGCCGGCCATGACGTGCGCGACCAGATTGTGGCCGCCGCCACCGAGTATTTCAGCCTCTACGGCTATGAGAAGACGACCGTTTCCGACCTGGCCAGGGCGATCGGCTTTTCCAAGGCCTATATCTACAAGTTTTTCGAATCCAAGCAAGCCATCGGCGAGCATATCTGCGGCAACTGCCTGCGCCAGATCGAAACCGAGGTGAGGGCGGCGGTGGCGGCGGCCGGCCAGCCGCCCGAGCAGCTGAGGCGCATGTTCAGGGCCAGCGTCGAGTCCAGCCTGCGGCTATTTTTTCAGGACCGCAAGCTGTACGACATCGCCGCCTCGGCCGCCACCGAACGCTGGCCCGCCGTGCTGGCCTATGAGCTGGCAATGGGCGCCTTGCTGCTGGATATCTTGCAGCAGGGGCGCAAGACAGGCGACTTCGAACGCAAGACGCCGCTCGACGAGACCGCCAGCGCCATCTACCTGGTGATGCGCCCCTACGTCAATCCCTTGCTGCTGCAACATGGCGTCGACAGCAGCGATACGGCCGTGGTGCAGCTGTCCAGCCTGGTGTTGCGCAGTTTGTCGCCATAGCCGCTTGCATGATAAGTGACGATTGACTTAATTGGTCACTAGTACCAGAATGAGAACCCTGATCACTCGTTCATGGGATTCTTATGCGCTGGCGCCGCCTCGCTTCATCTGTTGTTATCTCCTCTTTACCCCTGGTATTGGGCGCTTGCGCCGACAAGACGCAGGCCGATCCGCGCACGGCCACGCCGCTGGTGCTGGCCGTCGCGGTGCAGGGCGCCGAATCTGGCGCGCGCAGCTTTACGGGCGTGGTCGCGCCGCGCGTGCAGAGCGATCTCGGTTTTCGCGTGGCCGGCA
>RCUS01001105.1_pt1 | contig 14906 bp, 20 predicted proteins | sample 2166221 | NCBI WGS metagenome assembly RCUS01 (sample SAMN09932758, study PRJNA488358) | compost metagenome | isolation source: compost soil in cyclohexanecarboxylic | place: Germany: Experimental Botanical Garden | reverse complement strand
AGACCGCCTACGGCGGGCTACGGCGCGATTTAACATATGGGGTGTTCTGTTACCACAGAGCCGCGCCTTTATGCGCTTACAGCGCATCCTAGGTTCGTTTAACATTGCACTTACTTGTTCATTGAAAACACGAGGATATCTTCATTAATCCTACATAAGTGTATATTACAGACAATGGATATTGCATTGAGGTAGAAATGACCAGCAAAAAACAACCCAAACACCCGGTTCGTATCATTCGTGGGGAGCATTTTGAAGCCTGGCGGCAGCAGCAAGGACTTGTTGTATTGGCTGCTGCTGAAGCTTTTGGCATTCAGCGTGCCCGATGGGATCAGATGGTCAAGGATAACGAAGTAGTCACAGATCGACGTTTGCTGAGGATGTTCTTTCTTTTCGAGAAATACCCTCAAAGCCAACCTAACCCCCACGTTGATTACGCTGAGCTCTACCGCTATCTTGGATTTAATGATGATTCGCCCGAGGATCATATCCTGTTCGCACAGCTGCTTGGCATTTCCCGCAGCAGTGCTTACCGGATTCTTCAGGGAAACAGCGCTGGACGGTCAATAGATGCCTGGGTAGCAGCTCTTCAGAGGATGGGGCTGGATGAACCAGCTACGTGGAAGTTCGTGATGAGAGAAATAGGTTCAATCGCTGATGATGCAGTGAACGCTGGCATACGAGACTCTGGGGGTAACGAGGGAAATGGCTGAAAAATCAGCATATGAACTAAAACGCGAACAGCACAAACAATACGAACAGCGCGTCAATGATGTGCTGGCTGGGAAAATTGCGAAAGTACCATTCTTGGATTCTCGGTTTCCTTCAGCCAAGTCAAAGGTGATGCACGAAAAAATTTCGTTTGAGCCCGCGAACGACGGGGCTTGATAAACAAATAAGTTGCAAAATTGCCACTTGTGACGTAGATTTATAGTCACTAGCGATACGTGGGACTTCTCAGAAGTACGTTAGCGTCAACCCGAATAGGGTCGCAGGCCGCGCCGCGATAATCAATGACCTCCACCTAATATCTAATTAAGCAGTAAGCAAAAGGCGATCCGAAAGGTCGCCTTTTTTGCTATTTGCGCCGCCTTCTTTGTTGCGGCTTCGTCGCTAGTTTTTCACCAGCCAAACGTGCATCAATGATTCTCCAGATATTAAATCGGGCGTGTACTCCAACTGGAGCTGCCCAGTTGTCTTGAGGGTACGCCGTGGTGACCTTGATTCGTATGTCACTGGCTGGGTGACTGCTTGACGATATGTCGAAGAATAGTCGGTATAAAACGCCCATGTGATGCTCTTCGAGATAGAAGAACGACTCCCTATGTCCGCTCATTGTCAGAGCCAGCAGGATGTTATTCTGTATCAGCTGCGGAATAAGTTCAGGAAGCAGCAAGGAACCTTCGTAGCGCTCGGTACAAAAATATCGGCGGCTGTCCTCGTAAAGGAGCGATTCGTCCTCGCCCTCTGCATAATGTTTAGTGAAACAGTGATTACTGTACGAAAGGAAAACTCGTACGGAACGTGCTGGATAATTATCCGTTGCAGCCCTATGAACTGCAATTACACGTGCATCCAAATGCCTCATTGAATAGGTGAGGAAATCCGGCCAGCTATTCATGCGTTAACCATTGTATTTTTATCCAGCGTTTTCGGATCATGACGTTGCCATTATTTCAGGGAGGGGGGGCCAGATATCGCCTTGTTATGATACCTGAATCACCCTGTTCAGAACTATCCAACATTTGATTCCTTTATTATTTATTGCATCTTGCAACAAGATAGCAGCAAGATATAATGAGCTAATATTAATCACTAATGGGTGAGTATATGTCGGCATGGATAGTGGCGTTCGTTTCGCAAAAAGGCGGGGTAAGTAAGAGCACCCTTAGTCGCGCGTTGGCTCGGGAAGCAACAGTCGCAGGCTTAAAGACAAAAATAGCGGATCTAGATTTAGAGCAGGATACATCCGTTTCGTGGCACCGGCGTCGACTGCTGGCCGGGATTACCCCTGTAGTTTCTGTTGAAGCATATTCATCAGCTGCACAAGCACTTGCCGTTGCTGATGATTACGATCTTCTCATCATTGATGCCCCAGCTAGGGCGAGTAAAGGTACTCTTGAAATATCTAAGGTTGCTAATTTGGTTGTTCAGCCAACAGGGGCATCGGTTGATGATTTAGAACCTGCTATTCGCGTTTTCCATGGGCTTGTTAAATCCGGTATTCCAAAGTCTCGTTTGGTTTTTGCATTAGGCCGTATAGGTACGGAAGCTGAAGAAACTGAAGCGCGGGAATACATTCAGGAGGCTGGGTATTCCGTTCTCGATGGTTGCCTTGTCGAGCGTCCCGCTTATAGGCAGGCACAGAACGCAGGGTTTTCCGTTACAGAAACACGGTACAAAGGTTTGAACTCCAGAGCAGATGAATTAATTCAGGCCCTGGTTAACAGAATAGGTGAGTAGAAAATGGCAGATCTTTCTAAACTAAAAAACAAGAGTCGCTTGGGGACTCCGCCAAGCATGGAAGAGTCCGCTCATAGCCTAAGTGCCCCTGAAGTTGCACCTATAGGTAAATCGTCGTCCTTACGAAAAGATGGACGGACTTTACGTAAGACCAATCGGACAATAGCTTTTGCAACCAGAGTTACCCCTGAATTTGATGCAGAACTGCGAGATATAGCAGAAGAGGAAGGAATCAAACTGGTTGAGTTACTTGAAAAAATGCTAGAAGCGTATAAAGAGCGTAAGTAGATATTGCTGCAATCTTGCAGCAATATATGTGAGTGATAAAGTAGCTGCAAGATTGCAGCAATATTCACAAGGTGTCTGTTATGAGCGATGAAGATAGAAATGTAACGGTAACGTTTGAGCTTAGTCGCACAGAGGCTTGGGCACTTGCTCAGTTCTGCAAGCGTACAACGCACCAGGACTGTTTAGACCATTCTATGGCAGAAGACGAAGCGTACGAAATGATGCGCGGTGTAGGGGCTGTCATGCGCGGCCTTGCCGAAGAAGGGATTGCTCCCCGCTGATATAAAAATTTTTAACGTGGCCAACCGGAGATCCACCTCCAGCTGGCCACTGACCACCACAACCTAACCAGGAGGCTGTAATGGCTGTAGCAAATAGTACCACATCAGTAATTGAGTGCGCCGATAACGCTGTATGGCGCGTAGACGACAACGTGAAGATCAAGACCGGAGACAATGCCGTTCTGCGCGGCGGCGATTTCTGCCTGTTCAATACAGGGCAGGGCGCGACTATTCGGGCTGGCCGTAGTTCCCGCATCAGTAGTGGAGACTTTAGCCATATTCACGCTGGCGCCCATTCAACTGTTCAGGCCGGGCTGGATTGCGAAATTGTTGTTGAGCAAGGTGCTCGTGTCGCAGCTGACGAAGGGACCGTAATTGATTTCATTTTCTGGCAGGACGATGAAGAACAACACTCACGATATATTGTTGGTGAGCAAATAGAACCACATATATTCTATATGATAAAAAATGGAGTGCCGGAAGTTATAAATTAAATTCCGCATGCGAAATAATATATAATTTCAATATTGAAAAATTAAAGCCCGGCATTGCCGGGTTTATTTATTGTCCTGAGGGAAAAGTCTGTCTTTGTTTTTTACCAGATAGTCTTCAAATTTTTTCATATATCTGTAATAGATAAAGAATGCAATAAGCCATGTTGGATACGCATACCAATATGTCCAGCCTGGACGAACTGATAAAAGCAGTATGCAAATTGCAGAAAATATGAATAAAATTATGAGTCCTGCATTTACAATGGCGTGTAAAAGAACGACTGTTTTTAATTTTGCTGTAGCCATGTTTATCTCCTTATTAATAAATACATTACTCCAGGTAAAGAAAAAGGCAAGTATTGACCTGCCTTTTATGTTGTTGATTATTAGCTTATTTTGTTACTTCCTGTATCAGACCCGCCATTAGATGATGATTTTGACAGGCCTTCTTTTATACCCCCCTCAGTTTTGCTACCTAGCTGATTCATGGCATTGTTCGCATTGCTGGCTGTATCACGCCCCAGATTAGGCGCGGCGTAACCACCGACCCAGTTGATAACCTGGTCAGGCACAATGTGAATTAAACTGAATGATATATTTACTAACGAAATACAAAGTGAGCAATAGATGAAAATCCACCAGATAAAACTCACTATTCCAGACATGGAATCAAACTGAGAGTTTGCTATTACAGACGCAAATTGTGAATTCAGGAATGTCCCTCCGACCTGAACAATTGAACCGCCCAGGAAAAAACCAATAACCATTAAGATTGGACGAATCATTATGTTTAAAAGGAATATATATCCATGAGTCGTCTTTTGCCCCATACCTTCGCCATCAGCATGTAAGTGTGTCATTGCCCATAATGGGGCGGAAATAACTGCTTCACCAATAATTATTAGCCAGGTAATACAGGCTGTAAACCAGGTAATAAATGGCACAAACGGAATATAAATGGAAAGCGTTGTACCGATAGCAAACAGCGCAATCACAATGATAAATATAAATGGCGATATTACGCTAAGCCCTTCTTTAACTGCTGAAGGGGCTCCTGTAAACCAATCCATAGCCTTACCGTAGATTGTTCCCGAGAAACCTTCTGCGGCGATATTGGCAACCATATAGGTGCCGAAAACCGTATCAGCAGCTCCCACGATGTAATCACCAACCCCCTTCATTGTGATCAGCGGATTGACCTGGTCTACAGCGTTTGTGGACATCGCGTTAATGAACGATGTTGTCAGGGATTGTCCCGAGTTATGGAATATTTCTCTCATTATTCCTCCCTCGGTGTCTGCGGTATTGAACGAACTGCCAGCCGTCATGACATCCGCATTAGACTGAGTGCTCTGCTGCGTGGTGTATGCAGCGAAGGCGCTGTCATACAGATCCCGGACAGGTAGCCCGGTTCCGGTCGACTTGCCAAACGCCTGGCCTTTAGATGCAGCGGCGTTACCCAGGTTGGTGTTTGCTTCTGCAAACGTCTGATACCAGCTGCCGAGCGCGAACCATCCCTGCTCACGAATTTGATCGCCTATCGTGTTCGCCAGTTGACCCAGAACGGACTGTTGATCGCGGAGTGCGGCGGTCATTGTGTTCTCGTAGACCCGTGCCGCATTCATAATTGCTGACTGAGTGTTGGGCAGAGTGGCCCCGCTGCCGTTCTGACGCGCAACGACGGCCTGAACAAAAGATTCTGCATCAGTGCTTAGCTGGGCCTGCATGTTGGCCAGTGCGTCAATATGCGCCTGACGTATCATCGATGTATCTATCTGAGTTGATGTAGCCGGCACTGAATTATCGGCAGTGGTCGCGTTCGCCCCGCCACAAACGTAATATTTGGACTTCAGGATGAATCCTGAGCTGTCTGCGTTAGCGTCCTGGTTGATGTAGTCATCGTCCGTCACATAACCGCCAGCATTGGCTACGGCATCGAGACTGGCGTTGACGCCGTACCTGCACAAATTGGATTCATACAGAGAACGGGCTAAGTCCTCAGTATTTGGTGACACCGGCTGCATGATCATCGCCTGGCCATTAGCGAACGCATCGAGTGCCGAGTCCGTACCTATGTTGGCTATTCCTATGCCCATCTGCGCGGCTCCCCAAAGCATCAGCAGCTGGCTGAGACACCATCCATTTGCGGTCGGCACCATGGAAGCAATGCCGAAAAGCATCCTGATCGGACCCCAAGCAATATGGTTTGAGCGGTCAAACATTGAGCCATCATGCCCGGACTGCATGACTTTACGGAACAGCATATAGCAAGCCATGAAACCTGCGACAGCCAGCAAGCAGGCGTTCGTTGTTTTGAATACGGCAGCTATCAAGGTATCACTGCCCGAATCATTACCAGTAGCCAGAGGGTCGTTAACGACTTCACCGAAGATAGTGACCAGTGCCTGACGTGATTTATCTGTAGCTGAGTCGGCGGCATTTGTTATGTCATCGACAGTGATCGCATATGCGACAGGCATATGAAACAGACTGAACAAACAAAGTAGTAACGCATAAAGAGCGCTTAATCTTGATTTTCGATTCATATTGAAATCATCCCTGCTGTGTTAATTACACTCATCATTAATTCTCAGTTGTTTCATCAAATGATGCTTTTACATTGGCATCATTAAATGGTTGGGTTGATTTAATTGATTGAAAGCGATTGAAGTATTGAGGGTTGAGGATGTTGAGGAAAGCCAAGGGATGCTTTATGTTTTTCAGACGAATTAGTTCATTATGTATTTTAATTAGCGGGATATATGCAAGCACAATGCTGAGAAGTTGAGCTATAATAAAGTGAACCCAGTTGTTCGTGTTGTAATAACCAGATGAAATGAAAATGGATGCTAAGGTTAAATAAATGAAGTTGCGTTTTTTTGTGATCAGGTAACGATATGCAATGGCTATGTGATCTGTATTGGCTACGAGTTTTTGAAGAAACCTCCCCGTATGGAAGTTTAAAAACAAAGAAGTGAACGATAATGTAAATAAAATAATTGATGGAGTTATGAATGCAGAAAGATAAGTCGAAAAAATAGGTTTGTCATGATAGAGAAAAATAATGGAGAGAATTCCGGGGATGATGCATGCCGTTGGTAACATAAATGGAATTACTCTGATGTTTAATGATGTGTGAACGCTGCGTATCATTTGCTTCTCACAAATCTCCTTTTGTGAGAGTTTGATTGGTTTTTTGAAACGGAAAGCGTTTATTATTCCACGAGTGATATTAACTGGGGTAAAAAATGCAGAATTAATTTTCATGGCTAATTTCCTGATATTGAGATTGCCCGGTTGGGTCATGCTGGAATTTTTTCTGTTTTAGCATCTTCATTACTGGTAGTTCGTGATTATCTTTATTGTCTTGATTATCCTTTTTGTCAGCGTTCGATGGTTCATTAATAACTAAAGGGCTATTAACTTTGTTTTTTAAAGCATCAAAATTTTTAGCTATGTGCTTTCTGATGAAAACTCCCACAGCTTCACGACTCACCTCTATGTTTAGGCGACAGAAAAAATCTGCTATTTGCTCCTGTGTGTAGTTTCGTACGTATAGCTCAGCAACTATCTCCTTATACGGATGGAGAACGGAAACCTGTCCGGCAGGCTTGGTTTCAGCTAAAAATCTGTGGAGTTCGTCGTTGATGTCTATCATTCTAAATTATTCAATTTTATGGGATGGTTTTTACATGGTAGTGCGGAACTCATCGCACTTCAATACCCACTCAAGTAAAGGGGCTTAATGTGTGCGGTCATGAGTTGTTTGTTGTGGTTGTCGCTGGTTGTAGGCGTGTGCAAGTGGGTGTTACTGCATGTTGTGAGTGAGGCATGCCATTGGCAGACCGTTGAGGTGGTAAAAAGGTGGCAAATGGGACAGGTTGGTCGTGGTTGGGGTTCCTGTCTGTTTTGTGTATATCATTTGGTTGTTGAAGGTGGCGTTTTGGTGATGTATGGTGTGCTCAGTTTTTCATGGCGCTATAAAGTGCAGGCACGACAGTAATGTTTGCAAAAACTACGTTTTTTCACATTGCAGCGCGCCAAAGGGTCCCCCTTTGAAACTGGAAAAGGTGCAAACCTGACGGTTAGTGTTATCACTATAAACAATAGGAAGTATTCGACATGGGACGACCAACCAAACCTGATGCTGAGAAGTTGGCTAAGACAATAGCGTGGAGAGTAACGGATAGAGTCTATCTGGAATTGATGGAAAAATATAAAGAGTCTGGTCTTACTCAATCGGATTTTGACTAATTGAACCTGATCTGGCATGTAATCTTATGTGTGAAATTGCGGCGTGTTTATTCCAACCCATTATTTTATCCCTGAAATTTGAGTGATGTTTAGCCGCAATTATTTAACCATATTATGTGTGCGTTAATAATCTATTTTGTATATTTTTCAAACGGATATATTTAATATAATGCATATTAAATATCTATTAATTATGGCGGCATTTTCATCCTGAAACCGCACAATGTCATAAGGTGTGCTTTCTGCTGCACAGAACGAACAGGACGGCATTTAAATTTAATGACTAACATCGGGTAGCGTTTTGCTAATCGACGGCAACAAGCCCCAAATGCGGCTCAAATTCACCCCTAGTACGTTAAGAACGTAACTATATGATTTTAAGTATATAAACTCGTAGTGTCGTCGGGCTGATTTACGTTGATTTTATTACTGGGTTTATTAACACCGAAAGTGCCGTAAACCGCATGGTTACTGGTATCAAAGGAAAAAGTAAATAAAACCCTCGTTTTCTTTACTCGCCCAATCTGCTCAAAAAATGCACTTAGCGTACGATCTCGTACGGTTGGGCTTCAGACCCCGTTATTGAGCGCGTTAGAGCAGCTATAGCTGGACTACTCGACAAGGCTGGACGAGTGGGCAAGCGTCTCCGTGGATTTGCAGAAGATGTTTTCCATTACGCAACGGGAGAACGCGAGACTGAGCGAGCAGGTCAGCAGCTTGAGCAGACAGGTGCAGAGTTTAAGCGAGCAGCTGCACCGGTTGTCGAAAGGCTGAATATCATTGAGCAGCGTCAGCTGCATGAACGGGAGCTTCAGCATCAGAAAACGCTGGAGCTGGAACGTTCACCGCGCCAGAAAACCTGGCACGGCCCGACGCTGGGCTAAAGAGGGGAAAACAGGGCTTATCGTCAGTATTACGAACAGAACCGGTACGTATTCACCTGGCTGCATAGCCATGCAATGGGGTAAAATTTATCGGGTGCGTTTCCGGTGTTTTTCGTGATGTCTGTCGCCACTTTCTCCCGCCTGGCACCGGAAACGCCACCAACCCGGTTTCAGCGGTGCCGACAACAGATGTTATGTTTAATTAATTCTTGATATAAACGATATTGTTTATCTATTCTAAATGATTTCGTTTACATGGTGCTCGGGAGGTATTACTGTATCTACAAATAGGCTCGGAGGGTTTATGAGAAAAGATGCAGAGATAGATCCGTTAAAAATGGTAATGGACACGGTTGTCGAAGGTTTTAGGCAGACTACTGAAGCGATACAAGATCTGCGAAACAGGCAGCAGGAGCTAGAAGACAGGCAGAAGTTACATGCGAGAGCTGCCTATCATGGCATGACGGGTAGTGGAAAATCTCGCTATACATCGGAACTTGTTGAGATAGAAAAAAGAGTTGAACCTCGAGGTGCTCAAGCCCGAGTAGCAGATACTTTAGGTGTTACTCCAGGAAGAGTCACTCAGCTGTTAAATTCAGATAAAAACAGGAAGAATGGGAAGTAATACCCACTGAATTTATCCTGCTAGAAGCCCGCATCGCGGGCTTTTTTGTGCGCGGCATACAAACAACGGATGTTATGGTAAATCACTTTTGAGAGCGAGAGCCAAAGTATGTTGGATCTATATTGATTAAGTCGCCATAAACACTATTTGGCGTGCAGTATAGAGTCTTTATTACATTGTCGCCTTTCATTATGTTTAGTGATGTTGTTGCTTCATGCTCCTCAGTGAATTTGTCAATATTAGATATTAACTGGTAAGAGTACGCTCCATTATGTATCTCTACTGAGTTACTTAACCCACCACCTTCTGGATCCTCTAAGTCTATTTGCACATCGCTTTCATTTCTGGTTATCTCTAATTCTGGTTTTGAGTTTTTCTTCCCGAAACTGTATTTTATGGTTTTCCCATCTCTATACAGAGCCACTTGTTTGTTGTTGTCTGTCGTGCATTTGAATACCAATTCACTAGCATTAGCGCTTATACTTAATGCCATAAAAATGACTGGGGTTATTATGCTTAATTTCACGCATCTCTCCTGAGTTGGTTTGACTCCGGCTTTTCATTTGTTAACTGCTGGTTTGAGTCTGGGAATCTCATTTCGGTAAGCACTGATATAGCGTTACCATAAACACAACATCTGGTATCAAAGGCATTGAGTCCGGAATACCCTGTGTGTCCAACTTTGCTGGGAAGATTGACTGCTGCGCTTGCGTTCCAAAATGATTGGCTACGATAGTAAATTTTTACACCCCGATTAGTTCTAATTGCGCATCTTTCTAGAGTGTGAGGGGTATCTGCGTATTTAGCCATTTTTCTGGATACCCAATAAAAACCAGCGCTATCGGTTGCTTCGTAAGTTGGCGACTCTACATTACTGCGCCATTCAATTACGCTCGCGGGTAGATTGGTATTTTCAGCATCTGAAAGATGGTTGTCTGAATATCTTAAATTTTTATGTATGTATAGGCGTTCGTATTCTGATGAAAGCCTTGATTTTTCGCTATCTGGATAGACATATCCTCTAAAGCTAAAGTAGTTAAAATAATTTTCTGGGTTGGTGAGTTGTAATAAACCTCGACCATGCCAAGGGTAATACCAAATGTTGTGGTGACCTATAACAGCTTTTGTCCGTGGATCTCTGTCCGTATATCGATATCCTTCGTAAGTTGTGCTTAGCCACTTTGTTTCTTGAATAGCATTCCCAAAGAAACAGGACATTCTCAGCGGACTTGTAACCAGATACTTTCGCATCATTTTATTTAAGCTGAGGTAGATGCTGTCTGGCACACTTCCTTCTGAATTATCAAAATGTACAGGACTCCAAGTTATCTCATTCAGAGCATTTAACGGAACAAGTTGTTTTAGCTCTGGCTTGCTGAGCCAGCCACATTTGCGGAAATTGCTGGTGAATGCTGCCGGGTGAAAATGCCACAGTCGGCCTGTGCCAAGAGCGGCCGCGTCAAAACACAGAGCAGAGGCATGTTCTTTGATTTTGCTGTAGTCCGTATCAGACATCGCGGGTACATCTTCGCTGCCTTTTTTCAGCCATGCATAACGCTGGTCAAAGGTGGCTGCATTCCATTCCAGCGGAAAATGGCAGACAAGTTTGCTGCTCAGTTCGCTGAGGTGTCCGCTTTTCTGTAAATCCGCAATAAGCGGAGAATTGCACTGGCTGTTATTGTCCATGTCATCGTCCACCATCCACCACCCCGTCCAGTGTGGAAAATCGGCATCACTGAATTTTTTTATGTCGGGCGAGGCCAGGTTGACCATTCCCTTACCACCGGGAAAACTGACGGTGCGCCACAGCGGAGCACTGGCAGGTGTCAGGGTTTCATGTTCGGTGTTTATGATCCGCCCGAAGCGGAGGAGTTCAAAGCCGGCTGACGGATTTTGTGGGTACAGACGACATGCGGTGTCGTAGAGGCCGTATTCATAGCCAACAGGTTTACCGTTCTTATTTTTTTCGCTGTCTGTATCCACCAGGGGATCGCCCACCGTGTCATAGACAAAATCACTGGTCGCATTTTTCCTTCGTGTGACCATCGAGCAACTACCTTTTTCAAAGGTCATGCTGACGAACAGCGGCTCTGTACTGGTATGAACCTTATTCAGATTTCCCGTATCTGGTGAACCTGCATCGGGTATCTGTTCGTAAAACGGTGTTCCAGCAGGCAGATAAAAATGAATGTCGCCGTAAATCGTGTCCGTTCTGCCGTCTGTTGCGATGTTCAGACCGGGAGTGGTTCGTCCGGTCAGTTTCAGCATGTTCTCGTCGTCACAGAACACCTGAAAATGGAAGGCATTCGAGCCGTCCACCATGCCACTCTGTCCAATGACATCCTTGCGCCATATTTTGGCCCCTTCCACGATGGCCGGGTCCAGTCGGTCGCGAAGGTGCATATACAGGGAATAGAAAACAATACTGCCGCTGTCTCCGCTCCCAATGGCGGTTTCATGCTTCAGCAGTACATAGCCGTCATCGGTTTTCCCGTTGTAGTTCAGTGGAAACGCATCACGCTTTTCCAGGCCTGAAGGCTTGCGGAAAGAGACCACCACCCCATCGGCAATCGCTCGGACCATTTCCGGGTGGCGGGTTGTGTCGGTATGGATGACGTGTACACCACCATGCCAGGAACCATGCGCGTTGAGTGGAAAGCTCCGCCTTGCGTCGATGGGAAGCATACTGTTTATCCATGCATCCTCACTGTCACCAGCGTTCTGTTCACGGATAAAGGGCGGGCTGATAATCATGATGACTCCCTGCCTGTATGGCAATGGCAGGAAAATCCCTGCTTTTCGTATGTCTAATTACGATAGCGTACTGAAAGCCTATGATAAAAGGCAAAAAAAGCTGACAGGCAATTATATAGGCGTAGTGTTTGCGCCTTATGTTTATTCGTCTGGATTATTTACTTTATTAGGTTCTTTGGCTGTGCAAATTGCAGTAACAAACGTGGTGCGTGAAAGAGGTTATATGTTAAATGGCTAAGATAACGTGGGTAAACGGTCGCTACCGTGCAGATAGCGCGGAAAACCATCTTGTTAAGGCATCAAACTTGGCTTAACAGGATGGTTTGCCGCGGAATAATTTATCGCGTGACCGTGTCACTTCAGGAGGATCAGGCAAGGCGTTCCAGTTGGGACGATTCTCTGCCTCAATACGGTATTTTGCGCTATCATCTTTGCGCGGGAGCTGCATAGCGCAGACAAAAAGCGTCCGGGGTGGTCGCTTTTTACTCCCTCGCTATTTTTGTTTGAATGCTGTACATGATTTGGATGGGCTGTTATGATCGCGCACCTGCGCACGCCCAGGCTGGTTTTTCAGATCCTTTTGATCTTCGGGCGGGTTCTGGTAAATTAGCCGCGTATATGAATTTGTTGGGCGGGACGTTCCCTGAAAAGCGTCCGGGACGGGGGTGTGGAACCCCTGAACGCAAAAACCCCCTGAAATCTGCTATCAACTTGGCGGGAGATTCAGACATTCAGGGGGTCGTAAAGCAGGCGCTGGCCTGTGAAGGATTATAGCAAATGAGTGACCTCATTCAAGCTGTTTACACCACAACCGCCATAAGTGCGGGCGGTTGTGTCTGAAAACCGTACATCAAAATCTCGCATCTCACCGACGGGCGTAGCCAAACAAAGCCCATGCTATAGCGTTTCTACGCGCAAGCGTCGGCGCTTCCTCAGCTTCTGGCTTAAAAAGCTGGCCACTCCTGCCGGACGTATCAAAATCAAGAACGAGCTGCGTCGCAGAATCAGGATTTCCCGCTATTGGGTTAATGAAGCGAACCAATACGGCATAGAAACTCTGTGCGAGCTGATGCTGGCCATGCTGGACGATCTGGATTTAATCACGTGGCAAACCCGGCATAACCTTGAAACGCTGGCCGAGCGCGCTGGGCTACATACTCGCAGCGACGCAGGACACAAAGCCATATCTCGCGCTAGCCGTGGATGTGATCGCCTGGACTGGCTAAACCTCATCATTACAGCCAAAGCCCCTTTCAATCCCTACGACGCCAAATGTGCGTGCAAGCAAATCGAAGTGACCGAAGATTTTTTTGCGGCGTTAGGTATTCCGTTAAAGCAAGTCTATCGGGAACGCGCCCGACTCTTGGGTGCTGAACCGGAAGAAGTGATCGATTCCTGGGACGCCAGACTGAACGAACGGCGTTTTGCCAACATCATGCGTATGGCCGCCGCAGGCTTGGCCAGGATGAAAGAGAAACGCGCTCAGGTCCGACAGCTCAAAAAAGAATATTACTCCCCCCCCGCGATGGTCTGATGGCCACCCGCAACCGGCTTCTGTGCCGGTGAGTTGTTACGTCTGAACGTAATAAGTGCTCATAAAATAATCAGTCGTCACCGGCTGCGGATAATTTCGCGGTCGCGAGCAGCTCATTTTTCGAGGCAAATTCTTCCTGAGTGGATAAATACCTATACATGCTGTTGATAAGCTATGTTGAAGTGCAAACGGAACAGTGCAATTACTCTTTGGTTTATCTTTTAGTTACTTACGTACTAAAAGATAAACCAAGTATTAAAACATTACTGTTGTCCCCTTGGATAAGTGGACAACTTAAAACCCATCGGCTTCGCCTCTGAGGTAGCACCCCTCGGCGTTGCCTCCGGGCATCCAGTTCGAACAATCGCCCCCGTAGCTTGCCTACGGCTGCGCACTCGCAGTACAGCGCCCAGGGGCAAAAGCCCCTGCGTACCCGGCCGCAAGCGCCCGGCGCTAACTGCGCACCCCCGTGGGGGCTATGAAACAAAGTGCTTTTGGTGAGTTCGGATCGGCTTATCAAGGCGGGGGGGGGCCTTTGCCTTTTTCAGGCATCCAGACCGCCTACGGCGGGCTACGGCGCGATTTAACATATGGGGTGTTCTGTTACCAGGCCCAGTGGGAGCGAAGCTGCAAAATGCGACATCTGACTTTTTTGAACTGGATCTGCGTAAAAATCACTCACCTGTGAAATGGTTGACATAGCGATTACCCATTGATGATTCAGGGCGTTGGAATGTTGTCACAGGATCAAGATGTTTGATGACAAGGACGTATGGAGTTTGCTGGCATAGCTGTTACCGGTTTTGGTTATGCTTCCACCGGGTGAGTACTCTGACGGCGTAATGCCAAACCATGCCATCAGTTGCCGTGGGTGTTCGAAACGCGTCAGATCGCCCAGTCCAGAAATTAGCCCGACAGCTGTAATAAACTGGATACCCCGCATAGGCGATGGTAATCGATTCTTTGTGAACATCTAATCCGCCATACAACGTGCTATTGTTGTTCATGCTGGCCTCCGTGATGGAAGTTTTTGGGTGTGAAGCTACGGCTCACCCATGTGGCTCTGGCAACGATGTTAACCCACGCTAAATATCCCAGGCCAGCACCTGTCTCACGGAGTCATACTGTCTTACGAGGGCTCCATAAGAGGCACGGTACTGTTCTGTACGGTTTTGTTTTCATCGGGCGATTATTCGGAGCCTTCAGCAACTCCCCGAGCCGGATATACAGCCCTCTCAGTGTGTGATGCGACACCTGACTTCACTTCCCCGGAAGCGAACCTGCCGCAGAAAATGCCCGCCCGTGGCGCCTCTTTTGCCCCCGCCCCGG
>RCUS01001104.1_pt1 | contig 14911 bp, 14 predicted proteins | sample 2166221 | NCBI WGS metagenome assembly RCUS01 (sample SAMN09932758, study PRJNA488358) | compost metagenome | isolation source: compost soil in cyclohexanecarboxylic | place: Germany: Experimental Botanical Garden | reverse complement strand
TCGACGATGGCCAGGCCCTGGTTGCTCATGCTGCGCAGCCAGCCATCGGCGTAGCCGACGGAAACAGTGGCCACCTGGCGCGGTTCGCTGGCCGTGTAGCGGCGGCTGTAGCCCACGTGGTCGCCGGCGGCAATCGTGCGCGTCTGCAAGATCTTGCCCTGCAGGCGCACCACGGGACGCAGCGGATTTGGCGCGTCGGCGTGCGGCGCGATGCCGTACAGGGCCGCGCCCGGGCGCACCAGATCGAAGTGATAATCGGGCGACAAAAAGATGCCCGATGAATTGGCCAGGCTGGCGCGGTATTGCGGCAAACGGGCACGGATGGCCGTGAAGCGGGCCAGCTGCTCGCCATTCATCGGGTTGTGGCGTTCGTCGGCGCAGGCCAGGTGGCTCATGATGTAGCGCACCAAGATACCGTCAAGGAAATGTTCGTCGGCCAGCCAGCCATCGATTTCCCGCGGCGACAAGCCCATGCGCGACATGCCCGTGTCCACCTGCACGATGGCGTCCAGGGTCGTGCCCAGCGCCTGCGCATGCTTGCGCCAGCCCGCCACCTGCGGCTCGCTGTTGAGCACGGGGGTCAGGCCATGCGACGTGAATTCGCCTTCCGTATCGACGGGCGGACCATGCAATACAAAGATGGCCGCGTCGGGCGCCACGTGCGGACGCAGGCTGATGCCCTCTTCCAGGTGGGCGACGAAAAAATGGCGGCAGCCTTCTTCATACAGGGCCGCGCCCACTTGCGCGGCGCCCAGGCCATACGCGTCGGACTTGACGACGGCCGAACAGGCGGCCGGATGCGCCTTGTCGCGCAGCAAGCGGTAGTTGGCGCGCACGGCATCGAGATCCACCGTCAGGATGGCGCCGCTACGCTCTTTCGGAGGCATGCTGGCCGCCATCTCAGGCCACCGCGTGTTGCAGTTTGGTATTGCCCTGCGCGCCGCTGTAGCGGCTGACGGACAGGTCGTCGGCCAGGATGGCCGGCTTTTTCGACGACATCAGGTCTGCCAGCAATTGCGCCGAACCGCAGGACATGGTCCAGCCCAGCGTGCCGTGGCCCGTGTTCAGAAACAGGTTGCGCAGCGGCGTGCGGCCGACGATGGGCGTGCCGTCCGGCGTCATCGGGCGCAAGCCCGTCCAGAAGGTCGCTTCGGCCGTGTTGCCGCCGCCGGGGAACAGGTCGTTGACGACCATTTCCAGGGTTTCGCGGCGGCGCGGATTCAGGGCCAGGTTGTAGCCGGCGATTTCCGCCATGCCGCCCACGCGGATACGGTCGTCGAAACGCGTCACGGCGATTTTATACGTTTCATCGAGGATGGTCGACACGGGCGCCTTGGCCGCGTTGACGATGGGCACGGTGATCGAATAGCCCTTCAATGGATACACGGGAATGTCCAGCAAGGGCTTGATGAAGCCCGTCGAGTAGGAACCCAGCGCCACCACATAGGAATCGGCCTTGACGATTTCCGCGCCGCACTGCACGCCGGCGATCTCGTCGCCCTGCGTCAGCAGCGCATCGATGGACACGCCGTAGCGGAACTTCACGCCCAGCGCCACGGCCATTTCCGACAGGCGCGTGGTAAACAGCTGGCAGTCGCCCGTTTCATCGTTCGGCAGGCGCAAACCGCCAAACAGCTTGTCCTTGACGGCTTCGAGGGCCGGTTCCGCGCGCGACAGCTCGTCGCGCTGCAGGACTTCAAACGGCACGCCCGCATCCTTCAGCACTTCGATGTCTTTCGACGCGTCGTGGTACTGTTTTTCGGTACGGAACAATTGCATCGTGCCTTGCTGGCGGCCTTCGTAGCTGATGCCCGCCTCGGCGCGCAAGACCTTGAAGCAGTCGCGGCTGTATTCGGCCAGGCGCACCATGCGTTCCTTGTTGACGGCGTAGGCTTCCGGTGTGCAATTACGCAACATCTGCCACATCCATTTGAGCTGGGCGGCGCTGCCGTCGAGCGAGATGGCCAGCGGCGCGTGGCGCTGCATCATCCACTTCACGGCCTTCAAGGGAATGCCGGGGGCGGCCCACGGCGAAGCGTAGCCGGGCGAGATCTGCCCTGCATTGGCGAAGCTGGTTTCCAGTGCCGGGCCGGGCTGGCGGTCGATGACGGTCACTTCATGTCCTGCCTTGGCCAGATAGTAAGCACTGGTGACGCCGATGACGCCGCTACCCAGAATCACAATACGCATAGTTTCCTCAATTATATTTATGGCTAGTGCCAGATTAACCGCTATCATATTGGGAAAGAGCCAGTATTTGTTCACGTATAAATCGAGATATTCAGCAATAAATCATGAGAATCCTTAAAGAATCGGCACGTGGCCTCGACAAGCTGGACCGCCACATCCTGCGCATCCTGCAACAGGACGGCCGCATCTCGATGAAAGACCTCGGTGAACAGGTGGGCTTGTCCATCACGCCCTGCATCGAGCGGGTCAAGCGCATGGAGCGCGACGGCGTCATCACCGGCTACCACGCCAAGGTCAACCCGGCCGCGCTGGGCGCCAAGCTGCTGGTCTTTGTCGAGATTACCTTGAATCAAAAATCCGCATCCGCCTTCGAGCAGTTCCGCCGCGAAGTGCTGCAGATTCCCGAGGTGCAGGAATGCCACCTGGTATCGGGCGACTTCGATTACCTGATCAAGGCGCGCATCCACGAAATGGCCGAGTACCGCAAATTGCTGGGCGACATGCTGCTGCAGCTGCCCGGCGCCGCGCAATCGAAAAGCTATGTGGTAATGGAAGAAATCAAGGAAACGCTGGCGCTCTCGACCGAGGTGCTGCAGAAGCGCTGAACGTACCGTCTGCCAGTACCGATGGCATCGCATTTTGCGACTTTGTATAATCTGGTAGCACATTGCCTGCTTCGCACGCACACTCCAGTCCTGACATCACGCCCGTCCCCTCTGAGATTGGAAGCAGTGATGCACACTGGGAGTCCGTATGAACACATTCATGAAACTGGCATTTTCCTGCCTCGCGGGCCTGGCTGTTGCCATGTGCACCGCCAGTGAATACAAAGTCAACCGCGCGCCGGACAATGGCGCCATCTATCAGAACATTACCGTCGGCAAGACCACCCGCCTCGACCTCGATGCGGCCCTGGGCAACGCCACCGTGGTCAGCTTCGATCCCGGCTATGAAGTCTGGGTCTACAAGAACCAGCTGCAAACGCCCAACGTGACGCGCCTGATCCCCCTGCTGGGCCAGAAAGGCACGCGCGAAGTGGCCGTCATGTTCGACCAGGCGGGCATCGTCAGGAAATTCCGCATACACGAGCCGAGAAAGTAGCTGCCCATCGGTGCAGGCCTGGGGCGGGCGGTGGTCCGCGCACGACAGCGCAAGCACGCTGCCAGCCAGACTGGCTATACTGGCTGCGGCTCCGGCGTCCCGCCGTCCACCACCCCAGCAAGGAGTTTGCATGCGCCTGCCCCTGATCGCTCCGCAAGACCTGACACCAGAACAACAGCCGCTGTATGACGCCATGCGCCAGGGCATCAGCAGCAATTTCAACGATTTCATCGCCGTGCGCGACGACGGCGCCCTGATGGGACCGTGGAATCCGTGGCTGCACGAACCGGCCATCGGCAAGGCCATCTGGGACCTGACCCTGGCCATGACGGCCAATGCCAGCTTGCCCGAGAAGGTGCGCCAGATCGCCATCCTGGTGGTGGGCGCGCGCTACAACGCGGCCTATGAAATCTATGCCCACATCGCCGTCGCGGAGCGCGAAGGCATGCCGGCCGAACGCCTGGCCACCTTGGTGGCCGGCGTCAAGCCGGTCGACCTGGACAAGCAGGAAAGCATCGCCTACGACCTGGCCTATGCACTCAGCGGCGGCGGCACCTTGCCGGAGCCGCTGTACCGGCTGGCACTGGCGACCTTTGGCCAGCACGGCACCAACGAGCTGATCTATCTGGTGGGCCTGTATGCGCTGGTCTCGACCACGCTGAACGGTTTCAACGTGCCGGTGCCGGAACGCGACTGAAGCGTCTCGCCCTTCCCCCGCCACGACAGGGGTAGCAGCGTCGCAAGTGCCCGGGTCGTCGCCGCGCCGGCCAGCAGCGTCCATGACAATCAGCCAGCCTGTGGCGCGGCGACGGCGCCAAGCCCGAGCTGGCGCGGGCCACTGCTCCTGGCAACCGGCTTGAGCGCCCCGCCCTTCCCATCATGCACATCGTCGCCGATCCTGAACGTGCCAACCAGCGCCGCCATCTGTATGGCCTGGTCCTTCAGCTGATCGGCGGCCGCCGCCGTTTGCTCCACCATCGCCGCATTCTCCTGCGTCATGCGGTCGAGCTGGCTCACCACCACATTGACCTGGCCGATGCCATCGCTCTGCTCGCTGGCAGAAGCGCTGATTTCGCCGATGATGGCCACCACATGGCCGACGCTATCGACGATTTCATCCATTGTCACGCCCGCATCCTGCACCAGGCGGCTGCCAGACGCCACGCTGGCCACGGAGGCGTCAATCAAGACCTTGATTTCCTTGGCTGCCACCGCACTGCGCTGCGCCAGGTTGCGCACTTCGCTGGCGACCACGGCAAACCCCCGTCCTTCCTCGCCCGCGCGGGCCGCCTCGACCGCCGCATTCAAGGCCAGGATATTGGTCTGGAAGGCAATGCCGTCGATGGTACCGAGAATATCGGCAATGCGTTGCGAGCCAGCATTGATCGCAGTCATGGTCTGCACCACCCGGGCGACCACGTCGGCACCACGGCTGGCCACTTGCGATGCGGACGTGGCCAGTTCCGCAGCCTTGCTGGCCGCGTGCGCAGTGTTGCTGACCGCGCCCGTCAATTCCTCCATTGACGCCGCCGTCTGCTGCAGGCTCGATGCCTGCTCCTCGGTACGCAAGCTCAGGCTGGTATTGGCCATGGCGATTTCCGCGGACCCCGTAGAGATCGTCTGCGATGCCTGCCGCACCTGCCCCACCATCGCCGCCAGGGCAGCCTGCATCGCCACCAGCGAATGCATGACGCTGCCGGCCGGCGCCACGGCATGGTCAACGGCCAGGCGCAAATCGCCGTCGGCGACCTTTTGCGCCGCGGCGCCCAGCAGTGCCGGCTCGCTGCCCAGCGAGCGGAACAGGGTTCGGGCGATCCACACGCCGGCGGCGCCGGCGGCAATAAATGCCAGCAGGCAAACGCCCACGAGTATGTTGCGCTGGCTGGCAAACGCCTGCTTGCCTGCCAGCAAGCGCACTTCGGCCCGGCTCTCGGCATAGCGCGCATATTCACCGGTAGTCTTTTCCAGGCGCATGAGCAGCGGCTGGCATTCGCGGTTCAGCTTGTCGATGGCGGCAGCCTGCTGGCCCGTTAAGGCCAGCTCGACAATGGACAGGGCCACCGGGCCATACTGGGCTTCCACCGCTTCCATTTCGCGTATCAGCCGGGTAGCTGTCTCTGTAATTTCCGTCGATTGCGCCGCACTGCGCTGCAATTGCCCCAACGACGCTTGCACCCGGGCATGAGCGTCGGCAACCCGATCTTTTTCCTGTGCGATATCTTGCGCATTCGTAAACAGCAGCAGATTGCGCGCGGAAATAGCCCGGTTGTCGACCGCCTCCTGCAATTTGGTGACCAGCACCGAGCGGGCATTCGTTTCGCTCAGGTAGGAATCAAAACGCGCATTCGCATCGAGCAGCGATGTGATGGAAAGCCCGGAAACGGCCAGCACCATCAGCGCCAGTCCGGCGAACGCCATGGCCAATTTACCCTTGATCGTACGGATGTTCATATCATTTTTCCCTGTATGGAGCGGCGGTTACCCGCCTGATTTCTGATGCATTTCCCTGCCTGCGCTGGCCTGCCCCTGGCCGGACGCGCCGCCATGAAAGACGACGCAATCCTTGCCGGACAATTTCGCTTCATACAGCGCCTCATCGGCGTGCCGGAAGCTGTCCGCCAGGACAGGCCCCTGCACACGCGCGATGCCGACGCTGATGGTCACGCTCCGCTGGACCACGGCCAAGCGCCGCACCGCCTCCAGCAGCTGTTCCGCCACGCGCGCCACGCAGGCCAGGTCGCCATCGATGAGCATGGCAAATTCCTCGCCGCCGATGCGCCCGTGCGGACAAGTGCACGCCGCCGCGGCAATAATCTGCCCCAGTTCGCGCAAGACGATATCGCCTGCCTCGTGTCCCAGTTCATCGTTGATCTTTTTAAAATCATCGACATCGGCCATCAGCAGATAACCGTGCGGGGGCTTGCCATCATTCATGAGCGCATGCAGCGCATCGAGAAAACAGCGGCGGTTCGGTATGCCTGTCAGATAATCGCGGTAAGCCATATCTTCCAGGCGCGCCGTGGCGACATGATTCGAATAGCGCAATCGGAAAAAACAGCTGCTGAAAAGCAAACCGGTCACCACCGCCGCTGCCGCATACAAGAGCGACCAGTCGCCGCTGGCCAGCAGCGCCTGCTCGAAACCACCCAATCCCAGTAACAGCCACGCCACCAGGATCAGGATCAGATAGGTCAAGGGATCGCTGGCGATGGCGGAAATAGACAAGGTCATCAGTACACCCAGGGGGAAGACCCAGTAATCGCCGAGACCGCTGGCCGACAGCAGCATGCGAAAAGCGATGGATGAAAAAATGGTGGTCACCAGCCCGCCGACATTCAAATAACGCAAATTGCGCGCCATGCTGCTGATTGCAATTCCCAGCAAAACACCGGTGACACAGACAACAAATTCCATTCCCAGCGCATACAACAAGCTGCTGGCCATGGCATAAGTTGCCAGCACGCCAATCAAGGCCATGCATTGCAATGCAAGACTCGGCGACTTTAATTCCCGATGAAAATATCGTTGCTGCGAAGTATCATGTGCGCCGGCATGTACCACCCTGCATATTTCCGCCATCTTCCTGTGCAATGCACGCATCCCAACTCCCCGCATGGTCATGATCGATAACAAAGCCATACTTCCCATTTAAGCAAGCATGTATTTAAATAAATTAAATTTTATTAATATTTTCTTATTCACCATAGCCAGAAAATATTTCCACTTGGAAATTCAATTACTACACGGTACATTTATCATCAATTAAGTGGTACTACACCTTGGTTCTATTGATAAAGGCACACGGAAGCCGTACGATCACACGCTGAGCTTTCAGCTAAATCGCTTCATGCATGGGAATAAATACAATGTTGCCGTTTAGGGAATGCAAGGGAAATACCTGCAATAAAAATTACCGCCTGCTTATTCGTTGCTTCATCTTTTATCTACTGATCGGCATAGGCGCTTTGGCGGCGCATGGCCGGGTGCCGGAAGCGGCCTCGCTGGATGTCGCGCAAGCGGCGGACCTGGGCAGGCTGCGGCATTACCAGGTGCTGGAAGACAAAACATGCGAGCAACAATTCGATGAGACCAGGCACAGCGCCCACTGGACCACGGTGACGGGCAAGGCGTCCAATTTCGGCTTCACCGGCGCCTGCTGGTGGATCAGGTTCAATCTGGACAACTCAGGCCAGCAGGCGCTGCCAGTGACCATCGACCTGGGCACGCCCCTGCAGGACTACGTAGACTGGCATGTGCTGGACCGGACCGACGGGCGGCTCCTGACAAGCGTCCGCAGCGGCGACAGGCGCGATTTCAATTTCCGCTATCAAAAATCGCTGACCTTGTCACTGCCCTTGACGATGGCGGCCGGGCAACGACTGGCCGTATATGCGAGGCTGGCCAGTTTTGACGGCTTTCAGGAACCCCTGAACCTTGCCGTGCAGACCAGCGATGCGTTTTCCCTGGAAAAGTCCAGGGAGCACCTGTTAACAGGCATGTATTTTGGCTGCCTACTGGCCTTCTGCATTTACAGCGTGTTTCTATTTATTTCAACCAAAGAGAAAATCCACATTATCTATGCAGTGTTTCTCATGCTGCTGATTATTAACACCTGCGTTTATTATGGCGTCAGCACGGAATTCATCCATCCAAAACAACCGGATTTCAATAATCCATTGCTTCCATTCTCCTTTGCTCTATGCATGTTCTTCTTTTTTGTTTTCGCAAAAATATACCTGAAAATGTCGGAGCAGCCGCCCAACATTCTGCTGGAAATTTATCACATCATTACCATCATACTGTTGCTCATCTCCCCACTGGCATTCCTGCTTGGTCATGCGGCGGGCCATGCTGCCAATGCCGTGCTGGTGCTATTTAATATCGGCATCTTGCTGATACTCACCATACGCCTGTGCCTGGATAAAAATACGCATGCCATTTTCTTGCTGGTCGCCTTTTTGCCGCTCGGCACTTCGTTGTCATTAAAACTGCTCAGCCTGGATAATCTCTTCAGCTCCCAGCATTTGTTTGAACGTAATTTCTATCTGCCGGAAAGCACGATTTTTTCCGTGGTCGCCCTGAGTTTCTCCATCGCCCATGCCATGAAAACCATGCGGCGGGAGATGGAACTGGCCAAGTCGCGCGAACTGGAATCGACCATCGCGCTGCAGGACAACGAACTCAAGCTGCTGCACCTGTCGCGCGTCACCCTGGCCGGTGAATTGTGCGGCGCCATCGCCCACGAGTTAAGCCAGCCCCTCACGGCGATCCTCAGCAATGCCCAGGCGACCGAGTTCATGCTCAGGAACCGGCATTTGAATGAATCGGCGCAGCTGGCCATCACGCGCGACATCATCGACCAGGCGAAGCTGGCTGCCACGGTGATCACGAAAATCAGGCGCCTGCTGTACCCCGGCAAACGCGTGACCGGCAGCATCCCTGTCAATGATGTGCTGGCCAGTGCGCGCCAGTTTCTGCAGCATGACTTGCGCCTCAAAAACATCCGCCTGAGCGAATATGGCGACCATGCGCTCTCCATCAGTGGCGACCTGGTGCAGATTCAGCAAGTCATGATCAATTTGCTGTCGAATGCGATTGAAGCGGTCAAGGACCAGCCGGACGAACGCAAATGCGTCTACCTGTCGGTCCGCCGCTATCTGGGGAAATATGCGCTGTTTACCGTCAGCGATACGGGCGTCGGCTTGCCGCCCGAACATCACGAGAAAATATTCGATGCCTTCTACACCACCAAGGAGGGCGGCATGGGGCTGGGCCTGAACATCTGCAAGAAAATCATCGCGGCCCATTATGGCGAGATCTGGGCCCGGGCCTCTTACCCCTTCGGTTCCATCATTGAATTCACCATTCCCACCGATGAATAACGCCGCCACCGCCACGCCCTGCGTTTTCCTCGTCGATGACGACCCGTTCATTTTGCGGGCGCTGGAAAGAATCCTGTCGTGCGGCAGCTACCATGTCCAGGCATGTTCTTCGGCGGAAGATTTTCTCGCGAGCGCCGACTTGCAGCAAGCGGGCTGCATTGTGCTTGACCTGTCCATGCCCGCCATGTCCGGTTCCCTGTTGCAAGAACACCTGCTACGTTGCGAGTCGCTGCTGCCGGTCATTTTCCTGACTGGCGATGGCGACGTGGCCAGCAGCGTCAAGGCCATGAAACTGGGCGCGTTTGATTTTCTGACCAAACCCGTCGACGCCCTGCGCCTGCTCGACGCCGTGAAACTGGCGCTGGCGCTAAACCGCAGGCTGATCGCGGATCAGGCGCTGCTGCGCTCGATCGAATTGCGGCTGGGCAGCCTGACAAAGCGCGAACGCCAAGTCATGGAACTGGTGGTATCCGGCCGGCTGAACAAACAGATCGCAGCCGAGCTGGGCACTGTGGAGCATACGGTCAAATTGCACCGCGCCAGCGTCATGCGCAAGATGCACGCCGAGTCCTTCTCCGACCTGATGACCACCATCACGACGCTGCGCCTGCTGAACGCACATGGCAGCGGACGCTGATCACGGGCAGACAGCTGCGGCCGGCTGCTCCACCCGATGCGCCAGCGCGCACGCCAGCACGCCCGCCAGCAGCAGCATCGCCGCCGCCGCTTCCACCGGCGTGGGCCAGCGCTGCTCCCAGACATAGCCATACAGCAAGGCAAACAGGAATTCGAAGACGATCATCTGCCCCACCATCGTCAGCGGCAGCAGGCGGCTGGCATGGTTCCACAAGCCGTTGCCGACGACGGAACACAGCAGTGCCACGCCCATGACGACACCCGTAAACCGCAGCCAGGCCGTGGCGCCATGCTGGCCGGTGGCCGCCATGGAGACAGGAATGGCCAGCAGCAACGCCACGACGCCCGTGACCACGCCCGTCAACAGATTCCATTCCTGCGCCGAGACCGCGCGCAGCTGCCCCAGCCAGCGGCTATTGCCGACCGCATACGCCGTCCACGACAGCAACGCCGCCAGCGCGCACAGCAGCCCCAGCCAGGATGCATGGCCGGGAGCGGCCAGCGACTGCCAGCTGATGCAGGCCAGCCCGCCCGCGCTCAGCAACAGCGAAGGGATCAGTTTGCTCAGCGGCACGGCATGGCGGTCGCGGCTGCCGATCACGGTGACGACCAGCGGCAGCAGGCCGATCACCATCGACGTCATCGCCACCCCGCCCGTCTGCACGGCGCTGGCCAGCAGCACGTAATACACGATATTGCCTGTCAGGCTGAGCCAGACCAGTGCGCGCCACTCGCGCCAGGTCAATGTGCGCAGCAGGCGCCGCCATGCCGGCGCGATCAGCGCGGCCGCGATCAGGCCGTACGCCAGGTAGCGTCCCACCGATAATTCCAGCGGCTGGAAGGCGGGAAGCAGTGCCGGCGCCAGGAACACCAGCCCCCACAGCGCGCCCGCGCCGATGCCTGCCATGATTCCCAGCCCGGTCTTGTTCTCTTGAATCATTTTCTATCTCCTGAAAAGGAGATTGTGGCGGGTCCGGCGCGCCGTTTCTTGGCGGAGTCTACTGCGTTTTTGACGGCGTCTCGCGAGATTGGCGCCGGTAGGCGGCCGGCGTGGCATCGATGCTGTCGCGCATGGCCCGCGTCAGCGCGCTCTGCTCGGAAAAGCCGGTGGCCAGCGCGATCTCGGCAATGCTGGCGTCGCTTGTCGCCAGCAAGTCGCGGGCACGCGCGATGCGCTGCTGTTGCAGCCAGACATGCGGACTGGTATCCATTTCCTCGCGGAACAGTGCATGCAAGCGGCTAATACTGAGGTTGGCGAGCCGCGCCATCGATGCCGTCGACCACGGCAAGCCCGGCTCGGCCTGCACGCGAACCATCAGCGCAGCCAGCCGCGAGCGGCCCTGCGGCCCTGGCAGCAGCAGGGTATCGAGCAGCAGCGGCGTCCAGCCATGGATGACGGCCGGCGTCAGCGCCTGCTGCTGCGCCATCAGGCCCAGATATTCGATCAGCTTGCGGGCGCCTGGCCCGATCGCCGTGTAGGGCCCCTCCAGCAAGCGCTGCCAGCCGCCGCGCGCCACGGCCGCCGCCCCCACGTCGAGGATGATGGAGTGGTTGGCCACCTGGCTATGCTGGGCGTGCCAGGTGCTGGCGGCGATCACCACGCCCCGCTGCGCATCGACTTTCCCCTGCCTGCCGTCGATGTCCAGCTGCAACTGACCGTACACGGGCAGCACCAGTTGCACGAAGTCATGCCGGTTCGGCGCGCCGATGTCCCGATAGCTGCGAAAGCTGAGGTCAATTGCTGGGTGTGCTGTGCTGGACATGGGGAAATCGCCTGGCGCGAAGAAGCCCGTATTTTAGCAGTTCAGCCATCGGGCATCGGCGCGGCGCCGCATGCCGCCATGCCTTGCCATCAGGAACGCCGGTGAGCGCGCACTTGTTTTACACTGGCATTTTTTCCTACCTGACCTCCATGCAACTCCCTGCAAACCTGGCCCACATTTCGTTGGAGCAAGACTGGCAACACAGCACCGCCTACCCGCCCCTCGGCTTCATTCCCTTTGCCGAAGGCGCACTGGGCAATGGCGACACCTTCGGCCTGTACTGGCCCATCGGCCGCGAGACCAGCGAACCGATCGTGGTCGAAACGTGGCACGACGAATGGCGGCTGCAGCCGCATTTTTCCAGCCTGGCCGCCTTCCTGCAAGGCTATGCGGCAGCGGACGACGAGTATGTCGGCACGCCAACGCTGGCCGACGACCCCGCCTCGCCGCGCGGCGCCTGCCTGGCAGCGAAAGAATGGATTGCGCAGCAAAACCCGGCAGCCGCCATCGCGCTGCTGGAAGCGGCGCTGGCCATCTTGCCCGAATACACGGAAGCGCTGGTGCTGCTGCACGGCCAGTACGTGCGCGCGGGAAGAATGGATGACGCCGTCAGGGTAGCCATCCAGGCCATCATTTCCCCCCCATCGTTTGGCGGCCCGCCGTTGAAAGCCCTGCAATGGCTGCGCACGCAAACGATGCCGGACACGGCGACTGACCCCATCTGGCGCGCCTGCGGGCAGCTGTCGTTCCACTTTGGCGGCAGCAAGGAAAACGCGGATTATCGCGTGCTGCTGGGCGCCATCGACACCTATCTAGAGCAAAACAATGTGCGCTGCGCCTTGACCCTGATGCAAACCTATGCGGAACTGATGGGCGCGGAAACTGTCTCGTTCCAGGAACGCTACGGCTTTGATGCGGCCACCTTCCTCGTGCGCCAGATCGCGGTCAGCGCGCAGCTGGCCGAAGGCGGCCGTGACCCGGCACGGCTAGCTTTCCCCGACCGGCCCTAGCTGCTGCCGGAACAGCTTGCGGTAGGCCGACGGCGAGGTCTGCAAGTGCGCACGGAAATGCTGGCGCAGCGACAGGGCCGTGCCGAAGCCCGCCTCCTGCGCCACCACATCGATGGAGGCCGCGCTTTTTTCCAGCAGGCCCTGCGCATGCGCCAGGCGCTGGTTCAGCAGCCATTGCTTGAAGGACGTGCCCGTCGCCTGGCGGAAATGGCGGGTAAAGTTGCGCCGGCTCATGGCGGCCCGCTCGGCCAGCGCATCGATGCTGTGCGCCTGGCCCAGGCTGGCCGTCACGCCGGCCAGCACCTCGGCGAAGCGCCCTTCGCTGCCGGACACGGGCAGCGGGCGCTCGATGAACTGCGCCTGTCCGCCCTGCCGGTGCGGCGCCACCAGCAAGCGCCGCGCCACCCGGTTGGCCACCTCGGCGCCGGCCAGCTGGCGCAGCAGGTGCAGACAGCAATCGAGGCCGGCGGCCACGCCAGCCGACGTCAGCACGCCGCCATCGTCCACGTACAGCACCTCGCGCGCGACCTTGACTTTCGGATAGCGTGCCGCCAGCTGATCGGCCATGCCCCAGTGCGTGGCCGCGCTCTTGCCGTCCAACAAGCCCGCCTGCGCCAGGGGAAACGCCCCCAGGCACAGGCCCACCATGCGCGCACCGCGCGCGCTGGCCGCTTGCAAGGCCGCGACCAGGGCTGCCGGCGCCGCGCTGCAATCGTCGCGCCAGGCCGGCATGATGACGATATCGGCGCCATGCAAGCCTTCGAGGCCGAACTCGGGCGTGATGTTGAAACCCGCAGGCGTGCGCAGCGGCAAGGCATCGGCCGCGCACACCCGCACGCTGAAGCGCGGCAAGCCAGGCTCGTCAAATTGTTCGCCGAACACCAGGCAAGGCACGGACAGATGAAATGGCGTCATGCCGTCGAAGGCGATCACGGCCACGGTCAGGGGGGCGCCAGGGGCAAGAAAGGTAGGCATGGCCCGATTTTATCGCAGATAGGCCTTCGGGCCACTTTTTGTTTGCGCCGCGCGGGCCGAAAATGGCTGTATCGAGGAGCTGTTTCCTCTTTCAACCACTCAAGGAGAACCCATGTCCAGCACCCCACGCCGCGCCCTGCTCGTCATCGACGTGCAAAATGAATACTTCACGGGCGACATGCCCATCGAATATCCGTCCGTCGACATTTCCCTGCCCAACATTGTGCAAGCCATGGCCGCCGCGCGCGCCGCCGGCGTGCCCGTGATCGTCGTCCAGCATGATGCGCCGGAAGCCTCGCCCATCTTTGCCAAAGGCAGCGATGGCTGGCAGCTGCACCCGCAAGTGGCCGCCTTCCAGGCTGACCACCACATCAACAAGGCCATGGGCAGCGCCTTTGCGGGCACGGACCTGCGCGCCTGGCTGGAGGGCCGCGGCATCGACACATTGACGGTGATCGGTTACATGACGCACAACTGCGACGCTGCCACCATCTACCAGGCCGCGCACGATGGCTTGCAGGTGGAATTCCTGCAGGACGCCACGGGCACCCTGTCGTACGCGAATGCGGGCGGCACGGCCAGCGCCGAAGACATCCACCGCGTGTTCAGCACCGTATTCCACTCGAATTTCGCCGCCGTGGCCAGCACGCAGGACTGGCTCGTTGCCGTGCGCGAAGGCAAGCCGCTGGAAATGGACAATATTTATCTGTCGAACCAGCGCGCGCGCAAGGCTGCTTCCGCTGTCTGATAGCGTGACTAAAAGCGCCGGTGCCCGTCATCGGCGTCGCAGCGCCCGCTGAACTTGATCATGCCGTCGACCGTGATCACGCCGCTGCGGCGGTTGATCACCACGGTGGGACGGTTCAGGCTATTGAGCTGGAAACGGCCACGTATCTCGTCGTGGCCGACGACCAGGTCCATCAAGTCCCACCAGCCATTGTTACTGTCGCCGTGGATAGGCGGCACCAGCTGTTTCGGCAAGCGGATCTGCGCCGCGCTGCCCTGTACGCTGACATTGACGGCCGTATCGAAATGACTCTTGCCTGTCTCCAGGGTGGATTTCTGCACATACTTGTGCTTGTCGTCATCCCATTCCATGCCGGAATGGTTTTCCAGTGTGGTCTTCTCCGCCTCGCCGTAACACACAAGCTGGATATCCTCGCCACGCTGCGCCCGCTCCTGGCGCTCATCCTGGCCCGCAGCTTCGTACTGGCCCGACTGTGCGGCAAAGGCCATGGCGATCAACAGGCTGGAAATGGCTGTCATGCGGGTTCTCCAATGCTGGGTGGGCAGGCCAAGCTTGCCTGATCACCAAGCTTAGCACGGAAGGCAGGCCGTTTGCGCCGGCTTGGGA
>RCUS01001097.1_pt1 | contig 14945 bp, 11 predicted proteins | sample 2166221 | NCBI WGS metagenome assembly RCUS01 (sample SAMN09932758, study PRJNA488358) | compost metagenome | isolation source: compost soil in cyclohexanecarboxylic | place: Germany: Experimental Botanical Garden | reverse complement strand
ATCAGCACGGCGAAGGTCGACACGCTCTGCACCAGGTTGAAGGTGAAGCGGCCGATGAAGATGAAGCCGATCGCCAGCACGCCAATCAGCAACGTGGCGCCGGCCCGGCTGAGCAGGCGCGGGAACACGCTGGACATGTCCAGGCCAGTGCCATACAGCGCGGTGGTGCCGGTGGACATGCCGCCGATCACCGCGATCAGGCACACCGGCAGGAAGAACCAGCTCGGCGAGATCGCCAGCAGCCCGCCGACGTAGTTGTTGGCGGCGATGTAGTCGGGCGCCTGACTGGCGACCAGGGTGGCGGTGCACAGGCCGAACAGGAACGGGATCAGCGTCGCGCCCTGGGCCGCGACCACTGCCAGCATGATGCGCGCCTTGGGCGTTTGCCGCGGGATGTAGCGCGACCAGTCGCCGAGAAACGCGCCGAACGACACCGGGTTGCTCATGGCCAGGATCGCCGCGCCGACGAATGCCGCCCAGAAGCCCGCCTGGCCGAGGTTGACGCTGCCCGCGTAACCGGCATCGAACGGCCCGGCAAAGGCAACGATGCCCAGCAGGAACAGCAGGCTCGAGGCCCACACGGCAATCTTGTTGACCCACAGCATGAAGCGGAAGCCGAAGATGCACACCACCAGCACCAGCACCGCGAACAGGCCATAGGCCAGGCCCAGGGTCAGGTCGGTTTCCGGCAGGCCGGCCAGGCGCTTGGCGCCGCCGACCAGGGCGTCGCCCGAGCTCCACACCGACAGCGAAAAGAACGCCACCGCGGTGAGCAGCGACAGGAACGAACCGACGATGCGCCCGTGCACGCCAAAGTGCGCCCCAGACGACACTGCGTTGTTGGTGCCGTTGAGCGCGCCGAACAGGCCCATGGGCGCGAGGATCAGCGCGCCCACGCCGACGCCGAGCAGGATCGCCCACACACCGGCCTGGAACGACAGCCCGAACAGCACCGGGAAGCTGCCCAGCACGGCCGTGGCGAAGGTATTGGCGCCGCCGAAGATCAGGCGGAACAGGTCCAGCGGGGAGGCGTCGCGTTGATCGTCGGGGATCTGTTCGACGCCGTTGGTCTCGATACCGGTCGAGTGGCTCATGGTGATGCTCCAGCGCGGTTGTTGTGGGCCGGCGCAGTACGCGGGCCTTATTGTGGGTGCGATGGCAGGGCGGCAGGGCCGCGTAAATGGATGATCAGGCCGGCGATACGACCGACAGGTGCTCGTGGCAGGCCAGCCACCGTTCGCCGTGGCGGCGGAAGACAATGGTTTCGCGCTCGCTCAACTGGTGTTCTTCGCCGGCGATGCGGATGTGCGTGGCCACATCATGCATGAAGATCGCCACGTCACCTTGCAGGCTCACCTGGGCATTGCCCGATTCACAGGCGAGCACGGCAAACCCGTCGGCCTGCCACTGGGCCCAGAGTTGCTCGTAGGCATGGCGCGACAGCAGCGGTTGCGGCAGGGTGTGGAAAAGGAAGGTGGCGTCTTCGCTGAAGCAGGCGAAATAGCGAGCAGTGTCGTTGCTGGCGAACGCCGCAACGAGGTCGGCGGCGGCTTGCCGTACCTGGAGTGTCTGGTCCACGGGAGTGGCCTCACGGTTATTGTGATTATGGTGAAGCGATTCTGGTGGGGGTTGGCGAGGGGAAAAATCGCTGGGGGCAAATAATCAGTTCAGGAATTTGTGAAGTGATGAAGAAGGACAAGATGTCGAATCTGAAGCGCAGCGATTGTTAGTTTTTGCGCCACGACGATTGATCTTGAGGAAGATCACCTCGGGGGTCATTCACTATGAGGGTGCCGTGCTCAGGCAGTTGGTCGGTGTAGAGCACCAGATTTCTACCGCCGGGAAGTGCAACTGAGTCGAATAGAATACCCGCGCAATTGGCCTCCAGCACCAGGTCGCCTATAAGCCAGCTGGGCGGTTCAACATCTTCGTTGAAACGGATTTTTCGCCAGTCACAGAAGAAATCTTTCCAGATGGCGGGCCAGCTACTTTCATAACCCCCCGTAAAGTCAGCTACCCGATCCAGAGAAATTGAGTAACTGACCAATAGCCCGGGTGGTAGAAAAGAGCTGCCTTGCTGGAACTCGGCCACTGCAGTGGCCGGTTCCAAAGACAGGTAGAGGGCTTCCAGTCCCTTGCGATTGACGCGACCGCCTTGAGTCGCGGCACCAGCACCTGAAGTCGGTGCTACCGCCCACTTCGGTGTATGCAGCCGATAGCACTGCAGATCTACGAGTGAAATCACCTTCATCCCTGAGCACCGGCCTCCCACGACTGCAGGAAGGCAATCAATTGCTCGGTTTTCCCTTCGCTGACCACCTCTTCGGCCGTCTTGTAATCGAATGTCGAAAGCGGTTCGTTCTTGAACCAAAAAATGGCTTTGGTCAAATCAGTGCCCATGTCGGTCACTGCGCGCAGGACGCGGACAGCATCGCGGATGTATGACTGGACCTTTTCCGACTCTGGAGCGTTACGTACAGTGTTGCGATGCACATGGGCGCGGGTGGCGAAGGTTTGCTGGTCCATCGAGAACACCTTCAGGAATCGCTCAGGGGAAAACATCACCCGGTTCACTTCCCGGAGTGCTTCCATCAACCCTTCGAAACTGGTGGGGTGGAGCTCGAGTGCTGCATTGCTGGCCATGGTGACCTCCTGAAGATGTTGCTTATCACAAGCACAATATTTGCACATTTCACGCATAATTCAAGCCCATCGAATAAACCACCCATCTGTTCATCGATTCGTTCCCTCTCCTGGCTGCCCCTGTCCGACAACCCTACTGGCTTCAGAGTACAAATCCGTTGGCCACGACCGACTGACGGTCACGCTCGGCGCACATCCTTGCCTACGCTGAAACTCCCAACCTGCAGAAGCAAGGAGATGCACCATGGCCTTCCAATACAAGCGTCTGGACAAGAACAACGCTGCAGTGCTGCTGGTCGATCATCAGACCGGTCTGCTCTCGCTGGTGCGAGACATCGACCCCGACCGCTTCAAGAACAACGTACTGGCGCTGTCCGACCTGGCCAAGTACTTCAACCTGCCGACCATTCTTACTACCAGCTTCGAGACCGGCCCCAACGGCCCGCTGGTGCCCGAACTCAAGGAACAGTTCCCCGACGCCCCGTACATCGCCCGCCCCGGCAACATCAACGCCTGGGACAACGAAGACTTCGTCAAGGCGGTGAAAGCCACCGGCAAGAAGCAACTGCTGATCGCTGGCGTGGTAACGGAAGTCTGCGTCGCCTTCCCGGCCCTGTCGGCGCTGGAGGAGGGCTTCGAGGTGTTCGTGGTCACCGATGCGTCCGGCACCTTCAACGAACTGACCCGCGATTCCGCCTGGCGCCGCATGGAGGCCGCGGGCGCGCAACTGATGACCTGGTTCGGCGTGGCCTGCGAACTGCACCGCGACTGGCGCAATGACGTCGAAGGGCTGGGAGCGCTGTTCTCCAACCACATTCCCGATTACCGCAACCTGATGACCAGTTACAACAAGCTGGCCAAGTAACCACGCAAAGGGCTGCTGCTGCACAATCCCATTGGCGACAGCTGCGCCAATGGGTCGCTGCAAGCGAAACGGCAATTCCCGATGAATCGACCATACTCAGTCTTCATTCGCCACCGGGGAGCGAGCCATGTCGAAGTCAGCCAGGAACAAGGATCAGCACGCGCAGCCAGAAAAGCTGGGCGGCAAGGCGTACGAGAAGGAGCTCAAGCAGCTGCACGTGGAACTGGTGAAGCTGCAGGAATGGGTGGTGGCCAAGGGCCTGAAGGTGTGTATCGTTTTCGAAGGCCGGGACGGTGCCGGCAAGGGCGGGACAATCAAGGCGATCACCGAACGGGTCAGCCCGCGGGTATTTCGGGTGGTGGCGCTGCCTGCGCCGACCGAACGGGAAAAGACCCAGATGTACGTGCAGCGCTACCTGGGCCATCTGCCCGCTGCAGGCGAAGTGGTGATCTTCGACCGCAGCTGGTACAACCGCGCCGGTGTCGAGCGGGTCATGGGCTTCTGCAGCGACGAGCAGGCCAACAAGTTCCTCAGCGTGGTGCCGCTGTTCGAGAAGATGATGGTCGAGTCGGGGATCATCCTCATCAAGTACTGGCTGGAGGTCAGCGCCGAAGAGCAGACCCGGCGCCTGCAAGACCGCATCAACGACGGCCGCAAGCTGTGGAAGCTGTCGCCGATGGACCTCAAGTCCTATGCCCGCTGGGATGACTACACCAAGGCCCGCGACGACATGTTCGGCGCTTCGGATTCATCCTGGGCGCCGTGGTTCATGGCGCACTCCAACGACAAGCGGCGTGCGCGGCTGAATATCATCAGCCACATGCTCACGCGCATTCCCTATAAAGACATCACCCGCGATGAAGTCGTGAAGCTGCCGCGCAGAGGCAAGATTGGCAAGTACAAGGCGGTGGCCTATCCCTTCAAGGTGGTCGAAGAACGTTTCTGATCCCATCCCCACGGGGACGCGCAAGGGTACGAGCCTATGCCACATGACGGCAGCCTGCTGCAGGCGACGGTAGTGTTCCTGCTGGCCGTGGTCCTTCTGGTACCACTGGCGCAGCGTCTGAAACTGGGGGCGGTGCCCGGCTACCTGTTGGCCGGCATCCTGATCGGCCCGTCCGTGCTGGGGCTGATCAACCATCCGCAAAACGTGGCACGCCTGTCCGAGATGGGCGTGGTCATGTTGCTGTTCGTCATCGGCCTTGAACTCTCGCCGCGCCGGTTGTGGACCATGCGCCGGTCACTGTTCGGCGTGGGTTCGTTGCAGGTGGGGCTGACCGCCGTGGTCCTGGGTCTGTTGGCGTACCTGCTGTTTGGCCAATCGCTGGCGGCAGCCATTGTGCTGGGCCTGGGCCTGGCCCTGTCGTCGACCGCCTTCGGCCTGCAAGTGCTGGCTGAACGCAAGGATCTGGGCAAGCCGCATGGCCGCCTGGCGGTGGGCATCCTGCTGTTCCAGGACATCGCCGCGATTCCGCTGATTGCCGTGGTGCCCTTGCTCGGGGGGGACGTGAGCACCGCCGACGAGGGGGTATGGCCCTTGCTGGCAGTGACTGCCGGCATCGGAGTGATCATCATCGGTGGGCGCTACCTGATGCGCCCGGTGTTCAAGTGGACGGTTGGCTCAGGGTTGCACGAGTTGTCCACCGCCACTGCGTTGCTGGTGGTGTTCGGGACCGCGTGGGTGATGGAGCACGTGGGTGTTTCCATGGCGCTGGGTGCGTTCCTGGCCGGCGTGCTGATGGCCGAATCGCCGTATCGTCACGAACTGGAATCGCAGATCGAGCCGCTCAAGGGCCTGCTGCTGGGGCTGTTCTTCGTCGGCGTGGGCATGAGCGCCGACCTGCAACTGCTGTTGGCCATGCCGCTACACGTGCTGCTGCTGACCGTTGTGCTGGTCGGCGTCAAGTTGCCGCTGCTGTACGGCCTGGGCCGTTTCACCGGGGGGCTGAGCAAGGCGCAGGCGCTGTGCCTGGGCGTGGTACTGGCGTCCGGAGGCGAATTTGCGTTCGTGGTGTTCAAGCTGGCGCGCGATCACCACGTGCTGGACCAGCAGGTACATGACTTGCTGGTCCTGGCCATCACCTTGTCGATGGCCGTGGTTCCATTGGTGATGATGGCGCTGGCCCGCCAGTTGCGCGATGACGGCGCGCCGGTCGTCGCACCCCAGGTCGAGCCCGAGGTGGATGACGCGCCGCAGGTGGTCATCGCCGGCATGGGTCGCATGGGGCGGGTCATCGCCCGCATGCTGCACGCCGAAGGGGTGCGGCTGGTGGCACTGGACAACTCGATCGACACGCTCGACCGGCACGCCGGCAAAGACGGCCCGGCGGTGTTCTATGGCGACCCGTCGCGCGCGGAGATCCTCCGCGCCGCCAAGGTCGGCGAGGCCCAGTTGGTGATCGTCGCTGCGGACGATCACCAACTGAACCTGAAGACGGTCGATGCGCTCGCCCATCATTACCCCAAGACACGGGTGATCGCCGCCGCGCACAACTGGCAGGACGTCATGCACCTGCTGGGCAAGGGCGCAAACCCTGTGCGCGAGACGTTCCACTCCAGCCTGGAGATGGCGCGCCGTGCGTTCATTTTCCTCGGCCAGAGCGACGAACAGGCCGCCGCCCTGGTGCGCCGCTACCAGCGCCAGGAAGTGAAATGGCTGCTGGAGCAGTACCGGCAAGGCAACACGGTGGACGAGGATGATTTCCCCACGGCCGGCAGCAACTCACCGGCCAAGGATTAGCAAAAGCCATGCGCCGCCCGGCGCGCTGACAATGTGCGTTCCGCCACTGGCGGCCCGGAGGAAGACCATGCAGCGGAGTCTCAAGCTGGACAGCGCCCTGTCGCGAGGGTTGCTCGACGTGCTCATCAAGGCGGGGTTGGTGGCTGCCCTGGTGATCTTTGCGTTCCAGGTGTTCCAGCCGTTTCTCGAACTGATGCTCTGGTCGGTGATCCTCGCGGTGACGCTGTATCCGCTGCATCAACGGATCAAGCGGCGCACCGGGCTCAAGAGCGGCTTTGCCGCGACCCTGGTGGTACTGCTGGTACTGCTGGTGCTGCTGGTGCCGATCTACCTGGTGGTGATGTCCATCACCGAGTCGGTGGACAGCCTGGTGACCCTGCTCAAGAGCGGCGCCTGGAGCGTTCCGCCACCCCCTGACGCGGTGGCCACCTGGCCGCTGATCGGGCCGCGGCTGCATGCCTTGTGGTTGGCGGCATCGGAAAGCCTGAGCGGGGTGCTCAACTCGATGATGCCGCAGCTCAAGGACGCCGGGCGTGTGGTACTGGGCGCCGCCGCCAGTGCGGGCGGGGCGTTTCTGATGTTCATCGCGGCGATCATCGTCTCGGGGGTGATCATGGCCTTTGGCGAACGCGGCGAGATCGCCGCACAGCGCATCGCCATGCGGGTGTCCGGCGAAGAACGGGGCAAGCCCATTGCCCGGCTGTGCACCGCGACCATCCGTGCGGTTGCGCAAGGGGTGATCGGCATCGCCTTTATCCAGATGCTGCTGATCGGCGTCGGCTTCGTCATCAAGGGCGTGCCGGGGGCCGGCATTCTGGCGATTGCCATTCTCATGCTGGGTATTGCCCAGGCGCCGGCCACCTTGATCACCCTGCCGGTGATCGCCTATGTGCTCCATGCCGAGGGCTTCACCCTGGCGACCATCGTGTTCGCGATCTACACCTTCGTTGCGGGGCTCGCCGACAACGTGCTCAAACCGCTGCTGCTGGGGCGTGGGGTCGATGTGCCGATGCCGGTGGTGCTGATCGGTGCCCTGGGTGGCATGGTGGTCAAGGGCATCATCGGTTTGTTCATCGGCCCAGTGATTCTCGGCGTGACCTACGTGCTGTTCTGGCAATGGGTGGCGCTGCAGGTGCCGGAAAATCCTGTCGAACCGACTGTCTGAGGCGGCGCCCGCGATGGCCAAGCGCGCCTGCCGTTGCGCCCTGAGCCTGGTTGCCGTGCTGGCGGGCTGTACCCAGGTCGGCCCGGATTTCCAGACGCCGCAAGACCCGTGGCTGGACACCTGGAGCACGCCGTTGCTGGAGCAGGCAGGGCGCCACGCCGCCGCGCCCGACTTGCGCCAGTGGTGGGCGGTGTTCGCCGACCCGACACTCGACGCGCTGATCGCCGAAGCCGACGCGCACAACACCAACCTGCGCGTGGCCGGCCTGCGTATCGCCGAGGCGCGTGCGCAACTGGCGATCGTTCAGACCGGCCGTTATCCACAGCTGCAGCAGTTGCGGGCGCAGAGCCTGTACCTGAAACAGGACCAGTCCGGCACGGCCACCGCTCGCGACTCGGTGTTCTGGCAGTCCAGCCTGGGTTTCGACATCGCCTGGGAGATCGATTTCTGGGGGCGATTCAGCCGCGCCATCGAGTCGGCCGATGCTGTCTATTTTGCCTCCCAGGCCAACTACGCCGATGCCATGCTGCTGCTGCGCGCGCAGGTGGCGGACACCTATTTCGCCCTGCGCACCGCCGAGGCGCGGTTGGATATCGCCGAGGAAAACGCCAAGCGCCAGGCGCGCAGCCTGGAAATCACCGAGCGGTTGTTCCGCCAGGGCGAGAACGACGAACTCGACTGGCAGCAGGCGCGTACCCAGTACCTGGCAACCCAGGCCACCATCCCCGAGTTCGAGAACCAGCTCAATGCTTTGCGCAACGTGCTCTGCGCGCTGCTCGGCCGACCACCCGGGCCGCTGCCGGAACTGCAGGCGCGCCACGCTCAGTTGCCGTTGCCGGATCGCGCGGTTCTGCAGGATGTCCCTGCCAGCCTGTTGCAGCGCCGTCCGGACATCCGCGCCGCCGAGCAGGCCGTGGCGGCGCAGTCGGCGTTGGTCGGGGTGGCCGAGGCGGATCTTTATCCACAGCTGAGCCTGCTCGGCAGCATTGGCTGGAGCGTCGTTTCGGCCAATCACCTGCCCAACAGCTTCGACCTCGCCGCCGGCCCGAGCCTGATCTGGAACCCGTTCGACTACGGCCGGCGCAAGAACGCCGTGCGTGTGGAAGACGCCCGCCTGCAGCAATTGATCGAGCTCTATCACCAGGGCGTGCGCGAAGCCGCGCGCGAGGCCGATGACGCCGCCAGCGGCCTGGTCCGCTCACTGCAGAGCGCCGGCATCCGCGATCAGGCTTCCCAGGCCGCGCAGCGTTCGTTGAGCCTGGCCAGCTCGCAGTACCGTGAAGGCTTCGCCGACTTCCAGCGCGTGCTCGATGCCCAGCAATTGCTGCTGCAGCAACAGGACGGTTACCTGGTCAGCCGAGGCAATGCGGTCAGCAGCCTGGTGACGCTGTACAAGGCGCTGGGTGGCGGTTGGGAGCCGGTCCGCGCGCCGATCGACCGCGCCACCCGGCAACAGATGCAGCAACGAACCGATTGGGGAGCGTTGCTCGACGAGCCAGCCCCCGCCGCCAACGACCAAGGTGAGCCGAAATGAGCGACGCCCCGGATACGCCGCCGCCTCAGGCACAAACCCCCGACCGCGGCATGCGCTGGGTGCTGTTGCTGATTGCCGTGAGTTTGCTTTGGTACCTGCTCGCCGACCGCTTCACGCCTTATACCCAGCAGGCCCGTCTGCAGGCCTACGTGGTGCCGGTGAGCGCCGAGGTGGCCGGGCAGGTGAAGCGTGTAGCCGTTGGCAACAATCAGGAGGTGCGCCAGGGCGATGTGCTGTTCGAGCTGGACCAGGAGCAGTACCGCATTGCCCTGGCACGGGCCGAGGCCGATCTCGACACGGTGCGCCGCCAGATCGGTGCCCACACTGCGGGCATCGACTCGGCCCAGGCCGCTCTGGTGGCCGCCCAGGCCAATGAACGCAGGGCGCGGCAGGATGCCGAGCGGTTGAAACGGTTGATCGAAGAAGACCCGGGTACGGTATCGGTGCGCCGTCTGGAAGGGGCCCAGGCGACGCGCGACCAGGCGATCAGTCAGGTGGCCGCGGCACGCGCCGAGGTCGAGCGGGCGCGTGAGCAGCAGGGCGGAACCGAGGCGGACAATGCACAGTTGCGCAGCGCTGCGGCGAACGTGGAGAAGGCCCGCCTGGACCTGGCGCGCACGCTGGTGCGGGCCGATGCCAATGGGTTGATCACCGACCTGCGTACCGATGTCGGCCATTACGTCGGCGCCGGCAGCCCGATGATGACCTTGATCGCGATCCATGACGTGTGGATCAGTGCCGACATGACCGAGAACAACCTCGGCCGCCTGCGCCCCGGCACGCCCGTGCTGGTGGTGCTCGATGCACTGCCCGGCAGCGTGCTGCGCGGGCATGTGCGCAGTATCGGCTACGGCGTCAGCGTCGGTCAGAGTAGCCCGCCGGGCACGCTGCCGACGGTGCAGAACAGCCGCGAGTGGCTGCGCTCGGCGCAGCGCTTCCCGGTGATCGTCGAGCTTGAGCGTGACCAGTTGCAGGACAAGTCCGGGCTGCGCGTCGGTGGCCAGGCCGAGGTCATGGCGCTGTCCAGCGAGGGCAATCCGCTGAACGTGCTGGGCCGGATGTTCATGTGGCTGATGAGCTGGATGTCGTATGCCTATTGAGCTGCGCCGCCTGCGCGCGTTGCGCCTGGCCTGGGGCGTGGCGTTGTGCCTGGCGGTGAGTTTCGGCTTTGGCCTGCCGGTGCCGATCCTGGCGCCGGTGTTTGCCGTGCTGCTGCTGGCCATGCGCAGCCAGCCGCTGCCATTGCGTGCGGCGCCGGTGTTGGCGGTGTTGGTGTTGCTCAGTTGCGGCAGCGGACTGCTGCTGATTCCGTTGCTGCGCCACGCCCCGGTGAGTGGCGTGCTGCTGGTCGCAGTCGGGGTATTCCTGGTGTTGCGCTATGCGCTCAAGGGCGGCAACGGGCTGCTGGCGAACCTGCTGGTGATCGGCCTGACGATGATCGCGGCGGCGGGCACCAGCGACTTCACGCTGGCGCTGTCGGTGGTCGAGGCGATGGCCAAGGGCATGCTGCTGGCGACCTTGGGCACGGCGCTGGCGCACGTCCTGTTCCCGGAACCTGCCGATGCGCCTGCGTCACCGGCGCCACCGCGCCTGGAGGATGAAGACGTCGGCTGGGTGGCCTTGCGCGCCACGCTCATCGTCATGCCGGCGTTCCTGCTGGCATTGATCGCACCAGACCAGTTCATGCCGCTGATCATGAAGTCGGTGAGCCTCGGCCAGCAGGCCGGGGAGACTCGCGCGCGGCATGCCAGTCGCGAACTGATCGGCTCGACCTTGCTGGCCGGGCTGTTGGCGATGCTGCTGTGGAGTGCGCTGAGCCTGTTCGTGCACCTGTGGATGTTCTTCCTCTGGGTGCTGCTGTTCACCCTATGGCAGGGGCGCCGGCTCTATCGGGCGGTGGCCACGGGACAGAGCCCGGCATATTGGCTCAGTTGCCTGACGACGATGCTCATTCTGCTTGGGCAGTCGGTGCAGGACAGCGCCGGCGGGCAGGATGTGTACCGTGCGTTTGCGGTGCGCATGGCGCTGTTTCTGGCGGTGTCGCTGTATGCCAGTGCGATGCTGATCTGGATCGATCGGCGCCGGGTGCGGCAGCGCGCGGCAGCATAGGTCGCTGTTGGGGCCGCTTTGCGGCCCTTTCGCCGGCAAGCCAGCTCCCACAGGAACCGCACCGACTTCTGCATATGGGCAAGACCATCACCTGGAATGGCTTCAATAGTGAATTCAACACGAACCCGGTGGGAGCTGGCTTGCCGGCGAAAGGGCCGCGAAGCGGCCCCAGCGGACCTAGGGCTGCCAATCGATTCCGGTATCTTCCAGATAGGCATCCACCGCTGCTCCGACCGTCGGGTGAAATGCCTTCTCGCCCATGTGCTCGAACAACTCGAAACGCTTCATCTTGTCCTTCACCGGGTCTTTCATCTCGGCAAACTGCAGCTCCACGCCGCGTGCCTCCAGCGCCCGGTCCAGCTCCGCGAGCATGTCGGCCGAGGTGATGTCGATGCTGGTCACCGGCTCTGCGGCAATCACCAGGCGTTGCACCGGGGTGGGCGACTGATCGACAGCCGCCAGCACCGTGCTCTGGAACTGCTCGGCGTTGGCGAAGAACAGCGGCGCGTCCCAGCGCAACAGCACCAACCCGGGAATACGCCGCGCCTGCGGGTAGCGCTGCACGTCATGGTAGCCACGGGTGCCATCGACGCGCCCGAGCACCGCATGGTGCGGCCGCCAGCCATCCCAGAGAAACTCGATCACCGAGATCGCGACGGCAATGCAGATACCGGGAATGGCGCCAAACACCGCCACACCGACGAAACAGGTGAACGACAGCCAGAACTCCCATTGCTGCATGTGGTAAATGCGCTTGAGATCGGCAAACTCGAACAGCCCCAGCGCTGCCGCGATCACCACGGCGGCCAGGGCGCTGTTGGGCAGGTGCTGCAGCAGGTTGGGCGCCACCAGCAGCAACAAGGTCACCGCCAGGGCGCCGATGATGCCGGTGAGCTGGGTCCTGGAGCCGGCCGCCTCGGCCACCGGCGTGCGCGACGAGCTGCTGCTGATCGGGATGCCCTGGAACAGCCCCGAGGCCAGGTTGGCCACGCCCAGGCCGAACATTTCCTGGTTCGGGTTCACCGGCGTCTTCAGGCGTGCCGCGTAGGTACGTGACAGCACGCTGGTATCGGCGAACGACACCAGCGCCACCGCGATACCGCCCAGCAGCACTTCCACCAAGTCGATGTCGGTCACCCAGGGGAACACCAGGCTAGGCAGTCCCTGAGGCAGTTCACCGAGCACCTTGACGCCCCTCTGGTCAAGGCCGAACAGGCTTACCGCGAGCGTTGCCAGCACCACCGCGATGAGGATGCCTGGCAGGCGCTTGAACGGCTTGAGCAGCAGGATCAGCGCCAGGCTGCCGGCGCCGATGATGAAGCTGGGTAAATGCCCCTGGCCTGCCAGCAGTGCCTGTGCCAGGTTCCATAGATCGCGCAGCGGCCCCTGGCTATCGACGGACAGGCCGAACAGTTTGGGCAACTGGCTGATCAACACGGTGAGGGCGATGCCGTTCATGTAGCCGTAGCGGATCGGCTTGGACAGCAGTTCGGTGATGAAGCCCAGGCGCAGCAACCCGGCGATCATGCAGAACGCCCCGGCCACCAGGGCCATCATGCTGGCGATGGCGATGGCCCGTTGCGGGTCGCTGGCGGCGTACTGCACCACCACGGCCAGGATCGGCGCGGCCAGTGCCGAGTCCGGGCCCAGCACGAGGATGCGGCTGGGGCCGAACAGGGCGTAGGCCAGCAGTGGGATGATGGTCGCGTAGAGGCCGTAGATACCCGGTACGCCGGAGGCTTCGGCGTAGGCGATGCCCACGGGCACGAGCATGGTGGTGAGCACCAGGCCGGCAGCGATGTCCTTGGGCAGCCAGGCGCGCTGGTAGTTCAGCAGGGTGACCAGGCCGGGCAGCCAGCGTTGCCAGTCGAAGCGGGGGCCAGGTGGCGTTTCAGGCATGGTGAAGGCTCCAGAGGGGAGGGCGCATGAAATCGCTTGAATGCCCGTCGGAGATACAGCTTAGAGGGTGGCGTTCGATCCTGCTTTGTGGTTCCAGCCAGGCCCTGGGCGCAGGATATTTCCTGACCTGAAGCCTCTTGCTTCAGAGCACGTCAGCTGTGCGAGCATCCTGCTCGCACAGTGGGTCGATGCCGCCACCCGGGGCCCATGGCTATGATCAGACGTGCGCCGCGTTCATCCCACCCGAGCTCATGGATTTTTTGCGCACTGCTTGATATAGCAGGCTGGACACCATGAAACCGACAACGGCCAGTAGGCTCATCAGGGTGAAGACATAGTTGTAACCCTGTTCACCGGGGAAGTGGTCGAGGATCGCGCCATAGATGACGTAGGCAAACATGCCGGGGGCATAGCCGATCAGGCAACCGATGCCGAAGGCCGAGCCGGTGATGTGCTGGGGAATGCCGACTTCACCCATGGGGGCCCAGAACACGCCGCGCATGGAGAACACGATCAGCGCGAAGGACAGGGTGGCGGCCATGCCCGCATAGATGAAGCCAGGGCTTTTCGGAAGCAGCATGATCACGCCCATCAGTGGCAGCAGCGCCAGGAATGCCCACTTCAAGTAACGACTGGTGCTCCTGAATCGTGTGTCGGCGATGAAGCCGCCGGCTGGCCCGCCGAGGATCTTCAGGAAGTATTGGTTGATGATGCCGTAGGCACCCACCAGTGCCACCGGCAACCCGTACATTTCCTTGAGGTAGGGAATGAAGTAGGTCAGGCCGCAGTAGACGATGTAGACCATGAACACATTGAGGCTGACCAGCCAGATTCCCGGTACCTTGATGGCCTCCAGCAAGTTCGCCAGACCGTTCTTCTGCTTGGCCACCGATGGCACGTTGCCGCTCTTGAGCAGCAACCAGGTCAGCACGCCGGCCAGGATATCGATGACCGAATAGAACAGGATCGCCGACTTGAGGCCGGTTTCGCCCGAGCCCATGGCGACGAACACACCCAGGGCGGAAAAGGCCACCAGGGTGTCAACAACCCCACGCCCGCCTTCGAGCAGGCCGAACAGCCGGCCTTGCTCCTGATCGTCGCCCAGGTTGCGAATGGCTTTGAGCAACGAGGGCCAGAACAGGCAGTCGGCGCACACGGCCAGCAGGCTGAACACGATCAGCAGGTTGCTGAAAGGTGGGAAGGTCGCCAGGTACAAGCCCAGGCCACCGGTGCCGATCAGGCCGAGAGGGATCAGCTTGCGCGTGTCGTAGCGATCGGCAAGCAGACCCCCCAGCACAAACAGCGCGGTGGCGATGATCGCGTTGGCACTGAGCAGCATGCCAATTTCAGTGTGGCTCAAACCCATGAATTCCTGCATGGGTACATAGAAAGCGTCCTTGAGGTTCGCGAGCTTGTAGATGGTGCCGCCACCGAGGATGAGGATCAGGAATCTGAGCCATTTTGCCTTGTTTTGGGTTGTCATTATTGTTCTCCGGGCGTAGTCGGGTCGTCAGATTCAGGCGTTGGCAGCGCACGCCAGGGTCAATTCCGACAGGGTGCGCAGTTCGGCCAGCAGGCGACGGACATAGGCCACCTGGTTGTTCGCCCAGCGGTGTTCGTCGGCCAGCATTCGTTCAAGGGAGTAGCCGTCCGGCAACGGCGTGTCGCTCATCTCCCGGTAGGCGATGAAGGGGTCGGCCGTCTCGCTGCTCTGGCGGAAGGCCGGGGCCACGTAGTGGTTTTCCTGCTCGAGGATGAAGGCGATCACCTGCGGGGCTGCTTCGCCGAGCATCAACAGCTCGAACAGCATTCGAGCGCTGGGGAGGTCGTCGTCGTGGCTGCCCTGCAGAACACCGTAATGCCCGAAGCCATGCTGCTCAGGGACGATGCGCACACCTTTGAGGTGAGTCTGGCGGATGTGCGGTGCCAGGTTGCGCAGGGCCTGCAGGGGCTGTTCGCAGGCATTGATCATGTTGCCGAAGTCGAACAG
>RCUS01001096.1_pt1 | contig 14953 bp, 10 predicted proteins | sample 2166221 | NCBI WGS metagenome assembly RCUS01 (sample SAMN09932758, study PRJNA488358) | compost metagenome | isolation source: compost soil in cyclohexanecarboxylic | place: Germany: Experimental Botanical Garden | reverse complement strand
ATTTCGTGCCCGCCGCCTCCAGCACTTCCAGGGTGTCGATGCCGATGCGGTCGAAAATGATGGCCAGCTCGTTCATCAGCGCGATATTCAAGTCGCGCTGCGTGTTTTCGATGACTTTGGCTGCCTCGGCCACGCGAATGCTCGATGCCCGGTGCACGCCCGCGTCCACCACGCCTTCATACAGTGCCGCGACCTTGTCCAGGGTGGCGGCGTCGTCGCCCGATACCACCTTGCGGATGCTGTGCAGGGTGTGTGCCTTGTCGCCGGGGTTGATGCGTTCCGGCGAAAAGCCCACATGAAAATCCTCTTTCCAGCGCAGGCCAGAATGGCGTTCAAGCAGGGGAATGCAGATGTCCTCGGTGGCACCCGGGTACACGGTCGATTCAAAAATCACGATGGCGCCCCGTTTCATGTGCTGGCCGACGGCCGCGCTGGCGCCCGCCAGGGCGGAAAAATCCGGGTTGTGCGCATTGTCGACGGGCGTGGGGACGGCCACGACAATGAAATCGGCAAGCTGCAGTTCGGCCGGATCGCAGCCCACGCTCAGCCATTGCGCCGCCAGCAGCTGCTGCGGGCTGACTTCGCCGGTGGGGTCGACGTGGCGCCGGTAACTGTCCACCTTGCGCTGCGACAAATCAAAGCCGATGGTGCGCTGGCGCGTGCCGAACGCCACGGCCAACTGCAGTCCCACATAACCGAGGCCTACCACCGCCACCACGCCCGCGTTGCTATCCATATGCTGTGCTCCGATCCAGGTGCCACGACTATCAGGTGCTACGAATGGGTGCGGCCGGACTGCTGCCGCCTGGGAAATTCTACGGTTGCCGGCACGGCGATTCTTGAGCAGGAACAAGGAAGCGCCGCCGCATACCGCCATGGCCGGCGCCATTCGGCGGCCTGTTGAGCGCAATCAATGAGTGCCGGCCGCATTTTTTCTACCCTGACTACTGCCCGCCCTCGTGCATGCCGCTACCGGAGATCGTCATGGCCTTGCCTTTCCTGCGTCCGCCCCACCGCCTGCCAGCCGCCGCCCTGTGCGCCGCCCTGCTGCTGCCCCAGTTGACGGCATGCACCCGGCCCGCCAGCGAAACGCTGCTGGCCGACGCACAGCAGTACCGGCAAAAGGGCGAGGCGCGCGCCGCCATCATCCAGCTGAAGAACCTGCTGCAAAAAGAGCCGGAAAACGGCGCCGCGCGGCTGCTGCTGGGAAGTATCTATATGGATACGGGCGAAGCGCTGTCGGCCGAAAAGGAATTGCGCAAGGCGCAAACGCTGGGCCTGGCGCAGCGGCAGGTGATGCCCTTGCTGGGCAAGACGTGGCTGATGCTGGGGCAATACGAGAAGGTCCTGGCCGAGATCGCCGACGATGCCGCGCAGCCGCCGGTCCTGCTGGCCCTGCGCGGCGACGCCCTGCTGGCCCTGGGCCGCCAGGACGCGGCGCGGGCGCTGTATGCGCGCTTGCTGGAAAGTCATCCCGGGCTGGTCGAAGCCATGCTGGGCCTGGCCCGCATCGCCGCGCTGGAACAGGATGTGACGGCCGCCGAGTTGCTGGTGGCGCAGGCGCTCAAGAGCGCGCCCGCCAGCATCGACGCCTTGCGCCTGCAGGGCGACCTGCTGCGGCTGCAAGGCAAGCCGGCGCCGGCGCGCCTGGCCTACCTGCAAATCCTCAAGTTGAAGCCGGACAATACGCAAGCGCATATCGACATCGCCAACCTCGACATCGGCGAAGGCCGCTTCCAGGAGGCGGCGGCGCAGCTGGCTGGCGCGCGCAAGACGGCGCCCAACAGCCTGGGCCTGCTGCAGGCGCAGGCGCTGCTGGACTTCCGCCAGGGCAAGCACAAGGCGGCGCTGCAAGGCTTGCAGCTGGTGCTCAAGGCGGCGCCCGACCACATGCCGTCGATCCTGCTGGCGGGCGCCGTGCAACTGGCGCTGGGCTCGCCAAACCTGGCGGAAGGCTATCTGCAGCGTTTCCTGGCCGTCTACCCCCGCCACCTGTATGCGCTCAAGATGATGGCATCGATCGCCCTGCAGCGGGGCCAGAGCGAACAGGCGCTGGGCTTGCTGCAGCCGGCGCTGACGGCCTTTCCCGACGACGTGGAACTGCTGTCGCTGGCCGGCGAAGCGCAGCTGCGCGCGCGCCGCTATGCGCAGGCGAGCGACTATTTCGAGAAGGCCAGCGGGCTGGCGCCCGATACGGCGCGCCTGCACGCGGCGCTGGGCATCAGCCGCCTGGGCATGGGCGAGAACAACCGCGCCATCAGCGAGCTTGAACGGGCCAGCGTGCTCGACAAAAATACGCCGCAAGCGGGCACCATGCTGGTGATGACCTTGCTGCGCAGCCAGCAGAACGACAAGGCCCTGGCCAGCGTCAAGCTGCTGGAGCAGCAGCAAGGCACCAATCCCATGCTGCTGAACCTGAAAGGCGGCGTCTACCTGGCCCTGCGCGACGTGGCCGCCGCGCGCGCCAGTTTCGAGCAGGCGCTGACCATCGATCCCGTGTACTTGCCGGTGTTAAACAACCTGGCGCAGATCGACGTGGCGGAAAAGCAGCCGGAACGGGCGCGCCTGCGCTTTGAGAAGGCGCTGGCCAAGGCGCCGAAAAATGCCGACCTGTGCGCCGCCCTGGCCAAGCTGGCCGCCTCGCAGGGCAAGACGGACGAGGCCAGGCGCTGGCTGGAGCGGGCGCACCGCGACAATCCCGACGCCGTCGCGCCAGCCCTGCTGCTGAGCAACTTCTACCTGAAGACGGGTGCGCCCGACAAGGCGCTGGAGCTGGCGCGCACCCTGCAATCGGGGCATCCGGGCGACGCCGATGCGCTGGCCCTGCGCGCACAGGTGGAATACAGCGCCGGCGAGGCGCAGGCCGCGCTCGACAGCTACGGCAAGCTGGCCACCATCCAGTCCGGCTCGGCGCCCTTGCAGATGCGCATCGCCAGCCTGCACCTGGCCCTGGGTGAACACGGCAGCGCGCTGCAAGCCGTCAAGCGGGCGCAGGTACTCGATCCCGGGCTGCTCGACGCGCAAGTGGTCGAGGTGGCCATGCTGCTGGCCCTGAAGCGGCAGCGCGAGGCGCTGGCCGTGGCGCGCCGGGTGCAGGAGCAACAGCCAACGCTGGCGGCCGGCTACAAGCTCGAGGGCGACGTGCTGATGGAACAAAAGCAGCCGCAGCAAGCCGCCAGGCTGTACGAGCAAGCCTTCCGGATCAGCAGCATCGGCCCCCTGCAAGTGCAGTTGTACCGCGCCATGAGCGAGGCGGGACAGGTGCGCGAAGCCGAGGCGCGCATGAGCGCCTGGCTGCACGCGCATCCCGACGACCTGCCGACCCTGACTTACCTGGCCGGCACGAGGCTGGCGGCGAAACAATACGGCGCGGCCATCGCGTACTACCAGCGCATCGTGGCGCAGGATGCAGGCAACGTGGTGGCGCTGAACGACCTGGCCTGGGCCTACCAGCAGGAAAAAGACCCGCGCGCGCAGGCGACGGCGGAACAGGCGCACAAGCTGGCGCCCGGCAACCCCGCCGTGCTCGATACCCTGGGCTGGATCGTGCTGCAGCAGGGCGACGTGAAACGCGGCACGGCCCTGCTGCGCCAGGCGGCGGGCCTGGCGCCCAAGGCGCCGGAAATCCAGTATCACCTGAGCGTGGCGCTGGTCAAGGCCGGCGACAAGCCCGGCGCGCGCAAGCAGCTGGAGCAGCTGCTTGCCGCCAACAAGGAATTCCCGCAGCGGGCCGAGGCGCAGGCCTTGCTGACCCAGCTCTAGGCCATGGCGGCGCACGCGGCCTTGCCCAGCCTGGCGGCGCGGCTGCTGGCCCTGCTGGCGGGCGGCGCCTGCGTGCTGGCCCTGCGCCACTATCCGCTCGACCACGGCTGGCCGTGCCTGCTGTTTGCCGTGCTGCTGCCCGCCTATTTTCTGCTGCTGTGCTGGCGCCCCGCCAGCTGGCTGTTCTGCCTGCCCGCGCTGCTGCCGGTGCTCGACCTGGCCCCCTGGACGGGCTGGTTTTTTATCGAAGAAATCGACCTGCTGCTGTTGCTGACGGTGGCTTGCGGCTACTGGCGCCTGGCCCGGCAAAGGGCAGCCGCGTCGGCGCGCCTGTCGTCCGCCGCCTGGCTGTGGCTGCTGCTGTGCAGCCTGGCCTGGCTGACCGCGCTGCTGCGCGGCTTGCTGCCGCTGCCGCCGCTGGACGCCAACGCCTGGGACAATTATCTGAGCAGCTACAACAGCGTGCGCCTGGGCAAAGCGTGGGCCTGGAGCTTGCTGCTGCTGCCCTTGCTGCTGCGCGACGGCGGCGCCGATGGCCTGCGCCGCTACGCCATGCCGGGCATGCTGGCGGGGCTGGCCATGGTGGCGCTGTGCGCGCTGTGGGAACGGGCCGTGTTTCCCGGCCTGCTCAATTTTTCCAGCGACTACCGCATCACGGCGCCATTTTCCGCCATGCACACGGGCGGCGCCGCGCTCGATGGCTATCTCGCGCTGAGCTTGCCTTTTGCCGCGCTATGGCTGGCGCGCCCGGCCGCCCGCTGGCAAACGGCGCCCGCCCTGTTCCTGCTGGGCCTGGCATTGCACGCGGCGTTCACGACCTTTTCGCGCGGCCTGTATGCGGCCATGCTGGCCGCGCTCGTGGCAGCGGGCGCGCTGCTGCTGGCCGCCCGCCCCGCTACCGCGCGGCGCCGTCCCCGCCCGCGCACGGTGCTGGGCCTGCTGCTGGCGGCGGCCGGCGCCGTGCTGCTCGTGCACCTGTTCGGCATTGCCGGCTACCGGGGCCTGGCCGCCGCCGTGGTGCTGCTTGGCGCCACCTTCGTGCTGGCGACGCAGCCGCTGCCGTGGCGGCTGGCGCCCGCCTGCCTGCTGTGCGCGCTGGCCGTGCAAGGCGTGCTGGCCGGCATCTGGCCGGACCTTACCGGCGCGCCCGGCTGGCTGAAAGCCCCGTATGCGCTGTTCCTGCTGTCGGCCGTGCTGCTGTCGGCCCTGCTGCTACGCGGCCCCCTGTGGCCGGCTGCCCGCGCTGCGGCAGCGGCAACGCCGGCCAGGCTGGGGCTGGCCATGATGGCGTGGGTCATGCTCGCTTGCAATGCTGTCTGGATAGGCTGGCACTGGGCCGGCACGCCGGCCCTGCTGCCGGCCGCCCTGGCGGTGCTGCTGGCCACGGTGATGCTGGGCAACGGCCGTCTGCGCCCGCCATTGTGGCAGCTGGGGCGCCACAGCCTCGGTGTCGCGGGCACGGCCGGCATGCTGCTGTTGCTGGCCATCCCCGTCTCGGCCAGCTATTACGCCAACGAACGCTTCGCCAGCAGCGCCGGCGACTTGCAGGGCCGCCTGCGCCACTGGCAGCAAGTGCTGTCAATGCGCCCGCCCGACATGGCTACCAGCCTGTTCGGCATGGGCAGCGGCACCTTCCCCGCCACCTATTACTGGCATAACCCGCTGCGCGAGGTGCCCGCCAGCATCCGCTATGCCAGCGAAGGGGGCGACCAATATGTGCGCCTGGCCAGTCCCGGCTACAGCGCCGGCTATGGCGAGCTGCTGCGCCTGCTGCAGCGCGTACCCGTGCGTCCGGATACGCGCTACCTGCTGTCGCTCGACGCGCGCCGCGCCGGGGCCATGCCCCTGCTGCAAGTGCGGCTGTGCCAGCGCCAGTTACTATATGCACAGAACTGCGTCATTGCGCCGCTGCGCCTGCGCGCCGTCCCGCCTGCCGCACCAGCCACACCAGCCACACCAGCCAGACCAGCAACGCCAGTCGCGCCCACGACACTGGCCGCGCGCGGGGCATCCGCTGCGCCCGCTGTAGCGGCCCACGCGTGGCAGCATTACGCGCTGCCGCTGGCCAGCGGCCCGCTGGGCGCGGGCGGCTGGCTGCTGCGCGCGCCGGTGCAGCTGGAACTGGCCGCCAGCGGTGCGGCGCAGTCCACCGTGATCGATGTGGACAATCTCAGCCTGCGCGGCCCCGGCGGCGAGGAGCTGCTGGCCAACGGCCAGTTCAGCCAGGCCAATCATGCCTGGTTTTTCAGCAGCGATCACCATCATTTGCCCTGGCATATCAAGAACCTGGCCTTGCATTTGCTGGTGGAAACGGGCTGGTGCGGCGTCCTGTCCACCGTGGGCTTGCTGATCCTGGCCGCGCTGCGGCTGCTCGACGGCGCGCGGCAAGGCCGGGTGGGCGCCATCGCGCTGGGGGCGGCGCTGGCCGGCTTTCTTGCCGTCGGCATCTTTGACAGCCTGCTTGACGTGCCGCGCATCGCCCTGCTGTTCCATTTGCTGCTGCTGGGCGCGCTGCTGCAGGCGCCGGGTAGCGCCACATCCTCCCGCGCCCCTTCCTTCGCCCCTACCCGCACGCCGCCCACCGAAAGTCCGCCATGAAAACTGCCCTGCCCGCCATCCTGCTGTGCCTTGGCCTGGCCGCCATCCCCTGCCGCGCGGACGATACCCTGGCGCAGGTGATCGTGCGCCTGAAGCCGTCCGTGGTCGGCGTGGGCAGCCTGCAAAAGACGCGCACGCCACCGCTCAGCTTCATCGGCACGGGCTTCGTCACGGACGATGGCTTGAGCGTGCTGACCTGCGCCCACGTGATCCAGAAGCTGCTCGACGCCAACCCGAACGAGGTGATCGGCATCCTCACGGGCCAGGGCGAGGCGGCGCAATTTCGCCCCGCCAAGGTGCGCGCCATCGACATGGAGCACGACCTGGCGCTGCTGCGCCTGTCCGGCGCACCCCTGCCGGCCCTGGCGCTGGGCAATGCGGATGCCGTGCGCGAAGGCCGCGCCATGGCCTTCATGGGTTTTCCCCTGGGCATGCTGCTGGGCCTGCGCCACGTCACGCACCGCGCCACCGTGTCGTCGCTGACACCGGTGGTGATGCCCAGCGAAAACGCGCAGCGGCTCGACACCCGGCGCCTGGCGCAACTGCAAAAGTCGCCGTACACCGTGTTCCAGCTGGACGCGACCGCCTACCCGGGCAGCAGCGGCAGCCCCCTGTTCGATCCCGAGACGGGTCTCGTCTACGGCATCGTCAACATGGTGTATGTCAAGGGCTTGAAGGAAACGGCCATCAGCGCGCCCAGCGGCATCACGTATGCCATTCCTGGCAGCCACATGCAGGCATTCCTGCTAAAAAACAAATAACTGCCTAGTTGCGTCCCTGGCGCAAGCGGTCGGTAATGCCGGGCTCATCCCATGTCGGAAAAAAAAAGGGGTAAAACGACCGTTCACCCCCATGCTGTTCCATCATGCCGCCGTATTGACGAATCTGGGCGCCCATGTAATCGAGATCGAGCCGTAGCAGCACGGCCGGCGCCCCCACGCGCGTGCACTCTCGCTCGCCGCCAAAGTCCCTGAAACCCAGCATGCGCTTGTAGAACACCACGTGGCGCGGATTGACTTCAATCACGTAATCGGTAAAGCCATGGATGTTGTGCGCATAGATATAAGAAATATGAATCAGCGCCGCGAAGACGCGCTTGCTCACGCCCTTGTCGATGGCCAGGCGCGACGGTTCGCACAAGCGCCTGCCGTCGGCGCGCAGCAAGTCGAGCTTGTCGCGGAAGTTTTCATCGGCCGGCAAGCCCGTCTCGTCGTTGTCCAGACACAAGGTCATGGTGCCGACGGTGGTGCCCGCCGTTTCCGCAAACAGGGTGATCTTGTTGAGCGCATGCGCGATGCCGGGATCGACGGCGTAGCCGCGCCAGCCGTACATCTTGCGGATCAGCAGGCTGGCGGCCTCGCGCCGGCCGCGGGAATTGGCCATGCGGATATGGAAGCGCTGCAGGTCGAGTTCGTGCTCCATGGCCGGGTCGATCTGCCCTTCGCCCACCACCAGGTCGCTGAATGTGCCCGGCGTATCGAAGGAAATAATGGGTTCGTCTTCAAAAGTCATCGTGTCCTCGCGTTCATCGGCAGCCGTCAAGACGGACTGAAGCCAATGCCTTGTGACAAGAAGAAAACTGGAGAAGTTCCCGGAAAACCTGATAAAGCAGAAGAAATTGCACTTTCGATGGCAAAATTACACGCCAAAATTTTCCTTCGAGTACAAAATAACAAATAAAATTGGCGTTTTGATAGCGCGGCCGTTCGCCTAGAAGAAGCTCTCTGGTATCAGCAGCACATCACCGGGACGCATCATGACGTTCGCGGAAATATCGCCTTCCTTCAGCAGGTCATCGAGCCGCACGCGCAGCTGCTGCTGGCTGCCTTCGCGCATGCGGATGATGCTGGCCTTGTTGCCGGCCGCAAAATCGGTGATGCCGCCCACGGCGATGAGCACATCCATCAGCGACATGCCCAGCCGGTATGGCAGCGCCTGCGGCTTGGCCGCCTCGCCGATGACGCGGATCTGTTGCTCGTACGGACCGGAAAAATTGGTGACGATCACCGTCACCACGGGCTGCTGGATGAACTTGCCCAGCGCCTGCTCGATATCGCGCGCCAGCTGGGTCGAGGTCTTGCCGCTGGCCGGCAAGTCTTCCACCAGCGGCGTGGTGATCTTGCCGTCGGGCCGCACGGCCACCGTCAGCGACACTTCCGGATTGCGCCAGACGATGATATTGACGGAGTCGCCCGGGCCGATCAGGTAGTCGTGCAGGGGCGCGCTGTCCTGGGCCGGCGCCAGCGGGTAGCGCGTGCGGCAGGCGCCCAGCAGGCTGGCCGAGGCCGCCATGGCCAGCGCGTGGAATACGAATGCACGGCGAAACGGTTTCATGCGTGGTCTCTTCGGGTCGATGACGGACGGCGGCCGCGTAAAAGCAGCCTGGGCCGCGAACTTCCTATGATTATTAAAACCCGGCAAGGCAACCTTGAGGCGTATCAAGAAGCAATCATCTTGGGAAATTTTGCCCCATGGCCGCCCTATACTTTGCTTACTCAACAAGCAATATCTGCACGACAAGTTTGTTTTTCCGCGCCGCCCGTCCCGCTACCGCGCGGGGCCGTTACCTGAAGGAAGCGCCATGGAGGAATTGCTGCAGCAGCTGCTGTCCGGACTCAAGGGCATCTGGAAATACCGCTGGCATGCGCTGGTGGTGGCGTGGCTGGTGGCCATTGCCGGCTTCATCAAGGTCATCAGCGTGCCAGACGAATACCAGACCCGGGCGCGCGTGTTTGTCGATACGCAAACCATCCTGAAACCTTTGCTGGCAGGCATGACCAGCGTGCCGAACGCGGACCAGCAGGTGGCCATCATGAGCCGCACCCTGCTCAGTCGCCCGAACGTCGAGCGCGTCATGCGCATGGTCGACCTGGACCTGGGCTCGAAGACCGTGCGCGAACACGAGGCCCAGCTCGACGACCTGATGGGACGCATCAAGATCACGGGCACGAGTGCGTATGACATCTACACCATCAGCTACAGCGGGCGCGACCCGAAACTGGTGCGCGACGTGGTGCAAAGCCTGCTGACCATCTTTGTCGAAGGCAGTTTCCAGGGTAAAAAAGGCGATTCGCAGAAGGCGGTGCAGTTCATCGACGAGCAGATCAAGAATTACGAGGACAAGCTGAGCGCGGCGGAAAACCTGGTGAAGGAATTCAAGATCCGCAACAGCCTGCTGCTGCCGCGCCAGGGCATCGACTATGGCAGCCAGCTGCTGATGTCGTCCGATAGCCTGAACAATGCCAAGCTGGAACTGCTGGAGGCGGAACAGTCGCGCAAGGCCATCCAGAGCCAGATCGAGGGCGATGAACCGGTGCTGGACCTGGAACCGAACGCGGCGGGCATCAGCAATCCGGAGCTGGACGAGCGCATCGCCTCGATCAACAAAAACCTCGACAGCCTGCGCATGCAATTTACGGAATTGCATCCCGATATCATTTCTTCGAAGCGCCTCATCGCCCAGCTGGAAGAGCGCAAGATCGAAGAAAGCAAGCTGAAAGCCGGCTCCGGTGATCCGGGCAAGAATTACAGCCCCATGCTGCAGCAGCTGAAAGTGGCGCTGACGGACGCGGACGCCAAGGTGGCCGCCATCAAGGCGCGCGTGCAGGAATTTACCGCGCGCAACGAGCGCCTGCAGGCGCAAAGCAATGCCGTTCCCGAGGTGGAGTCGCAGCTGGCCCAGCTGAACCGCGACTACATCATCAACAAGGAAAACTATGAAAAGCTGATCGGCCGGCGCGAAGCGGCCAAGCTGTCGGGCGAACTCAGTTCCACCACCGACATGATGGCCTTCAAGATCATCGATCCGCCCACGGTGCAGTACAAGCCAGTCGGCCCCAACCGGCCGCTGCTGTTCAGCGCGGCGCTGGGCGCGGCCCTGGTGGCCGGCATCGCCGCCGCCTTGCTGATCAGCCAGGTGCGCCCCACCTTCCTCAGCCCGGCCGAACTGCGCGATGCGACGGGCTTGAGCGTGCTGGGCACGGTATCGATGAACTGGACGGCGCTGCAGCAGGTACGCCGCCGGCGCGCCCGCTACGGCTTTGGCGCCGGCCTGGGCAGCCTGTTCCTGCTGTACGGCGCCGTCATGACGGCGGCGCTGCTGAAATTCTAGACCCGGGCAAGGAGCGATGATGGACAGCAAGGACAAGCGCGACCCGCAAGTGGCTGAAAGCGCCGCCGTGTATGCAACAGGCCGGGCTGGCACGGATGGCAAGGCTGGCAAGGCTGGCAAGGCGAACGCAACGGCGGCGCTGGCCGACTCGCCCCGCTACCGGGAACTCAACCTGCCGCGCCTGCAGGAGCAAGGCATGCTCACGCACGATGGCGGACGCAGCCCGGTGGCCGAGGATTTCCGCATCATCAAGCGCCCGCTGCTGCGCCAGGCGCGCGCCACTGGCGAGCAGGCCATCCGCCACGGCAACCTGATCGTCGTCACCAGCGCCATGCCCGGCGAAGGCAAGACCTATTGCGCCGTCAACCTTGCCATGAGCATCGCCATGGAAATGGATATAACGGTGCTGCTGGTCGATGCCGACGTGGCGCGCCCGTCCGTGCTGAAAGTGCTGGGCCTGCCGCCGGAACCGGGGCTGATGGACGTGCTGCTCGACGAACAGCTGGAAATGGCCGACGTGATCCTGAAAACCAATGTGGCCAACCTGAGCATCCTGCCCGCCGGACGCAGCAACCGCCATGCTACGGAATTGCTGGCCAGCCGCGCCATGAGCCGACTGCTGGCCGAAATCGCCAGCCGCTATGCCGACCGCATCGTCGTCTTCGACTCGCCGCCGCTGCTCATCACCAGCGAAGCGCACGCGCTGGTCGGGCAGATGGGGCAAGTGGTGATGGTGGTGGAGGCGGAAACGACGACCCAGCACGCCGTCAAGGAAGCGCTGCGGCAGATCGAGACGTGCGAACACATCCATTTAATCTACAACAAGACCAGGTCGTTTCCGGGTAATGATTACTACGGTTATGGTTATTACGACTAGGCGCGGCGCGCTGCCTCAGTTTTCCCTGTTGCCGCTGCCGCTGCTGCTGTTGCTGACCATGCCGATGCCGGTCGCCGCCATCGAGTGGCTGGTGCAGCCCTCCGTGCGGCTGCGCGAAAGCTATACGGACAATGTGCTGCGCGCGCCGCCGGAACGGGCCCGCTCCGACTTCATCACGGAAATCGCGCCCGCCATCGCCCTCATCGGCAGCGGCCCGCGCCTGCAGGTGCACCTCGATTACAGCTGGCACAAATTCCTCTACGTGCGCCGCGCCGACACGGACAGCCACCAGCTGCGCGCCGCCACCGAGGCCGAACTGCTCAAGGACTGGCTGCACCTCGATGCGAGGGCCAGCGTCAGCCGCCGCAGCATCTCGCCGTTCGGCCCGCAAGTGATCGACGACCTGCCCGGCACGGAGAATGAAAGCACGGTGCGCACCACCAGCATCAGCCCGTATTTGCGCCACACCTTCCGCGGCCTGGCCACGGCCGAGCTGCGCTACACGCGCGCGTCGCTGGGCAGCGGCGGCGACCTGCTCTCCGTGCGCAGCGACGAGCTCGAAATGCTGCTCGACGGCGCGCCGCGCGGCAGCGGCTGGACCTGGAACGCCAGCCATTTGGCGCGCCGCACCGACGACAGCAAGCTGACGCCGCTGCGCATGCAGCGCAGCAGCGCGGGCCTGCGCTACCCGATCAGCAGCAAATGGTCGGCCACGGCCAGCGGCGGCATGGAGCGCGAGGGCTATGTGTCGACCTCGGGCCAGGCGCCGCAGGGACGCTTCTGGTCGCTGGGCGGCGTGTGGACGCCGTCGCCGCGCACCAGCGTGGCCTTCAGCACGGGCAAGCGCTACTTTGGCCACACCTACAGCCTGGACGCGCATTTCCTGCAGCGCCAGACCAACTGGCAGCTCAGCTACAACGAAAACATCACCAGCATGCCGGAACAGTTCTTTCGCCTGGGCGACCGCGACGCGGCCAATCTGCTCGACCAGCTGTGGCGCGGCCTGTTTCCCAATCCCCTGGACCGGCGCCTGCGCATCGACGCCTTCCTGCGCTACGCCAACAGCCTGGGGCCGGAACGGGGCGCCATCAATTACTTCAGCCACCGCTATTTCCTGCAGAAACAGCTGAGCCTGACCATGGCCCGCGCCACGCCGAAAAGCACCGTGGTGGCCGGCTTCACGGCGCTCGACCGCACGGCGCAAACGGCCAGCGGCATCGACAGCGGCCTGTTGCCCGGCGTGGACTTCGGCAGCGAAGACCGCACGCGCCAGCTGGCGGGCAACCTGGGCTGGAGCTGGCAAGCCTCGTCGCGCAGCAGCACGACGCTCAATGCCGGCTACGCCAGCGTGCGCTCGCTGAGCGTGCCGCGGCGCGACAGCAACGCCACCGTCGCGGCCGGCTACAGCCGCGTGCTGCAGCGGAAAGTGACGGCCAGCATCGACGTGCGCCACACGCGCCACAGCAGCACGCGCGGCGGCAACTACCGCGAAAACAGCGTCAGCGCCACGCTCAACATGCGATTCTAAGGAGGCCGTCCATGCCGCAGCAGCAGAACCACCCGGGCCACCAGGTCCGCCAGGACCACCGCGCTTCCCCCATGCCGCCGGCGCACCTGCTATGCGTGGTGGCGGCGCGGCCGAACCTGATGAAGATGGCGCCCATCCTGGCCGCCCTGGGCCGCCAGGCCCCCGCGCTGCGCGTGACCTTGTTGCATACGGGGCAGCATTACGACCCGGCCATGAGCGGCCAGGTGTTTGCCGACCTGGGCATGCGCGCGCCCGACATCGCGCTCGACGTGGGTTCGGGCAGCCACGCGCAGCAGACGGCCGAGATCATGCGCCGCTTCGACGCCGTGCTCGATGCCCACCCGCCGCCGGCGCCGGACGCCGTGCTGGTGGTGGGCGACGTCAATTCCACCTTGGCCTGCGCGCTGGTGGCGGCCAAGCGCGCCATTCCCGTGATCCACGTCGAGGCGGGCCTGCGCAGCGGCGACCGGCGCATGCCGGAAGAAATCAACCGCGTGCTGACCGACCAGCTATCCGCGCTGCTGCTGACCAGCGAGGATGGCGCGCGCGCCAATCTGCTGCGCGAAGGCATCGCCGCCGAACGCATCGTGTTTACCGGCAACGTCATGATCGACAGCCTGCGGCGCCAGCTGCCGCGCGCCGTGGCGCCCGCCACCACACTGCGCGTGCACGGCCACGCCTGTCCGCCCGCGTATGGCTTGCTGACCCTGCACCGGCCATCGAACGTGGATGACGCCGGGCAGCTGGCGGCCTTGCTCGAAGCGCTGGGCCAGCTGGCGCGGCAGCTGCCGCTGCTGTTTCCCGTCCACCCGCGCACGCGCGCCGCCCTGCGCCTGGCGGGGCTGGAACAGCAGCTTGCCCGGCATGCCATCGTCTGCCTGCCGCCGCTGGGCTACCTGGAAATGCTGGGCCTGATGCGCGATGCGCGCCTGGTGCTGACGGATTCGGGCGGCATCCAGGAAGAAAGCACGGCGCTCGGCGTGCCTTGCCTCACCCTGCGCGAGAATACGGAGCGGCCCGTCACCGTCAGCGTGGGCACGAATACGCTCGCCGGCACGCAGCCCGCCAGCATCGTGGCGCTGGCGCGCGGCATCCTGGAAACGGGCGGCAAGCGCGGCGGCATGCCGCCGCTGTGGGATGGCCACGCGGCCGAACGCGTCGCCGCCGCCGTCATCGCCTGGCTGGCCGCGCACCGGGAGCTGCCATGACGGCGCCGCCATCGCCGCTGGCCAATGCCCTCACCATCGACGTGGAAGACTATTTCCAGGTCTCGGCCTTCGCCGCGCACATCGACCGCGCCGACTGGCCGCGCCTGGAATGCCGCGTCGAGGCGAATATCGAGCGCATCCTGCTGCTGCTGGAGCGGCGCGGCATCCACGCCACCTTTTTCACCCTGGGCTGGATCGCCGAGCGCTATCCGGCCATGCTGCGCCGCGTGGCGCAGGCCGGACACGAGGTGGCCAGCCACGGCCAGGCGCATCGGCGCGCCAACGAGCAGTCGCCGGCGCAGTTCGCCGCGGATGTGCGCCTGAGCAAAACCCTCATCGAACAGCTGACGGGGCATGCCGTGCTGGGCTACCGCGCGCCCAGTTTTTCCATCGGCGCGGGCAATCTGTGGGCCTTCGACGTCTTGCAGGAAGCGGGCTACCGCTACAGTTCCAGCATCTACCCGATCCGCCACGACCATTACGGCATGCCGGACTCGCCCCGCTTCGCCTGGCGCCCACGCGGGCCGCAAGGCGTGCTGGAATTGCCGATCAGCACCGTGCGCGTGCGCGGGCGCAACCTGCCGGCCGGCGGCGGCGGCTATTTCCGCCTCATGCCGTATGTACTGTCGCGCTGGCTTTTGCGGCGCATCAACTCGCACGACGGGCAAGCTGGCATATTCTATTTTCATCCCTGGGAACTCGATCCCGGCCAGCCGCGCCCCTCGGGCCTGGGCGCGAAGACGCGCTTTCGCCACTACCTGAACCTGGGGCGCATGGAAGCGCGGCTGGCGCGGCTGACCAACGATTTTTCCTGGGACCGCATGGACCGTATTTTTCTTGAAAGCACATGATGCACGAGGCGCGCCTTC